>ERZ778495.1379-NODE-1379-length-16951-cov-5.390329_pt1 | contig 16951 bp, 15 predicted proteins | sample MGYA00433100_ERZ778495 | MGnify/ENA primary metagenome ERZ778495 (study PRJEB29527, sample SAMN07138962) | mouse gut metagenome | material: feces | host: mouse | place: China:Nanjing | collected 2016-01-25 ...
AGGCACCGTCAAAACCGGAGGAAGAGATTTCGATAGATACAATCAAGAAACTTCCGAAGATGTATTTTACCAATATTACTGGTGGTGAGCCTTTCATACGTACTGATTTGAAAGACGTGGTGAGAGAGCTTTATAGGAAGAGTGACCGTATCGTAATCTCGACAAACGGATTTTTTACAGACAGAATAATCGACCTGTGTAAGGAGTTTCCGCAGATAGGAATCCGTATCTCCATAGAGGGATTGGAGCAGACAAACAATGAGATACGCGGTCTTAACGACGGATTTAACCGTGGATACATCACTTTGAAAAAGCTGCGCGAGATGGGAATGAAGGATGTCGGTTTCGGAATGACCGTGCAGGATAAAAATGCTCCTGATCTCGTTCCTCTTTATAATCTAAGTAACGAGATGGGGATGGAGTTTGCCACGGCATCGCTACACAACTCATTCTACTTTGTTGAGGCGAAGAACATCATCAACGACCGTCCCATGGTGGCAAAGAACTTTGAACATTTGGTTAATGAACTGTTGAAGTCCAATTCTCCGAAGAAATGGTTCCGTGCGTATTTCAATCACGGGCTGATTAATTATATTTATGGCCGGACACGTCTTTTGCCTTGCGATATGAGTTTCGACACGTTTTTCATCGATCCATATGGAGATGTGATGCCTTGTAACGGTACAAAGGACAAGGAGGTTATGGGGAATCTTAACCGTCAGACGTGGGATGAATTGTGGAACTCTTCCGAGGCGGAAGAAGTGCGGAAGAAGGTTAGGCATTGCAACCGCAACTGCTGGATGATAGGCTCCGTGAGTCCTGCGATGCATAAGTATATCCGTATTCCGCTACTTTGGGTTTTGAAGCATAAGTTGAAGTCTTTGTTAGGTGGCAAATACTCCATGTATGAAAACAAGGTGTGTTGCGACTATCGTGACGGAAAAGTGACCAAAGAGCAGCTTGATCGTTGCTCCACTTGCGATTTACATGCAGACATAAACAACGGACTTTCAGATGTGTCCAAAGAGGCTCTGCGTGGCAGGCGTGGCGAAGATATCGTCAATGACGACGTTGCCGGTCAGGGTTATGAGGCGACGAAGGCTGAGACAGACCGTGAGATTGAAATAAAGTAACATTCCTATTTCGTATGCAGCGTTTGGTGGCTTTTGATATGGCAAAAGCCATTGTTTGCATTGAAATAGGTTTTGTGTGACCATTATTGATTGTCACGCTGTTTTCTATAATAACAACAGAGTACTTATGTTAAATAAATTTACCCCCCCCCGAAAAGGCAGAGCGTCTTGAACGTTACGGTTCACTTGACGGTCTTAGAGCGTATGCGGCGATTGGAATAGTGATAATGCACGTATTGGCAAACATCTCTGTGAAGCCGTCTGAAAACTATTTTACTGTCACGTTGATACCGTGGTTTACCGATTTTACACTGTTATTCATGGTCGTAAGCGGTTTTTCGCTTTGCTGCGGATATTATGAGCGGATTAAAGCCGGTTTGATTACTCCCAATTCTTTTTATAAGAAAAGATATATAAGAATACTTCCGTTCTTTGCTTCTCTTTGTGTTCTTGATGTGATTATATCACCGAGTATGTATTCTTTATACGAGATGTTTGCGGATATGACATTGTGTTTTGGTCTGCTTCCTGACGTTAATATTTCAGTTATCGGAGTAGGGTGGTTCTTGGGGGTCGTGTTTGTTTTCTATATGTTGTTCCCTTTCTTTGTCTTTTTGATGGACAACAGGCGTAGAGGCTGGATTGTTCTTGTCGCGACATTGTTGTTGGTTTGGATGGCTACACGGTACTCTTTCAATGGAGAGAGTCCAGAGCCTGTTATTGGGCGAGGAAATATTGTTTATTGTATGCCATTGTTCATGGCCGGAGGGCTTGTGTTTCTTTATCGCAATCCTTTGTCTTTATTTGTGAATAGACACAATCGGATGGCCTGTTGCATTATGTTGGCGGGTATTTTGACGTTTTTTGTGTTGTCTTTATGGGAGTATTCAAGTTTTGTCCTGTTACTTAGCGAACTTGTTCTTTTCACAATCGTGCTTATATATGCCATCGGTTCCGACAATATATTGTTCAACAACAGGGTCGTAAAATATGTCAGCGGACTGTCGATGGAAATATATCTTTGCCACATGGTAATGTTTCGTGTGGTCGAGCGACTTCATTTGGAGAATTTTATATCCGATACCGATTGTCTGTATATCGTTGTATCGGTGTCTGTAATGACCGGTACGATCGTTTTCTCACATGTCATGAAACATTATCTTTTGAAAGGAATTATTGCTAAATTTGGTTAGGATATTTACTTCTTTCTCTTCCCTTTGGCAAGCAGCCACAATGAGGAGAAGCATACCGTGACGAGTATGCCCGCATAAACGAGATGCTCCCATAATGCAGTGAGAAATCTTTTCATTAATTGTGATATTGCCTCTATGGGGCAAAAGTAATATAAAAATCCGAAAATCAAAATATATCATGAAGGTTTTTGTTACCGGTACGCGCGGCATTCCCAATATAATGGGTGGCGTGGAGACCCATTGCGAGGAACTGTTCCCAAGGATAGCGGCCATGGGTGTCGACGTTACAGTGGCCCGCCGGAAGAACTACGTGACCGAACGTGAGCCGCTTACCGGGTGGAACGGCGTGCATCTCGTAGACGTAGATACGCCGAAGAAGAAGTCGTTTGAGGCCATAATACATACGTTCAGGGCAATAAACGAGGCGAAAAGGTGTGGGGCAGACATTGTCCATATCCATGCCATAGGCCCGGCGTTGCTTGTTCCGTATGCCAAGATGAGAGGGTTGAAAGTCGTTTTCACTCATCACGGTCCCGATTATGACCGTGACAAGTGGGGGATAGTGGCTAAGGCCATGCTGAAACTCGGTGAGCGGATGGGCTGCATGTTTGCTGACGATGTCATCGTTATTTCCCGTGTGATAGAGCGGTTGATTGCCGATAAGTACGGCCGCACTCGTGGCGTGCATGTGATATCGAACGGTGTTCCCGCTCCCGAAAAGTGTTCCGCTCCAGATTATTTCCGTTCTCTTGGCATTGAGGAAAACAGATATATCCTTGGTATGTGCCGTTTCGTTCCCGAAAAGCGCCTTCATGACTTGGTCGAGGCATTTGCGATGTTGAAAGAACGGGGTGTCATAGACGGCAATACGCGTCTTGTACTGGCCGGTGACACCGACTTTGAAGACGATTACTCCCGTCGGCTTAAACGCATGGCTCTCGATAACGGTGTTGTGCTTACGGGCTTTGTCAAAGGCGTCAGGCTTCATTCACTGCTCACCAACGCCATGTGCTATGTACTGCCGTCTTCGCACGAGGGGCTGCCCATCGCTTTGCTTGAAGCCATGAGCTACGGCCTGCCCGTAGTAGTGAGCGATATTCCCGCCAATATGGAAGTCGGTCTTCCTGAACAATGCTATTTCCGTTTGGGAGATGTGGAGATGCTGGCCGACCGTTTGTGTGATGTCATGCTGAGACAGGTGCCGTGGGTGAATTATGATATGGGCTCATATGATTGGAATATAATAGCACAGCAAACAAGGTATGTTTATGAAGCCGAAACGACATGAAAAACACTCTCATAATCATTTGAAAAAATCTTTCAAAATATCACCTATCCAGGGTTCTTTCATCTTTTCCTTGAATGGGTCATATTTGAATTAAAAAAACATCTTTATTATATGTTTTCTTTAAGTTGCGAAAACTATCCTGATATAACATTGCTGACCGATATAAGGTAGTGTCAATAGCGCTATGTTCAACTGTCAATGAATCAATGTTAGTCTCATCTACTGATTTTTCTTGCATTGTCGTATCCATAGCCAAAGAATCCTGTGGTGCATTTATAGTTTGTGTCCCGGCGCTGCTGATTATTCTATTACTTGTTGGCTGAGCCCCAAAGGCGGAACTGCTTAGGACAATAATCAGCAATATTGATATTTTAGCAAGATTATTCATATTGATTTATTTTGCGAATATAATATTTTTCATCGGATTAAGCATAATGAATGTCTTGAAAAATGCTAAATAAAAGAACACTGCAATAGATTTGTTGTGATTAAAGGCTTGTGATGTGCTTTTTTCGTTCTTTTTATAACATAATATTATTACCCTTTATCCAGATGGATATCAATTATATGGTTTAATGCGCCCTGAGTCGGAAAGAGATGTAAGTAACTTATATACAATTATTTTCTATTGCTTTAATTCTCTTTTGTATGACCGTCTTTCCCGATAATAAGCCTGTAATTATGATTAATGAGCAGTTTTTGGAACTTCTTAGATGTGGAATGTATAGAGTATCACCCGATTTACGTCTGTTTGAACATGTAGATTGGGATGCTTTGTTTCAAATGTCAGTGGTGCAAACTGTTGTTGGAGTCGTTTTGGATGGAGTGGAGTTATTGCCACAAGGTTTACAACCGGCAACAATCTTGAAGTTAAGGTGGGTGATGTTGGTAAGACAGATAGAAATTCAAAACGAAAAACTTGACAATAGAGTAATTCATATATGTGATTTTTTTTCCAGCATGGGATTAAGCCCGATGGTAATAAAAGGGCAGGTGATAAGCCGTTACTATCCTTATCCTGATCATCGTCAGGCAGGAGATATAGACCTGTTTTTCACAAAAAGACAAGAAGTTGAAAAGGCAAATATTTGGGCAAAGAATAATACAAGGTGCTATTCTGTGGTGAATGAAAAAGAACTGGCATATAGGTTGGAAGACGTCATAGTGGAAAACCATATTAGATTAGCGGATATGCAATATGGTTGTTATCAGGATAATTTACAAAAGATTATACAAGATGAGCTTATTGAGGAAAATGGGAGTTTTGTAAAAATCAGAGAAGCAAGGGTCAGGACTTTGCCAGCTACGTTGACCGTTCTTCACCTTATAATCCATATACAGTACCATTTGTTAAATGAAGGTCTTGGCTGGCGCCAGATGTGTGACCTTGCTATGGTATTGAATGATCAAGAACTGATTGGTTGTTTGGATAGAGATGCTTTGAATAGTTATTTGTCTCAGATAGGGCTTAAACGTATGTCGGCAGCTATTGGTTATGTGTTGTTTGCCGAACTTGGATTATCGAGAGACAAAATACCTTTTGATATTTCTTCTTTTGGAGCAGATATAATTGTAGATGATATCTGGACCGGTGGTAATTTTGGAAAAAAGCGATTTGCGTTTAAAGGAAATGTCGGTTTTGTCAGGCAAAAAATTATGGCAATGCCATTGCATTGGAGACAGTATAGAAAATACAGAAAACTTCTCCCTAATGAGGCTTGGGCTAATTTCCTTGTTAAATTTAAAAGAGTTGCGAAAGGAATTAAATAATAAGATAAGGCAGGTTGAAATATTCTTTATCGCCTATTTCCCCCGCGAAGTACTTTGGGATCCTTTCTTTCATGTCTATCAACGCTTCTGGCGCCTGAAGCGTGGGTATCTTTAATCCGGCGCGTTTCCCTTTTTTAACGGTTCTTCTTTCTTTGTTGTTTCCATCCATCCGCCTTTGAACAGTCGGATGAGGAATATGGCGCCACGGAATATCAGTTCTGTCGCCATGGCTACCCATACTCCGCGCAGGCCATAGTGCGGGGCGAGGATGGCGGCGGCCGACAACCTGACGGCCCACATGCTGGCAAGGTTCATGATGGCAGGTTTCAGCGTGTCGCCCGCTCCCACGAATACTCCGTAGCAGACGATGGCCGCCGCGAACATTGGTTCGGCGAACGCCTCGATGCGCAGTGCGGCGGTGCCGAGTGCGCGTATGTCTTCCACGGGAGTCATTATAGCCATCATCTCGGGGGCGAAGACGAACATGAGTACCGCCATGAGTGTCATCACCGTCATTCCAAGTGCCACCGACAGACGGGCGAAGCTGCGGGTGAGCATCCGGCGTCCGGCGCCCAGTCCCTGTCCCACGAGCGTGGTGGCGGCCTCGGCTATGCCGTAGCCCGGCATGTAGCAGATGCTCTCCACTGTGATTGCGAACGTGTTTGCCGCTATCGATATGTTGCCGAGCGGAGCCACGATGGCCGTGCTCACTATCTGTGCGCTGCCCATAAGTATCTGTTGCAGGCTCATGGGCGCTCCGATCTTGAAAGCCGCTTTCACGCAGTCGGCCGTTGGGCGGAACGATCCCGGGCGTCCTTTTAGCGACAGTTTGCCGGGGCGGAATATCATGAAATACATCATCATGCAGGCCGTCACGGTTATAGCCATCAGAGTGCCGACGGCGGCACCGGCAACACCCAGGCCTATGACGAATATGAATATGTAGTTGAACGCCACGTCGAGAGCGCACATCATGATGTTGAGCATGCTCGGGATGCGCATGTTACCGCTGCATTTGAGCATGCTGCCGGCAAGGCTCGACATCTGTAACATGGGCAGGGCAAGCGAGAATATTAGGAAATACATAGACGCGTCGGCTGCGATGTCGGCGCCGCCGCCCAGCCAGAACGGCAGTCGAGAATGGATGGCAACGGCCGTGAGCATGAGCGCGGTGCTGAAAATGAGGGTGCACACAATGCCCTGCCGCAACACACGGCGTGCCCGCTCGAAGTTGCCCGCCCCGAAGCAGTGGGCCACCTGGACCGAGAAACCCATGGAGGCGGCACCGAGCAGTCCGCCAAAGAGCCACGTGGTAGACTCCACCAGGCCGATGGATGCCGACTGCCGCGCTCCGAGACTGCCCACCATGGCGGCGTCTATGAAGAACATCAGCACCGATGACAGTTGAGCCAGCATCGACGGGATACTCATCTCGATGATGAGGCGCAGTTTTTCCCGTCTTGTCATTGCCCGTCCGTCGCGTATGTATGCCAGCAGTTTCCCGCTCTTGTCTTTCCCTGATTTCAATTCCTTGTATTTTTAGTGTCGATACTTGTACGTGCCGGCATAAATCCACCGGCAGTCAGTGTTTCGGTCTGCAAAGTTACAAATAAACTGTCATTTACGGTGTTTCAGACATCTATTTCGGTCTGAAACCGTGTGTTTTGTCTTTCGGTGGAGAAGAAAACAACAGGAAACCGCTTTTTGGCATCGTATCGTTATGTGAATTGCGGTGGGTTATGAACTGCTTTCTTTAATCGCAAAAGGCACGGAGGCGCATACGGCTATACCATATCATACTGGATTAGCCTGTGTGCCTCCGTGCCTTTTGCGATTAAAGAAAGCTCTGTATGCCTTTGTCCTTAGTGATGTTCAGTCTTGAAAGCCTTGCCGTCTTTGGTGAATTTGACTATCGTTCCGTCGTTGTATATCCAGTCTGTGCGGCCGTTTTCCGCCGATGCGTGCTTGTCTGGTTCGCCCTTTGCCATTCTCACCTCGCGCTTTGTGAAGCCCACGGCCACACGACCCTCTTGAATCATCTTACGTTTCGCTTCCGACAGCCCTTTCAGTCCCTCGGGTATTCCTGCTCCGAACAGGTATCCATAGTAGTCTTCGCGCGCTCCGTCGATGTCGCCGGCGATGTCTTCATTCACGAATGTCACCTGTTTTACGAACGTCTCTCCGGTGTTGGTGCTTTTCAGCGTCATTCTCACATATCTTGTTCCGTTCTGTGTCTGTATCTTCTCTATCCTGAATGTCGACAGGCGGGCAATGCCGACCATCACTCCCGAGGCGTTTTCCATTTTCGTCGGATACTTGGTGTATACATTTCGCCCGATGTACTTGGAGTATTCGTTTGACGCCGCGATATTGGCGTCTGCCAGTTCGAACGATCCGGCGAAGAGAAACTTTGCCTTGTCCATTATGAACTCGTCGTCGCGCATGCCGCTGTTTGTCTTGCTCATGGCCACGCTCTGATAGAACTCGCGGCCTTTCTTGTCTTCCACGATAATCTTGACCGGGCAGCTGCGGCTGCCTGCGCCTACCGCCCTCACGGTCACTTCCTCGTTAAGCGGCACCGAAATCTCCTCAAATCCGTCGCCGTCCATCTCTGTGTCCACCCTGTAACGGGTTGCCTTGGTATACAGTTTCATGCCTATCAGTTTTTCCCGGGCTATGTCCACGTCGCCGAGATAGGCGAGGGTGGGCACTCCGAGCTTGCCGTAGCAGTAGTCTTCAAACGTGCCGTTCGGTATCCGGTAGTAGTAGTTCTTGTTGTCGTCCGTGCACAGGAAGTTTACAAGCGCAAATCCCTCGGGTGTCTCTGTGTGTCCCTTGTATATCATTATTTTGTGGCGCAGCCGTCCGCTGCTCACCTCCTTGCCCGTGGCAGCGTCGCAGAACGTGTTGACTATCAGATCGTATTTCTCGGGCATTACCATGAATTTCATGCCTTCCTGCCAGTCGCAGAGACTGTAAAACCTGAAGTTCTCGCCAATGAAGTCGCGGGCCTCCGGCTCGGCTTCGTCTTCGGCGGCCGTTGCCGTGCTTTTCGTTACGGCCGCTTTCTTTGCCCCACGTGTCTTCACTATATATGGGTTTTGTGCCGAGGCTGAAATCGTGGCCAGTGCCATCATCAAAATAAAAACTGTTTTCTTTTTCATATTCATCAGGCTTGTATCGGTGTTTTTGCTGTTTTTCCTAACTCTGCAAAGGTAAAATAAAAAAACGAGACACAAGCAAGAAACGATACATAATATGATAATGACACCGTAAAAAATGATGATGAATGTAGGAACGGCATCTTTCTGAATGCAGTGAATAATGTTTACAAAAGGTCTTTCATATTTCGGTCGCTTGAAAATTAAAATACGTCGGCCGCAAATATCGGCGTATTTTGCTGTTTTACGCAATATGGTGTATATCAGTGTTATACGAAAAATATATGTTGTTTATATTCTGGATATTCCGCTTTTGCAAATTTCTGGTTTGCGTTTAGTATACTGATTGTGTTGCGTTTAGTATCCCGTTGCTTTCCGTTTAGCCGCTAAACGGAAAGCAATCGGCAGCCGAACGGCTTCCATTCAGCCGCCCGTTGCGGGAAGTAAGGCGGATTTCCGTATTGCGATCAAGGCGCTATCGCATTGTGTATCGCAATGCGTAGCGCCTTGATTTTTCTGTTTCTACAAAAAACAAAGTGTTAAATCCGTGACTTTATTATTACGTTCTTCACTGTTCCGACACCCACTTGGCGATGTCTTCGAGCACTTCCGGTGCCATGGTCTCCTCTATTTCGGCATACTCTCCTATTTTGCCTGTCTCGCAGTGTTGGAACATGTGGTTCAGTCCCGTGTATTTCTTTATGTTCACGTTCTTGTTGCCGGCCAGGTGGCGGCGAATGGCTTCGAGGTTCATCGTAGCGTCTACCTGCAAGTCTTTATCTCCGTTTATTGCCATTACGGGGCATTCGGTACGTTCGATGTCCTCTCTCGGCGAGAAGTCTATGAAGTGGTTTGTCCATGCGTTGTTCTGCGCCTTGGCCATGTTCCTGATCTGTTCGAGTGTAAGTGTGTGTATGCCGGATATGGCTTTGGTCTGTTCGAGGAGCAGGCTGTCGCCCCTGACGGCGCACCCGGCCATGCTGACGATGAAGTCGGCCTTGCCGCGTGCGGCCAGCATGAAAGCTACCGTGCCGCCCTCGCTGTGTCCCAGAACTCCCGTTTTGCCGAATTTGCCGCTCGCCCGTAGAAAGTCGATGCCGGCCGCGGCGTCTTCCATGGCGTCCGCAGTGGTGGCATTGGCAATGTCGCCAGTCGATTTGCCGGTTCCACGGTCGTCATACCGCAGTGTGGCTATGCCGTTCCGCGCCATGTGGTCGGCGATTATGAGAAACGGTTTGTGGCCGAACAGCTCTTCGTCACGGTTCTGTTGTCCGCTGCCCGATACCATTATCATCACCGGTATATTGCCCTTGCCGTCATATCCGGCAGGGTAGGTGAGTGTGCCCGACAGCGTGGCACCTCCTTTCGTATTGTCGAATGTCACTTTTTCCGTGGTGTATCCGAACGGCGGCCGTGGAGTCTGCGGTCTTTTCCGTTCTATCAGGGTCTTTTTGAGGTCTATAGGAAAGCTCATGCCCATCTGTACGAAAGCTCCTTTCAGTGTGTCGCCATTCCGGTGTCCGGCAAGTTTACCTCCGATGGCGGGGATGGATATGTTGAGTGAGTCGGCCGACAGGTGGTTTACGGTTGTCTCTATGCCGAACGCTCCCTGGTCGGGACTGTCCATCGTGCACTTGCCGTCTTTTATGTTTATCACGACCGCCAGCGATGACGGTCCCACTTTCATGTCGCCTTTCCATGATCCGTCTATGGCTTGTGCACGTGCGTTGATGCTTGCGGCCACTATGCAAATCAGTGTGAGAATGTTTCTTTTTTTCATTATATCATGTTTGTTGTTTTTTGTCGTTTCTCAGTCTTCCAGGTATTATTGGGTGTCTTCCCGGGCTGTTTCTCGCTCTGTCCGGTTTCTCTTTTTGGGAGTTCTTCCGGCCTTGCGTAGCGCCTCGTTTATAATCCACTGTATCTGGCCGTTGGTAGAACGGAACTCATCGGCCGCCCATGCTTCGATGGCGTCCATCATCTCGCTGTCTATCCTGAGTATGAAATTCTTTGTCTTTGTCTCTTTTTTCGCCATGTCCGTTGGTTTTGAAGAGAGTTAGTGCGGTGCCGGCCATGATTGCGCAAGCCGTGTACTGTCGTCCGCTTGGATGTTTGTCATTTGTGAGCGGCGTATCAGTGGTTCAGTGTGCCAGTGTTTACCACCGGTTGTGCCGATTCGTCGCCGCAGAGTACCACGAGAAGATTGCTTACCATGGCGGCTTTCTTATCGTCGTCGAGTTCCACTATGTCCTCGTCAGCGAGTTTGTCCAGTGCCATCTTGACCATCGACACCGCTCCCTCCACAATCTTTTCGCGGGCGGTGATGATGGCCGATGCCTGCTGGCGGCGCAGCATCACAGCCGCGATCTCGGGTGCGTAGGCCAGATAGTTGATGCGTGCCTCGACCACTTCTATGCCCGCCATAGCCAGTCGCTCGTCGAGTTTCTCTTCGAGCTGCTTGTTTATCTCGTCACCTCCGCTACGCAGCGTCAGTTCTTCGATGTGGTTGTCGGTGTCGTCGTAAGCGTATTGTCCGGCCACCTGCCGCAGAGCGGCGTCGCTCTGTGTCTTCACGAAGTTTTCAAAGGCATTCATCATGCTTGTCACAGATGTGCCGATGTTCACTTCGTTCTTGCCTGCTGTTCCTGCCTGTGCCATGGTTTGCGAGTCGATTTCGAACATTGCCTTGTACGTGTCTTTCAGTTTCCATACCAGCACGAGACCTATCATCACCGGGTTTCCCGTCTTGTCGTTCACCTTTATCGGCTCGGCATCGAGGTTGCGGGCGCGTAGCGATAGCTTTTTCGTTGTCAGGAACGGATTTACCCAGAAGTATCCGGTATCGGTGAATGTGCCTTTGTACTTGCCGAAGAACACCATCACACGGGCCTCATTGGGTTCGAGCATCACGAAACCGCCCCAGATGAAGAACGTGGCTATGAGCGTCGTGACAGACGCGCCGATGAGAACTCCTCCTGGGGCGCTGTCCAATATGATACCGTATACTATGCCCGCTATGGCCAAAAAAGTCAAAATAAGATTGACAAAAAGCATAATGAAGCCGTTTACTTTCATTCCGTTGAATGCAAATTCTTTCTTTTCCATATTTTAAGTATATTTTAAAGTAATATCATTTTAATATCACAAAGATAAGCATTGATTTACTTTTTGACACTTGTCGTATCGTGAATTTTATATTATTTAACAAAAATGGATATCAAATCCCTCTGTCTCAGACTGCCGGTTGTTTTGTTTTTGATTAATTTTGCGCTATGGAAAAGTTAGACGACAAGAAGATCGCCGTGCTCCTCTCAGGCGGGGTAGACAGTTCGGTGGTGGTGCATGAGTTGGCAAGCCGCGGGCTGACGCCCGACTGTTTCTATATAAAGATAGGCCCGGAGGAACAGGAAGAGTGGGACTGCGCAAGCGAGGAAGACATGGAGATGGCTACGGTGGTGGCTGCCAGATACGGTTGTAAGTTGCAGGTGGTAGACTGTCACCGCGAGTATTGGGACGGAGTCACCCGCTATACGATGGACAAGGTGCGGGCGGGCTTCACCCCTAATCCCGACGTGATGTGCAACAGGCTTATCAAGTTTGGTGCGTTTCACGACAAGATAGGCCATGGCTACGACCTCATAGCTACGGGGCACTATGCCCGCACGGAAATTGAAGATGGTGACAAGTGGCTTGTCACAAGTCCCGACCCGGTGAAAGATCAGACCGATTTTCTCGCGCAGATTTACGACTGGCAGTTGCGTAAGGCATTGTTTCCCATAGGTCACTATATGAAAGGCGAGGTGCGGGAGATTGCCGAGCGCGAACATCTTGTCAACGCTAAGCGCAAGGACTCGCAGGGCATCTGCTTCTTGGGAAAGATAAACTATAACGAATATATCCGGAGGTATCTCGGTGAGAATCCGGGCGATGTGCTGGAACTGGAAACCGGAAAGAAGATAGGCCGGCACCGCGGACTTTGGTTTCATACAATTGGACAGCGGCACGGTCTGGGTTTCGGCGGAGGGCCGTGGTATGCGGTGAAAAAAGATGTGGATGAAAACATACTTTACGTAAGCCACGGTTTCGAGCCGGTCACGGCATATAAGAGCACATTCCCCATCCGCGATTTCCATTTTCTTACCAGACGGGTGGAGATGGGCAGAGTGACGTTCAAGATACGGCATACGCCGGAGTATCATCCCGCTACGCTCGAACAGACTGGCGAAGGGGCGTATGTCGTTCATGCCGAACGGCCTATACAGGGAGTGGCGCCGGGGCAGTTCTGTGTTGTGTATGATGAGCGGCATCACCGATGCTTCGGTTCAGGCGAGATTACGCTTTGAAACGAATTAAGTAAAAAAAAGAGACACGGAGCTCGGGGTGTAATGTCATTTAGGGCGATATACCTCTGTGGCTCCGTGTCCCTGTGTTCGGGTGATTACGGTCTTGCTGTTATTCTTGTTCTTGTTTTTCGGGGATTGTTTTCTATTTTCCGACCGTCATTTCTTTATCTCGAGGTTATTGTTTCTTTGCCTTGCCGTCACAACCTGCATTTCCTTGCGTTGTCACTTCTTTATTTTGCTTTTCATCCATTCCACCGACTCGTCGTTGGTCTCGGGAAATCTCCAGTGGCCGCTCGTCGGAGTCACACGTAATACTTTTTCTGTTGTAATCTCGTTGTAAGCGGCGAATGTTGATGTGGGCGAGCATGTCTCGTCGTTATACCCGAAAGAGTAGAACACCGGGCATTTGACACGTCGTGCGAAGTTCGCCACGTCATAGTACGCCAGTGTCTCTTCGGCTCCGGCCGGTTCGGTGGTGTTTCTGAAATACTTCGGCCAGCCGCCGGCGCGGTCGTATTTGAAGCCGAGCACATCGCAAAGGGCGGGGTAGAACGGCGAGCAGAAAGTCACTTTCCGGTTCAATGCCGCCGTGACTATCGACAGCGCGCCGCCTTGACTGCCCCCTGTTACGCCAGCATTGACACCGTCCCATTCTGGAAGTGAGCACAGAAAGTCGATGCAGCGGGAGCATCCCGCATATACGTCACGGTAGTAGAACGTTTCCTTTGAGCCTATGCCGTTGCGGTTGTAGTCTTTCGCGATTTCTTCGGCCTTCTTGTACTCCTCGTCGTCCAGTTCAGGGTTGCATCCGTTGTGGATGTTGATGTTCAGGTATATGAATCCGAGCTCGCTGTAATATGTTGTCGGTGAGATCTTTTTCGACCCTGCGCCGGGCGGACAGAACAGTACCGGATAAGTGCCATTGCCTTTCGGTTTGGTGAGATAGCCGTACATGTTTCTGCCGTTCGGGCCTACCGTAAGTTTCACAAGACTTACTTCTACCTTGTCCGTGGAGTATTGCGGCAGCGGTGTTATCTCAGGTCTCAGTTTTGTTTTCCCTGCTTTTCTCATCGTATTCTGCCAGAATTTGTCGAAGTCTTCGGGCATGGGTGTCAGGCTTTTGATGTCTTGCGGACTGTATGCCACTTTGACAAGGTCTTTGATTGTCTTGCCGTATACGGTGAAATTGAGATTGCACGAGCGGAAACCAGGCTCGCTGCGTGTGCCCATCGCGACGGTTGCCGTGCCGTTACGGAATGTGGCTGAGTCTTTTTTGTACGGCATCATCTCGTCTCCCGTGCTGTAATACACCTTCACTCCGTCTACCGGAATGCCGCCTTTGTAAGCCTCTATTTTTATTATAGCCTCTTCTCCTGTGTTGTAGTTGCGGTCTTTGTGGTCTGTCGTGATGATGTATTCCACGTAGTCCCGCTTCGCTTTCGAGAACTGTGCTGCCGCAGACAGCGAGCAGCACGTAAACAACAGCATGATGACACTCTTTTTATTCATGTGGATAAGTTTTTAGATGATTGATATTGTTTCTTTAAACAGTAGTTTGTATTTCTCCGATATGTGGATGTACGGTATTTCGGATATTGCGTGTCCGCATGAGGGATAATGTATGGCGGCCTTTATCCGGCTTTCGTTTCAGTTTGCCATGTCATCGTTTGATATGATGCCTTCGTTCTTGATGATGTTCTCGTATGTCACATTCATCTCGTCCATCATTGCACATATGTTTTCGTCTGTGCCGCATACATACCTTATATATTCGTCCATTGTATTTATCCTGTCTGTTTTTGCTGTGTCAAGCGGTTTGTCGTGCAATATAAGTGTTATGTTCTCCGTAAGCAGACCGATCAGCGTGGCCTGTCTTAATGTAGCCTTCCCGGTCTTTGCCTCGCGTATACCCATGGTGTAAGCCGTCATCACAGTCCTTACCAGCAGTCTTATGGCAAGTTCGTTGTCGACAGGATCTTCAGTGCCGTTTCGCGTGTAGTTCTTGAAGTGTTCCACCGCTTTTGTGAAGCGGCCTTCGAGTATAGCGGTGACATTACGCTTGTATTCGGTTGTCATGGCTTCGAACATCTCATCCGTGCGGCATGCCATTCTCATTAGTTCGAACAATGAGGTGTTGCCTGCGCCCATGGCCTTGAGTTGTTTCTCTATCTCGTCAAGGCTGTAATTGAGTTGTGAAATGATGAAGAACATTGTGTCGTTGAAGCCTCCCACCATGTTCTCATAGTGCTCCATGGCAAGTGTTTTCATTGTCAGCGGGGTTATTTTACCGTCATTCTGTTTGTTCATCGCATCGTATATACCGTTGATATATGCCGTGAAATATCCGCGTATTAGCGCTGCGAGTGTTTTATATTTGTCTGTCTGTGTCATAATATATATATAAAGATAGTGCAAGTCGAATGTAATGAAACTTGTTTCAAATTACTGAGGCGAAGCCTATCTGTCCGCAAAGATACTCAAAAAAAGCATTAACAGGTCGATGTTGCCGGCGTTTTATTTTGCCATTTGCGGAATGATTGTTATTTTTGCGGGTAAAAAGCGGAATATGGGTGCAGACAAAAATACGGATATACTTATTGCCCACGGCATACGTCCGACAGCCAATCGCATATTGGTTGTGCGTGCGCTGCTTGCGGCCGACCGTCCTATGTCGCTTACAGAGCTTGAGCATAAGATATTGACACTTGATAAATCCGGCATATTCCGTGCCCTTACGATTTTTCGCGACAATCACCTCGTGCATGTCATAGAAGACGGCGGCGGCAGTGCACGCTACGAACTGTGCACGAGTGATGGCGAGGCGGACGATGATCTACATGTGCATTTCTACTGTGAGAGTTGCCACCGCACGTTCTGCATTGACAATGTGCCTGTGCCTGCCGTGTCGTTGCCCCGCGGTTACCGTCCCGAATCCGTAAACTACATGTTCAAGGGACAGTGCCCGGAGTGTTCCGGGAAATGAAGAGGGTATTTGCCGGCCGGCAGGATATACGTTATAAAAACAATGGGGGGACACGACCGATGTCGTGTCCCCCCATTGTTTATCTGATATTCTGATGATGAATATCTTTTGCCCTTTATCTCTTTTTCATTTCAAAAGTTGATTGTCTATGTGCAATGAAAAGAGTTCTTTTTTTGTGTATCACAAAGTATCTTTTATTATTTCACGAAGAACTTTCTTGTCTCTCCGTTGGAAGTCTTTATGATATTAAGACCTTTTACCGGAGCGGAAATCCTGCGGCCATCAACGGTGAAGTACTCTGCGTTTTTCTTCGTGTTATTTGTTATGTTGCTGATGCCGTCGGTGATGTTGCCTTTTGTATCGAGTACGTATGATTTCACTATGGCTGTCGGAATAATCTCTCTGTCAATCTCTTTCTCGGATAGAACGCTGCCGAATACGGTGATGTATCTTCCGTCTCCCGTGATGCCTGTAACGGTATGGAAACCGTTGTCGTCATACTCTGCAAGCTCTTCGAGTGAGCCGTATACGTCTTTCAATAGTCTCGGCTGGTCTTCACCGGCTTTCAGTATGATAGCGTTACGCGGGTCAAACCATTGGCCGGTGGTATATCCCACCACGGTTCCGTCGTTGCTTACGGCGGTAGGAGTCACGCTTGTTCCCGCATCAATACCGTGGTTGCCGTCGATGGTGATTATTTTAAGCTCTTTATTCTCTATGTCATAGATGCCGATGCGGTCTTCTGTATTATCAATACACGTTTTTTAACATTTGGCATACGTGATAAGATTATTTTACTGCTTGATAGTTGTAATAAACGGGACATAGTAATGGTTTTTATGTTGATAAGTTATTGAGTGTCAGTTTGTTTTGCTTTATTATTCTTGTGCGGTAACTTCCTCTGTCAATGAGGTCGTTTGGTCGATGAACAGCCGGAATTAATATATAAAACGAAAAAGTGAGATTTGCAACGGACAACCGAGCGTCTTGTAACGGATTGACAGATTCATTTATAAAAATATAAGAAGGTGCCCTATTGTAAAAAGCGGACATGGAGATCATTCCATGTCCGCTTAAATG
>ERZ778495.1380-NODE-1380-length-16939-cov-4.086887_pt1 | contig 16939 bp, 7 predicted proteins | sample MGYA00433100_ERZ778495 | MGnify/ENA primary metagenome ERZ778495 (study PRJEB29527, sample SAMN07138962) | mouse gut metagenome | material: feces | host: mouse | place: China:Nanjing | collected 2016-01-25 ...
AGCCTGTACCCAAGGCGATTTCTTTCCACAATCCTTTCAGGCGGAATTCTCCTCCGGGCCGTTCTTTTTCCTTCCGCACCAACCAGACGTTTCCGGCATCCATAAATAAAGCCCCGTACATGCGTCCGGCAATTTTGAAGCGATAGCCGATGTCGGCTTCCAGTTTTATATCTCCCGTCTGGTCCAGATAGGCCGTTACACTTTTGGTTTGCGGATGGTAACTGCCCGGTCCGATGGAACGAATCCGGAATGCCCGGATGCTGCTTGCACCGCCGATATAAAATTGTTCGCTGTATGGCATGACTTTCGTGTTGCCGTAAGCATATCCGATGCCCCCCATGAAGCGCATCGCCACCAATGAATTGTCAGATACCTGCCGGTATTTGATGATTTCACTGGTCAGTTTCAGGAATTGTGAGTACACATTCCCGAATATTTTCTTGCCGCTCCCCTTTCTTCCCGTCAGATATTCCACTCCCGAAATGATATTTCCGGCTTGTGTCAGTGATGTCTGCCAGAATAACCTGTTCGGATTCCGATATGTAGCAGCCCGGTCAAACGTATAAGAATACGACATGGAAGGTATGAATTGATTTCTGAAACTCAAAGCAACGGCAGGATTATTATTCAGGGTGGAATCAAATTCGTGGGAGGTGCGCAACAAATGGGTGTACGTCAGTTTGAAAGGGACGATGGAGTGGTGGTTTCTCCGGGAAGAAAAAAAGTCGTAGGAGGCATTCCCCCAAAAAGAAATCATGCGGAAATAGCTGTGGCGGTTCAGAACGTCCGTTCCGATCTGGAAGTTACTCCTCTCCTGCCTGTCGGCGTTTGTTTTCATAAACCGGGGCGAAAGCCGTGGGATGGAAAGATTGAGGTTCAAGCCGAGTTCGTAGGAGTTGATCAATCCGTTGTCGTTTGTATTTTTGGTGCCTCCGATCTGCCATTCGTAAGCTCCGGTCAGTTTGAGGGAAAAGTTCTCCGCCCGCCGGAAGATGTTACGGTTGCTGAGGCTAAGCGTGAGTCCCGGTCCCAGTAGGTTGTTGGATTTGGAGGAGACATCGACTTCGATTTCCGTTTCTATGGGCAGGGCATATACGGCATCAATTTTCAGATCCAGTTTTCCGGAGGTAATGGTGTCTGTCGGTTTTATGCTCAGATTGGCATATTTGAATACGCCGAGTTGCACTAAGTTGACTTGTGTGCGGCTTTGTCTCCAAGCGGAATAAAGCTGTCCGGGACGGAGTTGCACGGCGTTTACGATGAATTTGTCTTTTAAGGTCTGGGGCGGAATGTAATCCAGCTTTACCCCCTCCCGGACAACGGTATCCCTTTTTCCCTCGTTGGCTGAACCGGAGAGGGATATTTCCACCTTTTCAATCCGATAGGTGCGGAAGGCGGCATCGGGTATGCCCTGTTTGACGCCGATGCGCAAGTCTACTTTCCGGGGCTGTTGGGTGGTATCGGCCAGAAATTCGATGTAGTCGGACTGGAAATAGTAGTATCCGAGGTTTCTCAAGAGGCTTGTTATACGCTGGCGTTCCTGTTCCATTTCATTAACATCATACTGGTTGCCTGATTTGAGCAGGGAATAGGACATGCGGTGCCGGAGAAGGGAGTCCATTGCCGGAGGCCATCCCCACAAGGCAACAGTATTCAGACGATAAGGCTCGGGCAGTTCCACCCGGTAGGAGATTTTCGCTTTACGGGGGTTGTGTTTGCGGGGGATGATTTCATAGGAGTGACTGATTTCAAAGAAGCCATAATCTTTCAGGTTATTTTCCACCATTTTCAGGCGGAGTTCAGGCTGTACATCGGAAATCAGGACAGGTTTCTTTGCCAGTTTCCGGTAGAGCCACCATTTCAATCCTTTTTCTTTTTTTATGTCCCAGTTGTAGACCCACAGTCCAATGGGAAGGGGGGTGCGGTAGTAGGGTGAAAATAAGGGGTTGTTGGGCGGATAGGATAACGGGGCCGTGACGGCAGATTTTTGCCTGCCTTCCAGTTTGAATTTTCCCGGGGTCTTGATTTCCATTTTTTTCACGCCCACATAAAGCACTTCATCTCCCGTCAGTTTTTTGGTGGTTGAACAAGAGGAAGAGAACCAAAGTAGGGCCAGGAAAAAGCATATCTTGTTTTTCATAACATCAATTTTCGTGTCGGTTCTTTTGTTTTTTCCCCTGAAAAATTTCTTTCAGTTTTCTGAAACTCTTTCTCCACACGATACCGATACCCGTCTGAGTGACTTCGCCTTCCAGTACGCTTTCGTAGTTGGTGTGACGGAATACTTTCATCAAGAGGTTTCTTTTTTTGGTAAACATGTATTCGATGGCAATATCATCTATGAGGTTGTCTTCCATGCTGGTTCCCGGGTCGTTGTCGGAGGAGATGCGTCCGCCGACTTTTACGTTGATTTTATCGTTGAAGAGTTGTTTGGAGAACTGATAGGAGTAGTCGGTGCGCTTGACTTCCTGTCCGTCAGTGCCTATCTGGTTGTAGGTATCGATACCAAAAGTGAGATTGGTGTTTTTGAGGTATTTCCGGGTCCATTGGTTGAGTTCTTTTTCGACAAAGTTATTGAGTGTGTTGTTGGCATTGGTCCCGGTATTTACGGTTCCGGGGCCGGTGTAGGTGCCATAAATGAGGAGGTTCATTGCCTGTTTAGTACGTTCTTCGGCAGAGAAGGCCGCCAATTGGGTCTGAATGGCCTGGTCGTTGGGAGCCGTCAGGTCAAACGTGATGCGCGGTTGCCGCAAATCGTCCTCAATACGGATCAGCACCTCGAAGTTGACGATACGTGAACTTTGGTTGTCTTCCGTCACACTGACCCGCACTGCCGTTGCTGCCGTGATATGCAGTATGGGTTCCATCAGGTTGCCTGTCCATTCGATGTAGCTTCCATTCTGAATAGTGAAGTTTTTCTCTCCGACTACCGGCAGGCCGTAGCGTACCATCCCCCCCCCCAGGATGTATTTGCCCACCAAGTTGTTACCGCTTTCGGGGTTCATGGAGTAAATGAGGTTTCCTCCGCCTTGTATGGAAACCCGGTTGTTGCCGTCTTCCGACAAATTGATGTTCATACTGACGGCCTCCCCTATTTCAATCAACAGTTTCATGGAAAAACTTCCCGTATTGATGCGGTTCGTCAGTTCGTTTTGTTCGTTCTGCGTGGAATCCCGGAAAGAGACAAAGCGCACCAGGTCGCGGGCATGGTCTTTCAGTTCGGGGGATGAGTTTCGCAACACGTAGTCTAAAACGGTGTTATTCAGTAGATTCACATTCCCTGTGAGGTTCAGCGCCTGAAACGGACCGTTCAATCCGACATTCAGGTCGATGTAGGCTTTTCCGTAAACAAGGGAGGTCTGGTTCTCTTTTACATTGACAATCTGAAAGTTGTTTGCCCTTAGTGAGAGGTCGCACGCCATGCGCTCCCAAGGTAGCAGGGCAATTTGACCGTCCATTTCCAGGCGTTTTTTGTTCGGTGCTGTCAATCCGAAATTATCCAGGTATATTTTCCCTTGCCAAACAGGGATAACAGTGGAGTCAAAGCTAAAACGGGTGCCCAGCATGACCACTTCCGTTCCGGCTTTCCGGAATGCCAATTGTCCGTCTATGGAAGGACGGTCGAGCGTACCGCTTAAATCCATTTTCCCACGCAGGTCGCCATACAGAAGTAGCAAGTTTCCGGGCATGAATGCACTAATCACCCCCAACGGTAAGGAGGGTATTTCTGTACGGAGAGCGACAGTCCGGTCGGACACAGAAGTCGAAATGTAGCCATTTGCCAGTACTCTTTTCACCCCATCCAATTGCAGGACGGCATCCAGGGTGTGGCGTGCTGTTTTCTGCATAAGAGCATATTTCACATCCAGTTGCAGATTTCCAATTTTTTTATTCTGATAGGAAAAGCTGTCTATGCTGATCTCTCCTTCTGCGTCAAAAAGGGCTTTCTGCGGGGAAAGCAACAGATCGGTATTCAGCAAGCCTCCTAAGTCCGGAACAAAGGGTATGGAGCGCGAGAGGGCTGTCAGGTTGATTCCTTTTATTTCGATTTCCAACTGGTCTTTCCGGTCTTTCCCCTGATAGGTGTGCAAACTGAATGTCTTTCCTTCATAGCCTAAGTCGAGGTCGGCTTCGATGCGGCGGTCTTTGTAGAAGAGGATTTGATTTTCCGGGTTCAAGGTCCAGGAAGAAGTGCCCAGGACGGGGGAAGCCGGAAAGAGGCGCACGCTGTAAGTGCTGTCACCCAAGGTAACGGCTCCTCCGATATTGACTCCGGTTCTCCCTTGGCGGTCCTGCTGATGAACAAGGACGCTAAGCCCGTTTTGCCCTATGGTTCCGGATAAACCCAGCTGGTAAAGGTCTTTCATCGCTCCGTTTCCGCTTATTATTTTCAAACGGTAGGCAATGTCCTGTTTCTCTTGGTTCAGATTCAACGTGACCGAATCGAAATCAATGTTCCCGATAAACGGTTTTATCATTTCCGCTGCCAGGTTTACCCCTTTTTCGGGGGAGGCTTCCGCCTGTATGTTGATGTTTTTAAATCCGATTTTCTTTGCTTTCAGGTATTTTCCGATGATGTTGTCGGAGTGTCCTTTTACATACAGATGGAAGCGCGGAAAGGTGTGCTGCAAGCGTGTCATGTCCAGATGCCGTTCTGCGATTTGCTGCCGCAATCCGGCTGCCACTTGTCCAAAGAGGGCCGACAGGCCGGTCACCAGTGTGTCGCCCTGAAAGTCCAAGCGGAAATCCCCTGAAGTGAGATTCAATTGGGTTGTGTGCAGGGTACTGTTTAAAAGCAGAGTGGCCTCTCCCAAGTCTTGCATGCCACCGCCGTTGTCTATCCCTATCCGGGAAAACCAAGCATCCAGGGTATAGTTTTCAAGCGGTATCGCAGAAGCATTTATTTTTATGCCCGCGGTGAGGGTCATTTCCTGCGATGTCAGATTCAAGGCTTTCAGGTCGGCTTTTTCCACGTTTCCCGTCAGATGAAGGAGATATTGCCGGGCTACTGAATCCGCCTGCATGTCAAGAGCGAGCAATAAATCGGGATCGACACTTTTCAGACTGGCTTCAAGGCGGGCTTCTGCCAAGAGGGCTGCCAGGGTTATCCCTGTATAAAGGTGGTGCTTGTATGCCAATTGCCGAATGTCAAGGGTGAGTTGCGCCTGAGCACGGGACCATTGTAATCCCTGCCCTTTCAGCTGAGCTTCTGCCGTGAGGATTCCCAAGGAATCGGAGGGCAAGAAAGAGGCCAGCGAAAAGGTATCTGCCCGGAGCTGCAAGTCATATTTTTCTTCCGGGAAATTATATTCGCCGGAAAGAAGGAGACATCCCCTGTTTTCACAAAGCCGGAAGTCCGGTCGGACGATTCCTTTTTCCGCCTCGGCATTCAGGGTCAGGGTTAACGGGGACGGGATGTTGATTTTCTCTTTCAGCCAGTCATTGATGGCTCTGGAGTTTTCTATATTTCCTTTTAAAGCCAGGTTACCCGATATTTCCCGCCAGTTTTGCAATGAGGAGAGATTTCCCCTGCCTTCTATTTTGAAATTGCCGGGCATGGCTATCAGTAAGCGGTCTATTTCCAGTTGCCGGGTCTGATAACTCAGTGCAGCTTTCAGGTGAATGCTCTCTTTTTCAAGGGTTCGCGGGATTTGGGGTAAGAAGAGTGCCACGTCTTTCATTCCGATAACGGCATCCAATGTGAGGGACAAAGGGGTTTGACGAATAATCCCGTTCATGGCACTCTCTGCCATCGCGTCCATACGTAGACGGCTGTCGGGCGTTCGAAGATAGACTCCGGCAAGTCGGCTTTTCCGTTCGTCCAAATCGACATCGGCTTCCATTCGGGTGATTTCCCCACCTTCCTGTCTGACAACCCTCAGGTCTTTGAGAGCTGCCCTTATGGTAGTCCCCCGATTGTATATGCTATCTAAATGAACAGCTATCCGGGATAGGTTCAGTTCGAATCCTTTTCCCTGTGCAGGCTCCATTGAAAAGGCATAATCGGCTACGGATGCCGTGCCGACCTCAATTAACCACGGTGCCAGAGTGTCCTGTACCCTCCTTTTTTCATCAACGGCAGTTACAGGCATACTCCCTTTTCCGGGAAGTGTCCGAATGCGGCAAGCTCCCTCCGCTATCTCCACGGAGTCGATGCGTATCTGTTGCGTGCCTGTATTTATCCTGCCGTTTGCCATTATTCCTCTCTCCAGAGAGGCGGACAAGTATGGCAAAGAAGAGGTATTCATGAGATACCGGACTTCCGCCAGTTCAAGTTTTTGCAAATCGATGGTCCAGTCAAAAGGTGTGGCCGGGGTTGTATCTTTTTCTACGTTGTTGTTTCCTCCAGTCAACCGTACATCCCCATTCCGGAAGGATAAACCGGAAACGGTGGCTTGCTTTTCTCTTAAACTGATAAACGGAGCGACCAAACGGAAGGTGTCCAGTTTTACACGCAGACACATACCGGTCAGTGTGTCGGAATAATTAAAACAAGTCTTCTGCAAAGAGAGATTCCTGACTGCTATTTCTTTTTTCAGGATACCCGACAAACCGATGTCCAAACGCAATTGTCCGGCACAGAGCAAAGTGTCGGTTATACTTTTTCCTGCAAATACGTTGTCCAATTGTACACGAAAAGGAAACTTTAAAGAAAAGTTTCCTATTTCGGTTTTTAATCCCATGTGGCGTTCGACATACGCTACCGCTTTATCTTTGGCATACTTCTGTACCACAGGCAAGTATACCATAGCAACCGACAGAATCAGTAAAGCGGTCAGTATCAGAATTATCCCAAGCAGGTATTTTAAAAATTTCCTCACGTTTTTTCCTTTTCACGAACTTGTTACAGAAAGACGGGCATTCCCTCTATCGGAGGATGCCCAAGATACACCTGGTATCTTGGGCAAGATGGCCGACAGGCCGGGTAAGGTATCCTCTCCTATTCCGGCATGGCGTTCTCCCAGCCTTTATTTTGTTCCACTCCGAAGCCTGCGTTAATTTCCGATGCCGGTATGGGGTAAACAAAAGCAGCGACATCGAAATCCCGATAAGCCCCGTTCGATACATCAATCCGTTCTCCGGTGCGGCGGGCGTCAAACCATCTGAAACCTTCTTCAAAGAGTTCCCGCCGTCTTTCCTGGGCGATGAAGTCCAGCAGTTCCGTCTGGGTTGCCGGCAAGTCATTTTCAGTCAATGCCGTGTTTCTCTTGGCAGTAAAGAAAAGGTGTTCTTTGGCCTTCACCAAATCTCCGGTATGGGCATAAGCCTCTGCCAGAATCAGGTGCATTTCAGATACCCGGAATACGGGAATATTGTTCACAGCCTGCGACGTCGGTATTCCGTCGAATTTTTTGGGATGCGTACCGGAGATGAGTTTCAGCCGGATGTCAGCCGGATGAAACTGGGCGATTAAGCTGTTTGTAACCGCTCCCCGGTAACTTCCATAGAGGGTGTTAAGGGAGTTGGCGGAAAGGTTGTCGTCTTCGGATTTAGCCAGGGTAAAAATGTCTTCATCAGTGATTGCCGTAGAGGACCACATTTTGAGGTAGGTTTCGTCTGTCACGGGATTAGCATTCCGCAGGATTAAAGCCGAGTCGGCGGCAAGAATGGCCTGGTTGTAGTTTTGCATGAACAGGGCAACCCTGGCCTCTACTCCATACATGGCCGCTTTGTTCATGTAATACTGGTTCATAAGGATTCGTCCGTCTTCGTTGACGCCGGCATTATAATTGTCCACGTAAGCATAAGTTGCTTTAGCCGCCGCGATGTCGGCAAGGATGCGTGCATAGGTTTCTTCTACCGTAGCCCGTGCCACCTGTGTAAAAGAGGGTATGGGTTCTTTGTCCATCAATACGATACCAAGCTGGCTGTTTACCCGGGTATTCCGGTAAGGCAATCCAAAAATGGTTACCAGCCGATGAGCTGCCAGGGCCCGAACAGCATAAGACTGAGAGATAAAAGAGTGTAAATTAGCCAGTTCGTTTTCAGACAGATGCAGGGTTTCAACTTTGTCAATCAGGCCATAAGCCCCCTGGATAGTACGGGTGGCACGATCCATTACGCGGTATCCGCCAACCCATATATTATCCAATTGAGCTTCCGTGTCCGAGAAGTTGTAACGGTTTAATGACAGGAAGTGTCCGGTCGAGGCACTTGCCACCGCATTGTCTGCCGCCATATCGCCTAAAGCGACGACATTTCTACCGTAGAACGTGTAATGTCCCAGGGCGTAATACATACCGTTCAAGCCGTTCTGTACATCCTGTACGGTTTTGTAAGCATCTTCCGTGGGAATGTTCTGCTCGGTTTCGATGTCCATAAAGTCATTACACGAGCAAAGCAGGAAGGCCGGTAATGCGAATAAGTATTTTATTTTTTTCATAATCTTCTATTAATTAATCATTTCACAAGTCCTTATCAGATGTTTGGTCCGGGTCAAAATCCGACGGTTACCCCAAACATGACGTTCCGGGGGGTCGGGTAGTTCCACCACTGTACTCCGTTGGCACCAATCCCGGCGGGGTCAAATCCCCGGAAGTCTTTCGCACAGAAGGTATACAGGTTGTCAGCAGTTACAAATACCCTGGCAGAGTTTAACCAGGCTTTGCGGACGAGGTCTTTGGGCAGGGTATAGCCCAGGGACAAAGAACGGATTTTCAGATAGCGTCCGTTCATAAGGAAACGGGTGGATGCGTTGTTGGCAGCCGAGCCGTCCAGGAATACATAACGGGGCACATCGGTTTTGTCTCCCGGTTTTTGCCAGCGATTGTTGTATACGTAGTTGGTGGTGTTATCAAATCCGGAACCACCGATTTGTTCATCATAGCTGAGGTTATCGCCATAAATTTTTCCTCCGAAGGAGTAGTTTAACTGGAAAGAGAAATCAAATCCTTTGTAATTCATCCGGCTGATCAAGCTACCCTGGAATTTGGGGCTTGCAGCTCCGACATAACGTTTTCCGGCGAGATTGTAATTTTTGGTCGTCTCTTTTCCGCTTTCCCCCAGGTACCACATGGCCTCTCCCGTTTCCGGGTCTACCCCTGCATATTCTTTCATTTTGAAGGTGTAGATGTCATGTCCTTTCTCTACAATCGTGATAGAGCCTTCCAGGGGTTTGTCGGTACTCAGTTTGACAACTTTGTTTTTATTGTGTGACCCAACCCAGGTGAGGTCCCAGTTGAAGTCTGACAATTGCAGGAGTTTCGCGTTCAGCGTGAACTCGATTCCCTGATTTTCCAGTTTACCGATGTTTTTCGGTACGGTCAATAAGCCGGTAGTGCGGGAGACAGGCACCATAAATACCATGTCATTGGTGTGGTGGTAATAGTAGTCAAATTCCAAGGTCAGGCGGTCAAAAAAGGAGACATCGAGTCCGACGTTGAATTTGTTGGTCTGTTCCCATTTCAGTTTATCATTTCCCAATTGTTCGTGGGCACTTCCCGGCAGGCCGTTGTAGTTGTATCCGAAACCGAACAGGTCGCGGGAGGCATACCAGGAGTCGCCAACTTCCTGGTTTCCGGAAGTACCGTAACTGGTCCGGACAGTAAGGTTTGTCAGCCAGTCGCGGGAGGCTTCCATGAACTCTTCTTCCGAAATGCGGTAACGTGCACCCACAGACCAGAATCCAGCCCAGCGGTCATCTTTTCCAAAGCGCGACGAACCGTCAGCCCGGGCGCTCATGGAGAAGTAGTATTTGTTTTTGTAATCGTATTGTCCGTTAAGAAAAAAGGAGGCTATGGCCACAGCATCCCGGCTGGTGGAAGCCGAAGAAGGAACGGCAGCATTGGCCACCTGGTTTTTGTCCATCAGCGGGTAGTTGGATGCCGCCAGGTAAGAACTGTTGTCCTTGGTTTTCTGTGCTTCCTGTCCCACCATGATATTCAGATGGTGGTCTCCAAAGGATTTCAGATAAGTAAGGGTGTTGGTGATGCTCAATAAGGTGCGCTCCGTATTGCCCTGTTCGCCCATTCCGCGCATTTCAGCTCCCTGAGGCTGTAAGAAAGACCAATAACCAAATTCTTTTAAGTCGTAGTAATCAATACCGACGCGCGAAGTGAATTGCAGATCATCCCGGAAACGAACAGTCAGATAAGGGGTGATCGTTGCCCGGTATTGCCGTCCGGTGTTTTTGTCTCCGTGGGCACTCCGTTGCGCCACCGGGTTGTAACCGTTGAGCGTGTTAAAGTTCCAATTTCCATTTTCATCTTTAACGGGCAATAAAGGAGACTGCTGATATGCCTGTGTAATGGGGTCTGAAAAATAACCGCCACCGGCACCCATGTTGGTTTTGGTGTACGAAAGATTCAATGCAACGCCGTAGTCTACCCATTTGCTCGGCGACTGGGCGAAGTTTATACGACCGGAAAAGCGCTCTAAGTCTTTTCCTATGACAAAGGCTTTGTTATTGAAGTAGTTTAAGGAGGTATAGAATTTCGGTGCAGAAGGAGTAATTCCTCCACCCTGTAAGTCCAGGTTGTATTCCTGTACAAAACCGGTACGGGTGACCTCGTCGAGCCAGTTGGTACGGGTTTTGCCATCATATTCCAAATAGGAGTACAGCATGTCCTGCATACCTTCTGCAGTATATGGGAAAGAACCACCGAAGAAGTAGTTATTGTATAAAGCCGTATTGCCGTACTCACCATACATTTCGTAATCGTTCAGCAATCCTTCCACTTGCAATTCAGTGTATTTTTCAGCATTCAGAGGTTTGTAACGGCTGGGGATGGCAGGTTTCATTTCCATTCCCAATTTGACCGTGAGGTTGGCTTGCAACTTCCCGCTTTTTCCTTTTTTGGTAGTAATAACGATTACACCGTTTGCCGCCCGTGCCCCATAGATAGAGGTCGCAGTGGCATCTTTTAATACCGTCATGGATTCAATATCAGAAGGGCTGAGCGTAGATAATGGCGACACCGACATGTCTTCCGAGGAGCGCATTCCCATAGCGGAAGCTGTCACAGGTACTCCGTCAATGACATACAGAGGCTGTGTTCCCGAATTCAACGAGTTGCGGCCCCGGATGAATATTGTTGCCGGAGCTCCAGGCTGTCCCGATGATACATTCAGCTGTACGCCCGGCACGGTACCTTCAAGCGCTTTGATGGGATTGGCATCGGTTTTTTGAGAAATGTTTTCCGCCCCAACGGTTGTAGCTGCCCCGGTAAAAGCTTTGCGACGGGTAACACCGTACCCTGTAACGACCACTTCCTCCAGATTCTGGGCATCATTTTCCATTGCGACATTGAGTAGCGTACGGTCGCCCACCGGAATGGTCTGGGATTTCATCCCCACAAAAGAAAATTCCAATATGTCCGAACTTTTTACGTCCAGCATATATTTTCCCTGGGCATCCGTGGCGGTTCCCAAATGTGTACCTTTAATCATGATTGACACCCCCGGTAAGGGCAGTCCGTCATTTTTATCCGTCACGACACCCGTCAAGGTGCGTGTCTGGGCATTACTCACCTGTATGCAGATGATAAACAGGAGAGACAAAAAACCGATTAATTTTCTCATAGTGGTGTGTTTAGTTTATAAAAAAATTCGTTTCGCAACATTTTTATGAGATGTTTAACGAATTCTAACCCGATCGGTTTCAGCAATCCTTAATTTTAACAAAAACAAGAAAAAGGCGGTTGCCTGCCACCCGGCAAGCCAACCGCCCTTTCGTTGCATTGAGGCCGTTTTCCCTCTATTCCAGTTTTATTCTTTGGCTGTTAAGCACCAGTTTCACGTCCCCATTTTTAATGTCCTTTCGCGCCAAAACAATGGCAACTCCTATATTATCGACCGCAGCAAGATAAAAATCCCCTTCATACATGGTTACATTTATCGTATATTTCCCCGAATGATTATAAACCTCAAAGGCAAAAGATTCGTCGTTTATGACATAACGGCTGTAAACCCTGCATATAACCAATGTCTGGGTTTGCCATTCTATCGGAGGCAAATTTTCGATACCCGCCGCATATTTGCTTTCTTTTAGCTCATCCGGCGAATGAAAGCAGGTGAATGTTGTTTTGTAACGATCCTCCTCCCATTCCTGATAATCCTGATTCTGAGCAGGATAGTCTCCTCCTTTATGACTAAAAAATTCTTTAATCAGAGCAGAAGCGTCCAAGTTGTTCTCTGTTACTTTCGGAAATCCGTTATTGTCCAATAACTCATTCTCATCCTCATGGCACCCTGCAAATAACAGCATACATGCCACCCAATACATCAAATATTTTTTCATCGCTTATGATTAATCCATAATTCAGATGCAATGTAAAAAATATACATCAAACATCCAAATTTCCATTATTCTACACGTCAATCATTTTGTTTTTGATGGCATACATGACTAAGGCGGCAGTGTTGCGGCAGCCGGTTTTACTGAGGAGATTAGCGCGGTGTTTATCGACAGTGCGCTTACTGATAAACAGCTCGTCGGCGATTTCCTGGTTGGATTTGCCTTTGCAGACGTGACAGAGGATTTCCATTTCCCTTTCGGAGAGTTCGTTGTCACGAGCTTCGGACTCATTTTTTGTGTCACGCATGGTGTTGAGGATATTGAAAAGGAGCTCTTCGGAAAAGAAGTTTTCGCCTGCCGCTACTTTCCGTATCGCTGTAATTACATTTTCGATGCCGGTATTTTTCAGCATGAATCCCTTTGCCCCGGCATCGATCATCTGGTAATAATACTGTTCGTCCCCATACATCGACAAGACAATGATTTTCAAGTCCGGCTTTAGCTTCAAGGCTTCGCGCGTAGCATCTATCCCGTTGATTTCGGGCATTTCAATGTCCATCAGCACGACGTCACAATCGATTAAGGTAAGGTTTTCCAGAAACTCCCTCCCGTTGGAGGCTTCGTAGATATGATGAACAAAATCCTGGGTGGATAAAAGCAGTTTCAAGCCTTCCCGAAAAAGTTTGTGGTCGTCTACCAGATATATTTTCAGTTTTTGCATAATCAGATGTTCATGGATTTAAGTCAGTTTTATAAATGCTTTCGCTTTCATCCCCTTTCCGCGTTCGCTCTCTATTTTTATATCACCGTTTCCGGATTTAAGCCGGTATTGCATATTGTTCACACCCATTCCGTAGCGCGCGGATTCGCGGTCGACGTCAAACCCGATACCGTTATCAGAATAATTCAGATGAAGTATGTCTTCTTCGAGATGAAGAGCTATCCGTATGGTGTTGGCTTCCGCATGCCGGAGGGTGTTGTTTATCAACTCACAAATAACGCGGTACATGATTACTTCCGTGTTGTAGCCGAAGCGCCTGTCTCCCAGGTTGGAAGAAAATTTTATGTCGATCCCCTCCGCCGGACGCAGTTTTTTGATAAAGGAGGCGACTGCTTCTTTGAGTCCGAAGTTATTCAGAATATGGGGGCTGATATTGGCAGAAATATCCCGGACGCTAATGATGGCCTCATCCACCGCCTGTTTCAGATTCTGCTTGATTTTCTCATTGACCTCTGCCGTATTTTTCACTTCAAAACCCGATACGAGCATTTTCACTACACTCAGCAAAGGCCCCAATCCGTCATGCAATTCTTTGGCAAAACGCTGTCTTTCCTGCTCCTCTGTTTTTATGACTGCGGATAATACTTTCTTTTCAGTCTCCTGACGTATTTCTTCCAGGCGTTTGAGGAACTGGAAGATTTTCCGGATGTAGAACACGCCTATCAAGAGCACCAAAGAAATAACAAACTCCAGCCAGTGCTGCAAGATGGAGACTTCTTCACTCAGTTCGGGAAAAACAGCCGGAAAAAGTTCAAACATACGGGAAATGACCATCAGCATAAACCCGATCGAAATCAGTATCCACGAGGCATTGAATTTGGTCCGTTTGAACAGACTGATAGCAATCGCAGCGGCCAAGACCTGAAAAAAGAGTGAAAGATAGGCAACAATCGTAGACAGCATAACAAAACAGGTTTAAAAAGGATACCCAATGGCGATATTAAAAACAGTGTGTCTCATCCATCTTCCATTATCCACCAATACGAACCGTTTATTTTCAGGTTTGGAAGGATCACGCATTTTTATCCCCCAGTCAAAGCGCAGCAGGAAGAAGCTGGCATCCAACCGCAATCCGGCTCCGGTTCCCATCGCTATCTGTTTGTAAAAATCACTGCCCAACAGGGTTCCTTTTCGGTTTTCATATTTATTGATGTTCCATATATTTCCCACATCCAGAAAGAAAGCACCCTCCAGCAACCAGAAGAGTTTGAACCGGTATTCGAGGTTCGCTTCCAGTTTAAAGTCCCCCACGCTGTTGGGGTAATTGTTTTCCGCCACATAAGACCCCGGTCCCAGTGTTCTTGCCTGCCATGCCCGCATGCCGTTGGCCCCACCACCATAAAAAGCCTCTTCGAAAGGCAGCACTTTCATGTTTCCGTATGGATAGCCGCACCCCAGAAATATCCGGTAAACCACCGTATTCGCCCGGTTGATGTAATGATTGAAGCGATATTCGCCATCCAATTTCAGAAATTGGGCGTAACGTACCCCCAAAATTTCATAATAGCGTTCGTCGTCCTTCCGGATTCTCCGGCTTCCGAACAAGTGGTCCATCGCCCACAAAAAGTTACCGGAAGTTTCAAAATTACAGCGGAAATAATTATAATTTCCGGGAGTATTCAATATCTGGTCAGTATATGTTCCCGTAAAATTAGCAGACAGAATCAGGTGGCTTTTATAAGCACTTTTTACATATTCGTTTTTAAGGCTGTCGATAAATCCCTTGTCTACCCGCTCCATCAGCACGTAATTGAAATCGACCAGGTCGAAGTTGTAGCGCCATTTTTTATCATTTTTACGCCACAGGTAACCGAATTTTGCTCCGGCAATCTGCCGGTCGTAAAAAGGGGTATGTTCATAGCTGACGGAAAAAGACAATGAAGTCTTGGGAGCAAAATTACGACGGAAGTCCTCCAACCGCAAAAAAGGCAGCCAAAACTGTGGGGATACCAAAGAAAGTTCCACTCCCAATTCTTTCGTACTGAATATTTTCCCTTCATTAAAGCGCTCTTTTTTCAATGCTCCCCAGAAACTAAGACTCAGGTTTTCACCGCTCCGGAAAAGATTCCGGTGATTGTATATGAAATTCCCTCCTACTCCTATGTTGCCTGAATTGTGGGTGCCTTCCAAAAATACATTGTAGGATTGCCGTTTCATAGGGGTCAGCTGAATATCGCAAAGCAGTACTTTCTCTCCCGTATCTTCTTCCGCTTCCCGAAATACGATATTGATAAACTTAAAGAGATTCAGGGCTTGCAGGCGGGAATAGGAATCAACAACTTTCTGTACGTTATACAGCTCTCCGGATTTAAATTGTACCGTTTCGGAAATCAGACGGGGACGGATTTTCAGTTTCTCCCGGTAGGTGATTCCATAAGTGCCGTAAGTAGTATCAATGTAGGAAGAGTCTCTCCCTTTCATGAATACCAAAGGATCGTAATCGAGGTGGATGTTGATTTTTCCTATCCTGTATTTATAATAGGCATGGGTATCAAGGGGAGCATTGACAATGCTCATCAGCACCCTGGCCTGGTCGGAATGTCCGATAGTGGTATCGGCATAAAACTGGATGTAATTCTTTGAAAAGTTAAAATACCCTTTTTCCCGCAACATCCGGGCTATGCGTTCCCGCTCCTGTTCCAATATGTCAATATCGAGCGGATCACCTTCGTGTATCAGCGTTTTTTTCATTCCGGGCAGAACCTCCTGCATGAGAGTATCGGTCTCCGCAAGCCCGTTCATGGCATAATCATATTTGTTCCGATAAGCAAATTCCGAAATGTAGGTTACTTTCCCGGGAGAAACAGAATAAATAACCTCTGCTTTCTTTTTTTTGAAAATAACCGTATCCTTTACCACCGCTTCGTAGTAACCTTTATTATGGAGATAGGATGTTATCTGGGTCTTGCTTCTTCCGGTCAGGAAATCGCTGTATATGACAGGTGCTTCACCGATACTGCGCAGCCATTTATTGAATCTCTTCTCTCCGTTTTTGCCGCTCAGGTTATACAATCCCAAATGAAAGCGAAGCACTCCCAAAATGCGGGTATTGGGCCGCTGACGGATATTCCTTTTGATTTCCGACTTGCTCACCCCTTTGGTGTCTGTCTTCAGTGTAACTTTATCAAGCAGGTATTCTTTTTCCGGCACGTATTTTACCGGGGAACAGGAATAAAACAGCACCACTCCCAGAACAAACAACAACACCTTATGTGGGACATGTTTCTCCAAATTACCAAAAATTGTTATAAATTTGTACAATCAATTCCGTCGGTAAGTCTAAAAGCTGAAAAGCTTCCGCAGCAACGCTTACGAGGCTTTCCATACGATTCAAACTCGCAACATGCTCAGCAAACACGTAGCAAAAATAGTCCAAAACCTTGAAAAAAAGAAATTCAGGGAAAAATATAATCTGTTCAAAGTGGAAGGGGAAAAGTTGGTGAAGGAATTGCTATTGTCCGATTTCAAAATCCGCAGTATTTTCGCTTATAAAGGATGGAAGGAAGCAACCCCTCTGCCGGAAGGCACGTATGATATTACGGAGGTGGATGAAAAAGAGATGGGAAGCATTTCCAATTTCCAATCCCTGCCGGAAGTCATTGCCTTGACAGAAATACCCCAACACGTCTGCGCCCCGTCCGAAATCGGGAGTTCGCTGTCGCTGGTGCTCAACGGTATTCAAGACCCGGGAAACTTAGGCACGATTCTGCGTGTCGCAGACTGGTTTGGCATCCGTCATGTATTTTGCGACGAAGACTGTGCCAGTTTTCACAATCCCAAATGTGTACAAGCCAGTATGGGCGCCATTTTCCGAGTGAAAGTGCACTACACGGATTTACCGGAATTGCTCCGGAAATACCGGTCGGAGGATTTCCATTGTTACGGCACATTCCTCAACGGCAGCAACATTTATAAAACACCGC
>ERZ778495.1399-NODE-1399-length-16735-cov-7.961091_pt1 | contig 16735 bp, 12 predicted proteins | sample MGYA00433100_ERZ778495 | MGnify/ENA primary metagenome ERZ778495 (study PRJEB29527, sample SAMN07138962) | mouse gut metagenome | material: feces | host: mouse | place: China:Nanjing | collected 2016-01-25 ...
ACTGATCTATAATAAGCCCTCTGGCATTACAGAACTGACGCAAAAAACTGACCTGGCTGTGTAAATCGTTTTTTTGATTTTTATCGTTTTTTTGGTTTTTATCGTCTTCTTGATTTTTTGTAGACACTCTGGTATAAATAACAATCTGACGATTATCATTTTCTGTGTTGATGCCTTTGAACTGAAGATATTGGTCATAAGTGTAATAACGTCGATCCGTTGGTTTGCGGTTTGCTTTCAAAGTTCCTTCTCTGTCCCACCGCTACAGGATTTTCACAGAAACACCAATGAGTTCAGCAAAATCTTTTGGTTTATAATTTGTGATATTTGAAGTGTTCATGATATTACCTCCATAGGTATATTTAAACACATTTAGCTATTGATATCAATAAATTTAATTACTTAAAATTTCCTCCTTTCATTCGTAGTATAGAAAAGGCCTTTCATTAATAGTACAAATGAGAATAGAATTTGGTTACAAAATTATATAATAATTATAATCTTTTTCAACGAACCAGCAGAGCTGCTACAAAGCAATAAAATAAAAATGCCAAAGCAAAGACAGGGAAAAGGAGGTTATAACAAACATCGAAACGATATTAAGTACAAGCCCATTGTGCCAACACACGGGAGAAGTCCCGATTTCGCAAGTCCTCAGCACGGATTATAAAATTCAATGGCCCACCGTTTAAAGATAAATCCATGCCGCCAATATCATCTTGCGGATAGTCGTAAGTATCATCATACAATTGCAGCAACAACGTATCGCATTCTGCCCAGCCTTCTCCCTTGTCGTACAGACGTGGATCATCTTGGAGATAATTGGGATAACCGCCCATTTTGCAGCCGCCATTTTTAATCTGACTATATATTTTATTCAGTGCTTCCCGTTCCTCGGAAGTGTCATCGTCCAATTCATACGGCATAAATTCTTTCGGATCTGCATCCGGCAGCTTGGCGGCAAGCGCAGCCGCAAAAAACTGATCAAAACGATAGTCCTCATGATTAACCGACTCCTGTTCCACACTCTGAAAAATAATTTTCAGCGGAACATTCGGGCAGCGCCATAGAACGTCATATCCCTCCTCAATATCCTGTAAATCGAATGGATTGGCAGGGCGTGGCATATTGCTGCGCTTCGCCTCTGCCCAAAAAATTGCCATTTTCGCCTCGCATTCCTCCATTGTAACCGTTTCGTCTATGTCAGGATAGTAGACTGTGCGCCAATACTCCTGCGCCGGAAAAGGCCCATCATCCAGCCCAAAATCGCCAAAATGCCAGTCCTCAAGGTAAATCTGCAACAGTCCAGAATCAGGGAAATTGTCCATAGAAGGCATCTGTGCAAAATTTATCTGTGCACATAGCCAAAGCTGGTTTCCATCCACATCAGTAGGAATCTGACCATTGTGAGGCACATACGGCACACCGCCTAAATGACTGTCTGTAACACCAAAGGAATCCCGTGTAAGTCGAAGACGGCACACGGGACGCTTATTTTCCGCCTGAATTTGGTTTACAACCTCTTGGCATATTTGAATTTTCTCTATGTTGGTCATAGAATTCTCCTCTCATATATTATTGGAAAGTATTTGAAACTCTTTGGCTTTCATTGTAGCATAGCAAATAGGGAATCACAAGAAATACTTTTTCTTATTTAGGAACTGTAGAAAAAATTGTAACAAAATAAGTGACACATCTTGCTTGTCTATTTCTCCAATCTTGCAGGACAAAAAGCCTCGCCGTAACCCGCTACGCCTACGTTTTTCTCCTACAATCTTGAAGAAATATCCTGCACAATCTGAGCACTTATTTTCCTACAATTCCTTACGAATATCGGTTACAACCAGCTAGACTAAATCGTAATACATCAAGGCATACGGAACCACTTCGTGAAAACCACTTCGTGGTGGCTTGATGCATCTCAATCACTATACTTTCCTACGTTACCGAATATCTACATAGCCAACCTGCAAGGAATGTTCGTTAAATTCATACGCTCCACCCATTGTGTCAAAGCTAAGATAAAGCATCCCTAATTCTTCCTCTGGTACAAGCCACGCCATATGAACCGTCGCTGTTTCGTTCGGTTTTAGATGAGAAATATAATTGTTCCCACGTTCACCGCCATGCACATCATAATACCACATTTCCTCCATATGAGCAGCCCCTACAATTTCCCTATAATCCCATCCGCTCGCTGAGGCATATTTTTTACCGTCATACATTTTGACTTGGCTGCCGTCCTCCTCGATTTTCACTATATTTCCGGTAAACAGCACGTCCGAAAGTTCTGTATCGCCAGTATTGGTATATTCCACTGTAACATATACCAGTTTCTGTGGTACTTCACGCGTGTCTACCACTTCACTAATAGAATTTATACCATCGCCAGATCGAATATAATTGATTTTTGTTGGAAGCAATTTTCCAGAAGCATCCGTTTCTTTTTTCAACTTCTGCTGCTCATCATTATCCATTAAAGATATATTTAATGAACTAATTTCGTCATAAATCTGCACTTTAGACACTTTGATTTGCAAATTTTCCAGTCCCTCTTCAGCATCAATCGGATGTGCCGCAAATGCCTCCCCGATTGAAAATGTTTTTAATGCGGACTTTGGCACCGAAAGATTGGAAACTGAAGCGGTTATGTTTTCTCCCTCCTCCTGAGATTTCATAAATGCGCTCCAATCACTTGCACAGACAATTCCCTGTGTTTCATCGTCTGTGGCAGGCTGCAGCGCAATTCCCTCTGCAATTTTCAGCACATCTTCTTTGCTGACATCAGATGCTGCAAACATCTCCATTACATAGTGCAAATCTGTATACGCCACATAGCATCGCTGGTTAAATGAAATACTATTATCCGCAGCGCCTTGCAATTCAAAGTATACGCCATCATACCCGCCAACTTTGATTGCTTCCTGACTTAAAACATTTTTTGTTAACATATCAAACTGTGCATCTCCAGTATCCATACGATAGAAAACAATAGATATTCCACCTTGATTTAACGCTTCTTGATAACTAAACTTGCCGGTTTCCGTTTCCACCATACCCGCAGGCAGATAAGAAAGCTGCATTTTAATCGGTGAAATCTCTGAAGTCTGCTGTGTGTCCGTTTCTTCGTCTTTATTTTCCACTATAGTTGTACGGACTGCGTGTTTTCCCACAGACTCCGTGTGCATCTGATAAATCACTCCTGCAAATCCCGTAACACCAAGCAGCATTGCCGCCGCCACCGCTGCTATTAAAGATTTTCTCACTGGATATTTTTTCTTTTTCCTTGTTGTTTTCAATTGTTTTTGCACTTCTTGCTCTATCATAATTCTAATCTCCTCCGGCATTTCGGGAAAATCCCGTTTTAAATTTTCTAATTTCATAGTCTTTCATTCCTTTCCAAGGCGCAGCAAAATAAAATACCTCTTTTGTCTTCTTTACTCTGCCCATTCCAATTCGGATTTTAGTTTTGCCCTTGCACGCGCAAGCCTATTTTTTATGGTGCTTTCTGTTGTATTCATCAAGGCGGCAATCTCCTTGATGTTATACCCTTCCATATAGTAAAGTGTCACAGTAAGCCGTATCTCTTCCGAAAGGCGGCTGATTGCCTCATACAGATCCAGATATTCGCTATTCTCTGGAAAAGCTTCCTGTTCTTTTGATTCTTCCAAGGCATAGCTTTCCATAGGTACTAGCTTGCGTTCCTGCCGCATAATTGCATAACATTCATTGATAAGAATGCGCACCAGCCATGTTTTGCCAAACGAATCTTTCTGCAGTGTATGTATGCTCGAAAACGCTTTTACAATCGCTTCCTGTATCGCGTCCGCACAGTCCGCGTCATTGCGCAGCAGCGTTTTTGCCACATGATACATCGACTCCTCCGATGCAATAATTAAATTCCCTAATTGTTCTTTTGTCATAATTTCCTTTCCGCCGGCTGTTTTCTGTCTATTGTGCACTGACATATCTTAAATAGAGCGAATTAGTAAGCAAACGCAAAAGCTCTTTTCTCTGTATCGCTCTTTTCAAATATTAGATGTATTATAGCATCATTTGGTCGCATGAAATGTTGGAAAATTTATAAAAATGTAAACTCATTTCCTTTTGCTTACTACTTTTTACAGATTTTATGCCAACAATTATATATTTTCGGTATGAAATCTGTTATACTATTAAGAAACTGAAAATAGTTCAGGAGGATATAATTTTATGAATATGCAAACAATTTCCAAAATTCTTGCTCAGCTTTTAAAAAAAGCACAAAGTAATCTGCACAGATATTTTGTTAAAAAAATAAATAGAAAAAATACAGCGAAAAAAATTGCTCGTATTAGGAAGAATTACAAAAAAAATTCCAAAAGGAATGCTTCTAAACAAATTCCTCCTATCAGAAAAAATTCCCCCAAAAACGCTTCCAATATTTTACATACTTCTACTACAGATAGTATTCGTTCAAGCACTTTGCAAAGTCCTCTTACTGCAAACCGTGCAGATACAACTGCCTCACAGAATCCTGCGGAACCTGCAGGTATTCCAGCCTTAAATGTTTCTCTCCTTACTGCACCATCGCCAATTACTCAGATTCCTACGAAAGTTCTTGTGCGCCAACCAGGACAGCCAGAAACGACAATTGGCTGGTGGTTAACTGTAGAAATGCTCAACGAACTTATTGGGCAGTTTCTAAATGGATATATCAGCCGGCTTGCTTTGTCATGGGATTCACGGGAACTTGTGCTGCTTCATAATAAGGGGGAACACGATATTTTATTAAAACCTGACAGCGGAACCTATGCCTGCCTGTTTTTTGACAATAAGAACACAAATTGGTATGCACTTGTATCGCTGCCGGAGGTCTATGCTGTTGTGGAGTCCCAAGATGTTGTATTTGTTCCTTTCGGGCTGGGAACACTGCCCAACTATATGGTTCACGATAATACAAAACGGATAAAAGAACAGTTAAATGAAATCGTTACAATGGTCGCAAATCCGCACGGATCGCCTGCATTTATGACATGGGCGCCACAATGTTATCGTTTTGAAACATACCCACGATATCATATTGCCAAACGCTTATATGGTGGCTATTCTGCCGAACAGGAACCCTGCCGGTTAAATGCGAAATTTTATATTCCTACAGCGCCTAATCGCCTTGCCTATGCCAACTGCGCCCAAACACAGTCCAACTACGCATACAAACCCCGCAATAAATCCGAAGTGCAAGAGGCTTTAGTCGCTTATATAATGGGCAAGCTTTCCTTACTAATACTGTCTTGGCACTTTCCGGAAAACAATGATCCTGATAATGGTGTCATGCCCGGCCAGCATATTATTTTAGTTCAGGATCAAGGTTGTCACCAAATGCTGTATTTAGACAAGCAATATTTATGTTATCTAGTTTCTGATGTCAGCGAATACATAAATGCAGAAGGCAATCACTACCGCAAAACGGTATTTAACGGGCAGACAGTACCCGCTTATACGGTACATGAAAACTTATACCGAATCCGCGATTACACGGACTTGCTGCTTGCACAAATCGAAAAACCAAATGCTATATTAAATTTATTTGGAGAATTTTCTTATCATGAAGAAGATTACGATGCTGTAATTGAAGAATTTTTCGAAAAAGAAAAGACGTAATATTGAAACTATTTTGGAGCATTGAAAAAGAATTGCGTGCTGTTTTTCATCAAAAATCGGTATTATCGCAGATCAATATAGGGGGCTGTTGGTTATTATGTCCTTTTCCGCTACCCCCTAATAAATTGCAACACTTCTAATATTACGAAACTTCCTCATTATCTAAAACCCGTGAGATTGTGACAGCCATTTTTTCCTCCAATTAGCCAACCCATTGTCTTCCTATTTATTGTGTGTTACAATGCTATTAAAAGTGCAATCCAGAGCATTATACGGATATTATAAACCAATATTATCAATAAAAGGAGCAGATACACATGAAAAGAAAGAATAAGATCTATCGGCGCTTAACAATTCTTTTGCTTGTTATTTACCTCGCCCTGCTGCTTGTTCTCTACCTGTCTGAGCACACTGACAGCCAAGCTACTATCCGTTCCTTCCGAGATGCCTTTTGGTATTCCCTTGTTACACTGACCACAGTTGGATATGGCGATATAACACCTGTAACCCCTCTTGGAAAATTTGTGGGTGTTATTTTTCTCCTAATGTCCGCAGGCATTATGATGACATTGTTCGGTGCCATGATTTCCTTTGTTACAAGCGAAGGCCTTCCCTTATTCCAGCTGCGCTTCCAGAGGCAGAAAAACTGGTATTATTTTGCAAACTTTAGTATCGAATCTAGCACGCTGGCGGAAAACATCTACAAGGAAGATCCTGATACTGTTATTATATTTGGTGCCAAAAGAGATGATCAGACAGAGTTTCCAAACTATCCCTGTCTGTTTATCAATGCCGCCCCAGCCCGCATTGTAGCACACAAAAAAAATATCGGTTCGAAATGTAAAATCTTTTTGATGAAGGAAAACGATATCGGATCGAATACCCGCGCAATTGACTTACATACACTGCCTGTGGATGTATATGCACGCACTACAAACGGTCGTGATCTGCTGTCTGGAAATATTAATTTTTTCCACAGCTACGACTGCTGCGCCAGACAATACTGGCACTCGAAACCATTGCGCAGCCATGAAAATACTATTGTGATTATTGGATTTGAAAACTACGGGCGCTGTATTCTTGAGCGAGCAATTATGACCAACATCCTCTCTGTTGATCAGCATGTTGCCTATCATATTTTCGGAGAGTCTAGGCATTTTCTCGCAATACATGAGCATTTACATAAAGCTTTTTCGCTAAATCACGTTTCAGATACAATGGATTCTCTAATTTTTCATAAAGAAATATGGGAATTGCACCATACGCTAATGGAATTGGCAGACCGCATTATTATCTGTCCAGACGATGAAGCAGAAGGTTGGAATATCTACTGGAAGCTTAACAGTTATTATCGACTTCGTGGACGTATGCATCTGCACAGCAGCCGCAAAGCCCCCGGTGTATCTTATTTCGGCACAAATGAGGAAATCTATACGCCAGATCAGATTATGCGGACTGCACTCAATAAAGCCGCCATTACCATGAATGAAATTTTCTGCCGCTCTGTTTCATACCCTACCAAAACATGGGAAGAACTAGATGACTTCCACCGAGAATCCAAAATTGCGGCTGCTGACCATATTCTAATGAAAATTCGGATTCTGCTAAAAGACGAAACTATTACTGAAATATCGCCTAATGTTGTTCAGAAAGCATATACGATATACAATGAAACGAGAAAAAATCCAGAAACCCAAGAAATGTACCGCAGAATTGACCATACCCGCTGGCTGCGCTTCTACACCTTCTACAACTGGCGCTACGGCCCTGCGCGAAACGATATTGCAAGACAGCATCCCATGCTGTGCCCCTATGAAGAATTAACTCCCGAACAGAAACGGGAACGGGACGCCACATGGGAATTGTTAGGAAGCATTGCGTCGGAACTGTGATATTACTTCCAATACTTCTATATTACACTGCCAGCGATCTGCTTGGCAGTGTATGTTTTTATGTCTTCTCGAATATATTCAACAAACAATCTGCTTGGCAGTGTATGTCTTTAAACATTCTCTCCAATCTATTCAGCAAACGATCCGCACGGCAGTGTATGTTCCTGATATGCCTGCTCTAACTTCTCCAGCCAGCTATCCTGATATTGCAGCAAGTGAGCCTTACATATTAACTCCAAATCATCCGATACCCGTCCTGCGACCTCATCCGACTTCGTATAATGATACACCGTCAAATAACTTTTCTCCCGAATCTTATCCATTAGCGCTGCATCCTGTGGCGAAATTTTATCCTCCTCAAGTGCTTCCAACTCATCGTACACCCGAGCCCATTCGTCATCAAAAATTTCCGCATCCCGCATATCCAGGAAATCCTCCACATAAATATCAAACATATCTTCATTAAAAAATTTCCCACTTTCAATATTCTCCAACATTGTTGTTAACATCCTTTTTTCTCTCATACTGCAATTTCTCCTTATAACTCTTATTGAAATCAGATACTACACCCACAAAACAAAAATTTTTCTTTATACGACCGTCGCTATAGGCTTTAATTATACAAGATATCGTATAAAATGCAATACAGTATTACAATTTCTTGCAAATATTTCCCTTAATGCGACAGCCCCTATCATGTTTAACAGTTCCCTATCACCAGTACAATTGCATCCGATCTAGTTCACTATCAACAAATAAATCATCGTTAAACCAAGCCCCACACAAAACATAAACAGCCCAAACGAAAGACTCCTCTCAATGATTCTAAGATTTTCTACAAAATCCACATTCATTAACGCTAATTTATGCTCATATCCTTTTGGCTCATATTTTTTCTTCTTTATTATACAAGAGAGTTTATTCAGATTTTCCATACTCTGCCCCAATTTATGCGTTATATCATTTCCCTCTGGCAGCTCATACGGAAGTTTCCGTTCACGGTACACTGTCTTTTTCAAAACGATTACAATGGTATCAACAAGACTATCCAAAATGCGTGACAACACGCCCAGCACAAACGGAATGGCTGTATAAAATACGGCACGATACAAATACTTCTCCATATCCAACCACGCCGGAAAGATTTCCTGATACCCTTTTTCCTTTCTGCGCAGCATCACAAGCCGTACCGCCAAGAAATATACTACTGCGCCAATGGCAATCGAAATTGCCGCACCTTGTAAATTCCCTAATGAAAAATAATTGACTGCATTCATATCTAAATTGTGTGGATTCCATGCAGGTGATGCCAGATAAAATGTCCGCTCTGCGTCCTGTACCCACGTAAAATCCATAATTGCGCCGCCAACCCCGTTAGGAAATACGCCGATTAGCACAATTGGGATAAGGCAGACGATCATTGCAATTTTGCTAAGCAATGACATATATTGTTTTTTCTCCTCATATGTGCGCTGAAGACTTTCATCTTGATTTTTTTCAAGAAACAATACTGCAAACAACTTCGTCATATACGCAACGGTCAAACCGCCAGAAATCAAAAATAATATTTCTATCCAATAAATTATTTCCTGTGTATATGCCACCAACGCCTGCTCCCCCGCCAGACTGCCATATATCACAATACTCTCATGCAATAAAGTTTTGCTTACATATCCATTAAACAGTGGAATACCGCCCACGCCCGCGGCTGCAATGCCAAACGCAATCATTAGAAATAATTTCTTGCGCCCAAAGCCACGAATCTTGTTAAGTTCATAGCTGCCCACGTGCAGAAATACCACACCAGCAAGAAGAAATAGAACCAATTTCACCAGCGAATGGTTAATCATATGCAGAATCATCCCACGCGCTGCACACAAATACGCTTCCACAACCTCCTCCGTCAAGGTCTGCAAAGCCACCATTTTATCCAAAGCATCGTTGAGCATCGTTGCCATTCCGATTCCAAATAAAATAAAACCAATCTGTGACATTGACGAATATGCAATTGTCGTTTTAAAATTGCTGCTTGCCACAGCACGCATTCCGCCAACCAGCATGGTAATTACGCCGACAATTACCACCGTCATACCCCACCCGCTGTTGCCGCCAAATATCTCATCGGACACCAGCGCAATGCCAAGAATCCCTGTTTTACTTAAAATCGCCGATAACAGTGCGGTTGCTGGAGCAGGTGCCTGTGTATAGGACTGCGGAAGCCATACGTGCACAGGAAACGCTCCCGCCTTTACGCCAAATCCAACAAAAAGACAGCCCGCTGCCACATACAGCATGGTTTTGTTCTGCTCTAACTCTGTTGAATTGTTTATCATACCATACACAGCAGAGGAAGCAGACCCAAAAGAAAGCGATCCCCACTGCACATACAAAATAAACAACCCCATTAATATCGCCATACCACCCGCAATCGCAATCCCCAGATACGTGCCAGCAGCATACGCCGATTCCCTTGTCTGTCTGTGTGCCACCCACATAAAGGAAGTAAACGACATCATTTCAAAATAGCAAAACAGTGTAAAAAAATCCTCTGCATGAAACACGCCCATTGTTGCGCCCAGTGTCATTAAATTAAAAAAATGATATCTTATGACGTTTGTGTCATTTTTCATATATTCCTTAGAAAATAGAGCCGTTACCAGCCATGCAAATATGATAAATACACTAAAAAAACATCGAAATCCAATGCTTCCCTGATATATTACCAAAGCCGCCGCAAGCTCCACAGCAATTACTGCAATCACACTATTTGCCGCAATATCCCTATCCTTCTGCGTCTGTCTATTGTGAAACCAAAACCATATCACAATCCCCGCCGCAATCGGAAACCATACCAATATATCTATATCCATATTTATCCCGCCTTTCCTGTTGTTACGATTCATAGCTTTCATCTGCACACAGTAACGGCATTTGCGCATTCCAAGCCGCCTGCTGCAAGACGCAAATGCTCTCATCATTTACTATATCGGGGCGTATATACACAATTTATACGCATTTCCATTGTAAATTATAGATTCCTATTCCATGCATTATAGCAGCCCCTCTGCAACCTGTGTAAAAAACGCCACAAACGGCTCACTGTAAACACCAATTACAAACATTGCAACAGCAAATAATATTAACGGAAACAGCATTCTCCAATCCGGATCGGTTACGCGTTTTGTATCGTTATACTGTGTAAAACCTCCCTGCTTTGCCTGCACACTTTTTTCAAAATCACTGCCGGGAACATAAGCCCTAATTACAATGGTCAGCATATAAATTGCCGTAAGCAGCGCCGACAGCAAGAGCCCCCCAACACCAACAACAGCCAGCAAATTACCGCTTAGAAACGCTGCCTTTGCAAGATTCCACTTAGAAACAAACCCACAAAGCCCCGGCACCCCCATTAGTGCCAGCGCAGAAACTGTAAAAACCGCAAATACTTTCGGCATTTTCTTTGCCATACCGTCCAACTCATATACATAGACTGCGTGTGCCTGCGTCATCATTGCGCCAGCGCAAAAAAATGAACAAATTTTCATAATTCCGTGAAATACCATATGGCAAAGTGCCCCCACAAGCCCCATCGGTGTCATTATCACTACACCGAACAAAATATAAGAAAGATTGGAAATCGTCGAGTACGCCAGACGCCGCTTTATATGGGTTTCCTTCACTGCCATGCTGCACCCATAAACAATTGTAAAAATAACAATGCCCATCAGCAAATACTGCGCCCATGTCCCACACAGAAAATCCATACCAAAACTATAATATGTCAGCCGCATAATTGCAAATGCTCCCGCCTTTACAACCGCTACCGCATGAAGCAAGGCAGTAACCGGCGTTGGCGCAACCCCCGCCTGTGGCAGCCATGAATTAAACGGGCAAATTGCCGCCTTTACGCCAAAACCCATAAATGCAAGCACGTAGATAAACAGCAGCAAATCCTTCTTTGTGCCGATCTGTGCAAGATTCAGCACGCCTCCATACGTAAATTCCAGACTATCACCGTAAATAATCAAGAAAATCAAACCAATAAATGCAAACGCCGCGCCCCCCAGCGAATAGTAAAAATATTTCCGGCTTGCAATCACCGCTTCACGTGTCAGCGTCTGCATTACCAGCGGCACGGTTACCAGCGTCAATAATTCATAGAAGCAGTACATGGTCAGCATATTTCCTGACATTGCAATCCCCAGCGTAACGCCATATGTTGCTGTATAAAATGAATAGAACATATTGTCGTGCACGCGGCTGTTGTGTTCATGTTCCATATACGGAAAAGAATACAACGTTGCCAGCGGCCAAAGTGCTGCTACGAGTCCTGCAAACACCATGCTCATACCATCTATTTTCAATGAAAAATTCAGCTTTTCACCCGCAAAATTAATAATACGGATAATCTCTGTATTCCCGCTAAGCAGCAACAGATACACCATTACAGTATTGACCAGCACATAACCAAAAATATACAAATGTTTATATCGTTTATCCTGAAATTTAATAAAATGCAACAGTATGCCACAGATTACAGGAAGCAGTATCACTGTAAGCATCACCCATTTTGTCATTGTCCGATTCCCCCTTCCTACAACAGCCCCGCACTAAAACTGCGGATAAAATCAATGAGCGGCATATAAAAAGGAGAAATGCCAAACACTATCGTTAACACTGCTAATATTACAATCGGCGCAAGCATTAAAATCGGCGGTTCTTTGCTTATTTCCTGCTTTTTATTCTGCTGTTTTTCAGGTTCTTTCTCCCTTTTTTCTCCCAGAAAGCCCTGTATACTAATCGGCAGCAAATACCCCGCCGTCAGCAGCGCCGAAACAAGTAATGCCAGCGGCGCAAGCCATGTAAACACGCCAATCCCCCCAGCCGCTTCGGCTTGCAGACTGCCCACGCCAAGATACCACTTGCTTACCAGACCACTTGTCGGCGGTATTCCGATAAGCCCCAGCGACACAATTGTATAACTCCAAAACAGCACCGGCATTTTCCTGCCAAGTCCAGCATAAGCCGATACCTTTCCCTCTCCCGTTGCTGTAATCACTGCGCCAGCAAACAAAAACAGTGCGCATTTTATAATTGCATGAAATACAATATGCAGCATACTTCCTGTAAATGCTTCCGGTGTCATTACCGCCAACCCCAGCATGATATAGGAAAGATTCGAAACGGTCGAATACGCCAGCCGCTTTTTTAGCATTTTTTCCTTATAAGCAAGCGCAGAACCCATTACAATCGTAATCACCGCCAGCGTAAGCCATACCATCTGCACCCATGTTCCGCGCAGAAATGCCGCCCCAATACAATAATACACGGTTCTTACCACGGCAAGAATACCACCTTTTACAATAATTCCCGATAAAAAAGCCGAAGCTGGCGCGGGTGCAACCGGATGTGCCGTCGGAAGCCATGCGTGCATAGGAAAACTCCCTGCCTTAACACCAAATCCCAAAATAATGCAGAACGCCGCCACCAGCATCAATCCTGTATTGCCCGACTGTACAAGCCGATCCATATCCAACGAACCGCCTGCTACAAAATCCAGCGTATCCGCATATTGATACAAAACATAAATTCCAAACAGCGCCATATATGCGCCGCAAAACGAATAAAATAAATACTTTAGCGCCGCCATTATCGCCTCGCGTGTTTCCTCATGAATCACTAACGGCATTGACACAAGTGTCATAATTTCATAAAACAAGTACAAGGTCACAAGATTTCCCGCACAGCCAAGCCCCAGCAATACACCGTATGTGATTAAATAAAAACCATAATATCGCTTTTCCTTTTTCTCATGTGTCATATAAGAAAAAGCAAACAAGCCAGCCAGCAAAAACACCAGCGTTACAATTCCCACAAATAACCTTCCCAGTCCATCCAGCGCAAAGTAGACTGGAATCGTATCAATTAGCCGGAATAAAACCAGCGTATCGCTTCCCACGCCGCAAAGCGCCAATACCGCCAAAGCCCCGCACAGCACCATACATGCACCTGCTGCAATACAAAGCTGTTTGCGCTGTGCGAACACACGCTCCGGTGTTGCCAGCAGACCTACTCCCAGCGCTATTGGCAGGACAATTATCAGTAAAATCAAATTTTTCATTTTTACACCCCTTGCGTGCTTTAGCACGCATACCAATCAAAATTTGGAAGTGCCAAACAGCACTTTACTGGAACATTTCCAGCCCTGTTTCTATCCATGTCACAATAGGCTGTGAGCAGCAACCCAATATCATATTTAAAATAATCATACACAGCAGCACCACATTATAAACCGGATGATTTCGGCTTTCCACCTTTTTCGGTTCTGGTTCACCCTCTTTAGAAGGCACTTTTTGAATCGGCGTATAAATCAATATCACCGTTTTCATAAAATAAATTGCATTTAACACTGTACTAATCGCCAGACAAATAAGCGTTGGAAGCATTTTTGTCAGACTATTGGAAACCGCTGCCTGTGCAAACAGCATTTTGCTAATAAAGCCTGAAAATAGCGGGATTCCCACCATAGAACATGCTCCAAGCGAAAACGCGATACCTGCAACCATATTGCGATAGCCGCTTCCTGTTAAGTCTACAAATTTTTTGCTGTCGTTGGAGGCGTCCGTCAGCCCCACCCCTGCAATAAACAGCAGCGACTTAGTAGAAGCATGGGATAATATATGGAAAATACTTGCCACAATCCCTGCTGATGTACCAAGCCCGAAACCCATATAAATATACCCTATCTGCGCCACCGAAGAAAACGCAACCATACGCCGAATATCCTTTTCTTGAATGGCATTCACCGACCCCATAATCATTCCCAGCAGACCAAACACAAATAAAATATTAATTACTTTAGAATCTACCACAATATCAAAACCGACAACACGATAGAATATTTTAATTAACAAAAAAATATATCCCTTAGAAACAAGGCTAGACAATATCGCCGCACTTGAAACAGTAGAATATCCATAAGCATCCGGCAGCCACGTATGAAACGGATATAGCGCACTTTTAATGGCAAGCCCCACGCAGACCATACCAATTGATGCAATTATTGGTGTATTGTAAGCTCCCTGCGCATAGACTGCTGCCAAACTGTTTTTCATATTGCTCATTAACAAATGCCCCGTAATATCATAGAGGATGCAGAGCCCCAACAGCAGCAGACCAGATCCAAGCGAACTCATAATCATATATCGTGTCGCCGCCTCAATCGTACGCCCCTCATTGGTAATCATTATTAAGCCACATGCGCTGATTGTATTAATCTCCACAAAAACATACGCGGTAAACAAGTCATTTGTATAAATCAGCGCCAGCAGAGAGCTTAACAGCAGATTGAGCATAATATAGTAAAGATTAGCCTTCGGTTCCTCAATCTCCTTATCAATATGCTCCTGACCGCCCTTTATACATAGAAACATTACAATGCAGAAAAACAGCGCCATCCCTGCTTCCAGCACACCGGCACGGATTTCATTTCCCCAAGGTGCTGGAAAATGCCCCATCATAAAGACATAACTCTCTCCTCTGCCAATCATATAGACAAAAAATACTGCTGACATAATACTGATAACCGTTAAGATAAAGGTATTCCAAAGCCGCGCAATTCTGCGATTCATAATTGAAGTCAGCACGCCGGAGCCAAGCGACAGCAAAATACTAAAAAAGGGGACATTCTGTATAAAATCCATTACATATCCTCCTTTTTCAACAGCGTCGATATCTTATCCATATCCAGCGTATGATACTTGCGGTAAAGCCGTATCGTCAGCGAAAGCATTAACGCTGTTACTGACACCGAAACAACAATTCCCGTCAGCACCAAACCGCTGGGCACGGGGTTTACATATGCCTCAACGCTTGTCACATTATCCACGACAATCGGCGCTACACGCCCCTCAATATAGCCCTTTTCTGCCAAAAACAAATAGGTCGCAGTATCCATAATATTCAACCCGATAATCTTTTTAATTAAATTCTTCTGTAAAAGCAGGTTGGAGAATCCAATACCAAACAAAATCATTGCCACCGCTTCCCCATAATTAATAAACAAATTCGCCCCCATGTTAGAAGCCTCCTTTTCGGAACATTGCATAGAACGCATACATTGTGCAGGCAACCACCATGCCTACACAGATATTCAACGGCAAAATTAAGCCAGAGCTTACAATATCGCCGGGCGTTCCCAGCGGAATCCCTGTTTCTAAATGATGTGCGCCGCAGTAAAATGAATAGGTCTTTGCCAGACAGTAAAACAACAACGCCACGAAACAGATTGTCTTGTATGTTTTCTGTGTAAAAAATCGCTCAATCTTTTTAAAGCCATATGCATTGACATACAGTATCAATCCCGATCCGATAATTGCACCGCCTGAAAAGCCGCCGCCCGGCGACAGATGCCCATTTAAAATCACATAAATACCAAAAATTATAATCATCGGCACCAGAAAAAAAGCCGCTTTTTGCAAAATAATATCATTTTTTGGCTCGTAAAGACGGTCGCTCTCCTCCTCTTTTAACTTCTTAGAATGCTTATCTGCGCGTAACAAAATAAAGACTGTACAAGTTGCAATAAACAGCACATTCGATTCGCCCAAAGTATCAAATGCACGGTAATCCAATATCATTCCTGTGACAATATTGACAGCTCCCGTATCCTTCATTGCATCCTCAATATATTTTGCGGAAACTTCATTGTTGTCGGGATTAGCTGGATTGCCCGTAGGCGGCAGGTACGACACCACATATAGTAAAATAGCCATTAACACCACCACAAACAGAACCGAAACCACTTCATAAAACTTCGAAAACAACTGCAGTTTCCGATTATGTTCCGTATCATAGATTTTCTTCTTTAACAGCGCATCATCGTGAATGCGCTTGCGCTGTGCCGTAATATCTTCTTTAAATGGTTTCTGCGGTTTGAGCTCCATAGCCCCCACATAAGGGTCTTTATCTCCGCGATACCATTTTTTGATTTTATATGCCTTGGTCTTGCGATACTCTTCCTGTGACAGCAAACGGCTCATTCCTCATCACCCTCCTTCTCCTCCTTCATAATTTTATCATCTAACTCTACTATTGCATCCGTTTTCTTCATACTTTCATCATCTAACTCTACTATTGCATCAGGTTTCTTCATACTTTCATCATCTAACTCTACTATTGCATCAGGTTTCTTCATACTT
>ERZ778495.1408-NODE-1408-length-16617-cov-7.432073_pt1 | contig 16617 bp, 6 predicted proteins | sample MGYA00433100_ERZ778495 | MGnify/ENA primary metagenome ERZ778495 (study PRJEB29527, sample SAMN07138962) | mouse gut metagenome | material: feces | host: mouse | place: China:Nanjing | collected 2016-01-25 ...
GTCTGCTGTATGGAGAATTTTCATTAGCTGTTCGGTTTGTTTCCTGCAAAAATAGAGAATCTTTTCGGAAAGACAGATAGCAAACAGGCACTTCATTTATAAAAAGAAATAAAAAACGATCATACCCATGAGAGATGATCGTTTTTCTTACTTTAAAGCATGTATTTATTCAGCCACCAGCCGCACCTCATAAATATGCGGAGTCACTTTCTCATTTCCTTTACCGATCTTTATCTCCAGCTGCTCATTGGATTGCATAGATACAGGCACATCAAATATCCCAACCGATACATCCGAAACCGGTTTACCAGCCAATCGTCCTACTTCCTGCCCGTTTATCCATACTTTTGCATCCTTACGAATCTCGGGACGAAACCGGATACGCACTTTATTGACCTGCTTTCCGTTCGTCTTCATACAATAACTGAACCAACCGACCGCCTCACGCCAGTGAATCCCTTCATCATCCCCCGTACGGGAATTCTCCATCCGTATGAAATGGTCGCTTTCCGGTTGCTGTTCCCCACAAATCACTTTATCGGCGGTCATACCATCCAATGCGGCACGCTCCTTTTCCTCTTTTGCCAACTGTTCCTGCCTTGCCTGCAACTCCTGTACGGACAGCACAGGCCAATAGACCATATACCGGCACTCGTATAAACGAAAAAACGGTTCAACAGTCATACCCTCATAGCGTTCGGGATAAACTCCGGACAATGTAAATGTCAACGACTTACCTTCCACTTTCTTCAGATGAGAAAGAAGATTGTTCTTATCCCCCACAATGACAGGCATCGTTTGTAAAGGCAGACGCGGTCCGGCAGCAATGTGTCCGCCACGACTGTCATCGGCAAACATGCCATCTTGATTTTGCTTACCCAACCGGGCGGCCAGCACAACCGGTCCGTATAAGATGGAATAGTTGGCAGAACCATCCGGCAGTGCAATGGCACGCAAATGCATCGGCAGTTCCAGCCTTACTTTGTCACCTTTTGACCAAGTACGGTTCAGACTAACATATCCCTCTTTGACCGTCACGTTCTGCCGTTTACCATTAACAGACAAGCATAATGCTTCCGGCTTCGTCCATTCGGGAATACGGAAAAGGAGGGTGAATTCCTTCTTTCCCTTTTCCGGAGAAATAACAAGAGTGGTCCCCTCTTCATCGGGGAAAGCCGTCTGTTGCTCAATTTGGATATCTCCCCAACGCAAGATAGAGGGAATGAAAAGGTTGACATACAGATTATTATCCTTGTGTCCATAAATCATTTCACCATAACGGGCATGATTTTCCATTCCCGATCCCACACAACACCAGAAACTGGTCTGAGGCTGCGAATAGACCCTGTAATGACCGGCACGCATCGGGGTAAAATAAACAAATCCGCCTTGCACAGGATCTTGCGTGGAAAGGATATGGTTATAAAGTGCCCGTTCGTAATAATCCATAAAATGAGCGTCCGCACTCGTTTCATACAGCATTTTTGTAAGGCGGAGCATATTGTAGGTGTTACAAGTCTCTGGCCCCTGCTCGCTGGTGAGCATACTGCTGAAATCATCAGCCGGATGAAAATGCTCACGCACACTGTTACCTCCGATGGTGATGCTGCGATGGTTTACCACTGTCTCCCAGAAATAGCGGGCCGCTTCACTCCAGTCCCGGTTGCCTTCCAAATCGGCAATACGTTTGAAACCTATCACTTTCGGTATTTGCGTATTGGCGTGCATCCCCGTCAATTTATCCTCTTGTTTCAACAAAGGCTGCAACACGGTCTGATGAGAAAATTGATGAGCCAGTTTCAAGTAGCGTTTGTCGCCGGTGATAGCGGCCACATCGGCAAATGTCTCGTTCAGCCCTCCATGTTCGCTGCGTAGCATATCCTGTATCTGTCCATCGCTCAACTTGGATACCAGACGAATCATCCAGTCCGTGAGTTTCACCAACATTTCCTTTGCTTCCTTATTACCAGTCTGAAGAGTTGCATCACGAAGGCCGGCATATATTTTATGAATATTATAAAGAGGAACCCAGCGGTCGTTCAGTCCGAAACCGGACGCGCGAATGTTTCCGTCCTCTATTTCTTTCCACATTTTACGCCCGTTTGGGACTCCGCACAGATAACCGTCACCGGCGGCATCCTGGCAGCGTTTCAGTTCACTTATCATATAATCCAGACGCGTCTTGATCTCCTTATTTCCCGTAGCGGCATACATATAGGAAAGGGCCGATAAATAATGTCCGCCAATATGTCCGTCCAGCCCTGTATTTTCCCAATTAGTATAATTTTCGGCTTTAGGGGAAAGACCAGCCTCCTTCAAATAAGGAGCTAACAGACGGTCGGGGTCTATTCCCAGCAGATAACGGATATCCATATCCTCTGCATGTTTAAAAGGGCTGGCAGTGAGCCGCACATCCCTGACCGGAAAACTTTCTACTTTTGCGGGTAGCTGAGCATGCAAAGCTACAGAAGCTATAGCAAAAACAGAAGTGGATAAAATGGTTTTAAGTAAATTCATAATGTATTTTATCGTTTCTTTATTTATTCTGCTGGATATTCAATATGAACATTCTAAAGTTTCACCTCAATTGCTGTACCGGTATAATTCACCATCTTTCCTCCTTTCAACGGTTTATCCCCTTCTCCCGATCTCTGATTTACGAGAACAACTTTGAACTTCCTCTTTTCCAACATTCCGGAATATCCTCCTTCACGGTCGCTGATGTGCAAAGTACGGTTACTATCATCCCAACGGAAAGTGATAGTAGAATAAACTCCCTTTTCATAATTGTAATTATCGTTCTCATCCTCATAAAGAATAAAAGTTGCATTAGCACCCGGATAAACACGAATCTCCAGATCATCCCAACTTTTTTCTGTGGCATACTGCACCGCAGGTCCCCAAGGAATTATAGAACCGGCACGGATATAAACTGGCATGATATCAATAGGTACTTCACGCTGTATGGTTTGGCCACCAGCCAACTTTGCCCCAGTCCAGAAATCAAACCAGTTACTTCCCTCTGGCAAATATACATCCGTTTTCTCTATTTTCCGCATATTTTTCTGATAACCATTCTGTTTTTTATCCTGCCATGTATAGAGAGAATCAGTTACCGGACGCACTAAAAAACTATGTCCGAACATATACTCCGTATCCATATCAAGTACTTTCTTGTCTTTCGGAAAATCCATTACCAAAGGACGAATAATGCTGCCTGCCTTATTTGTTACTTCCCAAGTAGTACTATATAAATAAGGTAATAAGCGATAACGCAAATGGGTATATTTCTCCAATGCATCATAAGCCCAATCACCTTTATCGCCGAACTGATAGATCTCTACAGCAACAGGACTGGAATTATGAGAACGCATGATAGGTTGGAAAGCTCCCCACTGATACCAACGGACGTGTAGCTCATGATAAGCAATATTATTAACATCATTATTATATTTCCATGCAAAAAATCCCCCCAAGTCAGTGTTCCAGTAAGGAATACCACATAAAGAATAATTCAGGCCAGCCGCCAGTTGCTTACGCATCACTTCCCAAGTAGAAACGACATCTCCACTCCATGAATGTGAAGCATAACGCTGCTGTCCCAAGAATGAAGAACGGGTAAGTAAGAATACCCGCTTGTCGGAAGTGGTAGCACGCTGGTGTTCATAAACACCTTTATTGGACATCAAAGGAAAAGCATTGTGAACCCTTCGGAAAGAACCTAAATAAGTTTTTGTATCAAAATCTTTATCTTGAACCTCCAGATGATCGGGTTCGGTAGAATCCAACCACCAGCCGTCCATACCTAGATCAAAGATATTCTTTTTCATTTCATTCCAATAAATACTTCTTGCTACAGGATTGAACGGATCATAAGGTTTCACTCCGGCTTTAGGTGGCCAAGTCTCAAAATGAAGCAAAGCATTCAGACTATCCATTTTGTGATACATCTCTGTCCACGGACCAAAAGAGGCCCATACAGAAATCATGATATGCGCATTCCGCTTGTGTATATAGTCAATCATTTCTTGAGGGCTTTTTATCCTTGGAGTACCATAACGTGCATCCGGATTCTCACCATTCGGAAGATATTTCATGTATTCCTTGTCGCCCATCTTATTAATATAGCGAGGATTCTGGAACTTCATGGAGTTCCAGTTAGAATCACATCCCCAATACTGCCAATCCTGAATGATTCCATCCAAAGGAACTTTCCGATCACGGTATTCATCAACCACTTCACACAGTTCATCCGGACTCTTATAACGCTCGCGGCACTGCCAGAATCCAAGTGTCCAAAGCGGATAAAGAGGAGCCTGCCCGGTCAAATCACGGACTCCGGCTATCACGCCATCCGCATTGCTACCATAAATGAAATAATAGTCGGCACAATCGCCCACTTCAGAGTCGAATGACATTTCTTGCGGATTGTCCGTAAAGGTAGTCGGAGAATAATTATCCCAATAAAGTCCGTAACCTTTCACTGAATGAATAAAAGGAATGCAGATACTCATATTCTTGTTACGAAGAAAAAGTTTTTGATTGCGCTGATTCACTTTTCCAGTCTGTTGTTGCCCCAATCCATAAATCACTTCATCCTTATCTAATAAAAAAGCCTGCCGGACATTGTAAGAAAAAGTACCCGCATCATCAAACGGAGTGAACTGTGTCCCATAATCCTTGTCTTTTAACAACACCTTTCCGGTAGCGTCATAGAAATTGATTCCACCTGTAGATGAATTGACCTCCACCTGTAATGCATCCGACTTTAAACGAATATACTCTTTATTCATTGCAAACTCCACAGAAGTCTCCTCAGGCTCTTTCATTACTACAAGGCTCTTCTTGTCATACGAGCTTCCCTCCGGTGTCTTATAAACCCGGACGATGGATGGCGTATAAAATGCCACTTCAACATCCATACCTTGTACAGTAGCCTTAATCCCTTGCGGCATCTTCTGATAGCTCTGTGCCTGGGAAAATAATCCCAGACAGAGGAGCAATAAACTTATCGAAATCTTTTTACTCATAATTCTTTCTAATTTAATGTAGAAAAGAGAAAACAACCTTTTCATCCTTAAAAAAACATCCAATAAATACTATTTAGAATATCCCGGATTCTGTTTCAGATTACTATTGGTCAACAATACTTTATTTGGAATAGGATACAGATTTTTGGTTTCATCACTCTTATCATGAGAGAACCAAACTTTTGTAGTGAAGATGCCAAAACGAATCATGTCCTGACGGCGGCGTCCTTCCTGACAAAACTCCCAGCCAAGTTCATCAAGGAAACGGCCATATTTAATATCTGTTCCTCCATCATGTTCTGTCTTATAACTATCTCTCCGACCATAATCATATACACTTCCTCCCATCAGTTCCGCATCTGTAACTTGCGCTTTTTCAGGTTCATTCTTGAAGGCGCGTTCACGTACCTGAGTCACCAAAGCACCTGCTCCCGATTTGCCCAAACGCATCAATGACTCCGCTTTCATCATCAATACATCCGCATATCGTAACAACGGCCAGTCATTGCTCAAACGGTTGGTTATACCGGTGGCATATTCAAACTTACCCCAACGGAATCCATCATCCACATCCGACTGATCAATAGAGGGAACATCTACCGTATAAATCAATGGTTTTCCATCAATACTACGCTTCAAGATTTCACCGGAATAGGTATATTGCTGACCTTGAATATAGTTAGCCTCCAAACGTGCATCATCCTCATCAAAAGAATTAATAAACTGAGGCACTGCACACACGCCCCCCCAAGGACGTGCAGTCAATTGGTAAGTATCCTGATTCTCAGGTGCTAAAGTGTACATATGAAAATCAAAATCATTCCATCCTGTCACATAAATTTCATCAAACGGCAATGCAAAGATAATTTCTTTAGAATTCTCATTATGCGTTACAAAAACATCCTTCTGATTATTTTCCAATGCATATTCTCCGGACTTCTCGGCATAATTAATCACGATATCACACTCGTCAATACATTTCTGCCATTGAGCAGTACCCGACCAGACTTCAGCATTCAAATACATTTTGGCCAGCAATGTATGAGCCGCCCACTTATTGAAACGTCCATAATAATAACCTCTCGGCGTTTCGGACAACAAATCCATATTCTCCGTTATTTCTTTCACAATAAAGTCAAAGACCTCTTTACGAGTAGACTGTTGCGGCAAAGAAGTATCTTTAAAATCTGTCACAATGGGCACATTACCATACAAATCAATCAAAATATAATAATATGAAGCCCTCAGTACTTTCAATTCGGCAATCAACTTTTCTTTCGTTTCTCCATCTACACTGATAACGCCTTCTTCTATCTGAGACAGAATACGGTTACAAGTGTTCACGCCATTGTATGTACGTTCCCATCCTTGAAGCACACCGTCATCCTCGGTAGTCCAAGTATGCTGATGCCACCTTTTATAGATATAGCCATCTACCCATCCAATACCATCACGGGCGGGAAGAACATCTTGATCCGCACATAATTCCTGCGCACGAACCACTCCGTTCCATTGCAGCAACGTTTCACGCCAAGGTATATAAGCAGCATTTACCAAATAACTGACATCTTCCTCCGTTTTCGGTACGTAATCCTCAGACACTACCTGCCCATAGCTATCATGCAGCAAATCAGTACAAGCTGTATTTCCCAACAATGCGACTGTCATCAGTCCCATCGTCCATAATTTTATATTTGTTTTCATCTTCAATTCCTTTTTAGTTCATTAAAATTTCACATTAACACCGAAGGTAAATGAGCGTACGCTCGGATATCTGTCACGTGTATCATATCCCGGAGTCAAACCGTCTGTTGACACTTCCGGATCAATACCTTTATAACCTGTAATAGTCAAAGCATTCAATACTGAGCCATAAACTCGGAGTGACTTTATATATTTACCAACCTGACCGAAGCTATATCCCAAAGTGATATTGTCAATCTTCCAGTAGTCACCATTTTCGACATAATAGCTGTTGAATTCCGGTTCCACTTCCGAGCTCAACGTATGCTTGCCAAACACCAGGTCATTCACAGATTTCAAACGATTTTCAAAACGGCTGTTTTTTACATTTTCGTAATTCATACGTCCACCATTGATTATCTGGAAGCCAAACGCGCCACGCATCGTCACATTCAAGTCGAAGTTTTTATAACGAAGAGTATTGTTCCATCCCGCATACCATTTAGGAAGACCGTTACCAATAACATGCTTATCCTCGGGAGCATGAGTAAAATCTTTATAGTTCACCAACTCACCATTCCTGTCTTCGTAAATCCAACGACCTTCACTGTCCACATCCACTACTTTAAAGCCATAAAAATTACCGATGCTTTCACCTACCTGTACTCTGTGAGAATCGGCTACCTGACCGGAGTATTCCACCGTACCCGTATTAAAATAGTCGTAATCCGACTTAAAGATGCTACCAGACAAACTGATCAATTTATTAGAGTTCAAAGAGAATGTTCCGGTAGTACTCCATTCAAAATCTTTATTCTGAACAGGAATCACAGTTACCAATACTTCCACACCACGGTTTCTCATTGTACCACCATTAGCCATCGTCTTATTATACAAGTTCGGAGGGGTCGGTACTCCATATTCGTATATCAAACCATCTACATCACGGTTATAATAATCAATAGAGCTGGACAAACGGCCACCCCATGAAACAAAGTCCAACCCAATATTGGTTTCTTTCTTTTCCTCCCATTTCAAATCAGGGTTCGGGTTGGATGCCGGAACAATGGTCTGTATCCAATTCCCATTTACAAAAGCATACGAGCCGTATTTCAACATAGCCACCCCCAGGAAAGGATCTTTAGGCTGTGAACCCGTCACACCATATCCCACACGAAGTTTCAAATCATCAAATATCTTCTGATTCTTCATAAATGCTTCTTCGGTAATTCTCCATCCGACTGATACAGACGGGAAAAGCCCCCATGCATTATCAGTACCCCATAACTGGCTGGCTCCTTCATAACGAAGAGCTCCCATCAACAAATAACGATTCTTGAACGAATAGGTAGCCCGCCCGAAAAAGCCGATCAAATTTGTAGGAGTTTTCTTTGAGCCGATATTCGCTTTACCGTCTTTCAAAGCAGAACCGATGCCAATATTATGCCATCCGCCAAAATAATCATCCTGAAAACCATAGTTATCAATCCAAAGTTCTTCAAAGTCTGTTTCATTGTAGCTGTAACCGCCCAATACAGTGAATTTATGTGCACCGATTTCTTTGCTATATTGTGCAGTAAGTTCCATCAATTTCTCCATCTTGGTATAAGCACCTACAGAAGACCAACCTGCCAGTCCATCACGCAAAGCAGAAATATGGTTCAACGTTTCACCATAACCACGGTTCATATTATCACGAATATAAGAGAATACGGCAGAAAGAGTCAAATCCTTGATGGGATTATAAACAATATTCCCATTGTAGCGCAACTGGGTCTTTTTTACATTTCCTTCAGCCTCATACAACAAAGCCAATGGATTCTCGTATTCGAATTTGCTCACATTCTCATTCCATGTACCATCCTCATTTCTTACCGGATCGGTTGGGTTTCTACGAGTTGCCTGACCATATACCCAACCTCTGAAGCTCCCCCCATTGGTGGTAGATTCCATCTGGTTTTTCTTACCAAACAGACCGAATTTCAATTTTAACTTATCATCAAACATACGGTGGGTCACCTCAATACGTCCTTGGAAGCTTTCGAAATCCGATTTTTTCATAATCCCTTGACGAGAGGCATAGTTCAAGTTGGCAATATAATTAGTCTTTGAATTGCCGCCCATCAATGACAAGTTGTGAACATGGCTAACCGGTGTACGGCTAATCTCATCAATCCAATCCGTATCAGCCCCATGGTCCTGGTCGGGATAAAGGGTACGAAACTCATCTGCATTCAGCATATCCAGTTTCTTGGCTATAAGAGAAGTACTGACATAGCCATTATACTCCACTTGGTTAATATCCACTCCTTTAGCCTGTTTAGTAGTAATTAAAATCACACCATTCGTACCCCGTGTTCCATAGATAGCGGCAGCAGAACCGTCCTTCAACACGTCCACGCTCTCCACATCTTCGGGAGCCACAGTACCAAGTTCTCCAGGAATTCCGTCAATCAATACCAACGGAGCAGTATTAGCTCCACCAATGGTATTTGTACCACGAAGACGTATCTGGGTACTTCCCGTCGGGTCACCGTTAGGATTGGTAATGGCCAGACCGGCTACTTTTCCTTGAATCAGCTGTCCCACATCCTTCACAGCTCCTTTTACAAAGTTGTCGGCTTTCACACTAGCTACAGAACTGGTCACATCACCTTTACGCTGTGTACCGTAACCAATCACCACCACTTCATCCAAGGTCTTGGTATCCTCCTTTAAAACAATCTCTAATGAATTCTTTCCTGCTGTCGGGACTTCCTGAGTGACATAGCCAATATAAGAAATAACCAACACACTCTTTGCCGGAACACCCAACATAAAGTTTCCATCAAAATCGGTAATGGTTCCCATGGTATTATTGCCTTTTACAACAACACTGGCTCCTATGACAGGCTCGCCGGAAGAATCTTTCACCTTACCCGTCACTTTTTGCTGGGCTAAGGCCGTTAATGAAAAGCTTAACAGAGTAAGCAACAAAAACAAATGTTTCATTCTATATTAAATTTAAAGTTATACATACCTTTACTGCGGGAATGAATGAAGAAGATGTGTTTTTCTCCCCGTAAAAGGTTGTGGCAAAAGAATGAAATAGGAAATAGAAATACAGGTGAAGAACCATGCTAACAGGGGATACAAATGGCTCTAGCTATAACTTGACGCATTTGTACCCCCTATTTGCAACAATTAAAGGACAGGAAGAGATTTATTTTTCGTGCTGTGATTTCTGAAACTCACTGGGAGTCATTCCAAATTCCTCCTTAAAGCAAGTGGTGAAATACTTCCGGTTAAAATACCCCAACGTAGCGGCAACCTCTGTTACACTTTTATCTTTATCTTCCAGCATGTGTCTGGCATGCTTCATCTTAATGTTCCGGATAAAATCCAATGGAGTACGGCCTGTTATGGCTTTCAATTTACGGGTCAAGGTAGAACGGGACATATTCATGGCATCAGCCAAAGCTGTCACATCAAAATCAGGCTCAGTAAGGTTATCCTCCACGGCTTTTACTGCTTTCTCCAATAAAAGTTTGTCCAGTTGTACAAACTCAGGTTCAGGTAAATTCACCTTGCTATCCAGATAAGTACGCATTTTAATCATCTCCTTGCTGTCCGCCCACATTTCATTATTCTTACGGTCTATCCGTTTCAGGTAAAGATATAGGCTATAACCGAATATACCCATTACCATCAAGACATAGAACAAATACGCCCACCAAGTCTCATAAAAAGCCGGAAGACGGCGGATGGACAGTTCTGTTACTTCCTTGCTCCAAAGGCCGTTTTCATCCGTCGCCTTCACTTGAAAAGTGTAAGTACCCTTACTCAGATGATTATAAAAAGCCGAGTTTTTTCCACCTTCCACATATACCCACGCCTTGTCCACTCCTATCAACCGATAAGCATAGCGTATCTTTGAAGCATAACGGTGGTTAAGAGAAGAAAAACTAATTTCCAAATTCTGGTCATCGGGATGTAATTCTATCCGGTTAATGGAATTGCTACCCTTTCTGTCTCCGAATATCAATGATGCTCCTTGCAACTTTATATCAGTTATCTTGGTCTTCACTGCACTAGCCTTTCTTTCCAACCCGTTTGATGGAGTAACCATGCAAATACCCGGAATGCCGCCCCAATAAATATTGCCGTCTTTTGCCTGACAAACAGCAGTGGGAAGAAAGCGATGCAACAAGATGGAACCGTCCGTGGTGAGATAGGTGCGGAACGAACCGTTACGAGGATTAAATTCTATCAGTTTCTGGTTTGTATCAATCCAAATATGATTGTATGCATCAGCCACTATTTGGTTCACCTGATTACCGTTCATACCGCAAGCCTCATTATAACTGACCAACTTATTCTCTGAAGGATCATAAGAATAGACTCCTCCGTCACAAGTTCCCAACCACAAAATCCAATCGGGAGCAATAGACAGACAAGAGAAATTCTTGTCCAATTTGAAAGAACGAAGTTTTTCATCCGCCGTTGTCTGAAACAAACCATTGTCTTGAGTACAAATCCATATCAGCCCTTCCTTATTCTCCACAATTCCCATCACATGCCCCACATCGGGATAAACCTGTTTAATTCTTTTCTGACGGACATCATAACTGCAAAGTCCTTTACTCAATCCTATCCATAAGATTCCGTGCGAGTCTTCATACAATTTGGTCACCGTAGCGTTCGGTTCCACCTGCCCGTTCAAATCAATAAGATCTTCCAAATACATCTCCATGCCCTTACGGGTCATACCATAAACCAATCTATTCAAATCTTTTGCCACCCAAATACCGTTATTAATACGTGCTCGCGTCATCTCTCGTCCGTTATCCAAAGACAACGAAACAAGCTCGGGAAAATCCGAATAGATTTTTACTTTATCCTGCTTCAAGTCATATAACACCAACCCGGTTCTTTCTTGCATCATCCACATCATACCGTCTCCGTCATCACACAAAGCCATTACAGCCGGACTGCGGTTCACCCTATCCGCCAAAGCGGGCAAGGCATAATCCTTGGTCATATTATCCATCAGATGTACAATGAAACTAGGGCGGTCAAAGGCCGACACCCATAGACATCCCCTCCCTTTCAGGACTTCTACCAACATGTGATTGACAGGTAGAAGTCCTGTCTGGAATTTCAATTGTTTTAACGTCTTATCCGGTTGTATTTGTAAGGACATGAAATCGTGCCCGGTGGTCAACCAGATATACCCCAGTTTATCATCCTGTACCAGACTAAGGATGACCCCATCCTCCTCACCGGCCGCATTGACCGGTATTTCAGAATATACAAACATGGAATCTTCCGGAGCCGAAGGGTCAAAACGCACCACACCATCCCCCCAGGTAGCCAACCAGAAGTAGTCCTGTTCATTATCCTGAACCATCACCGTAGGATTTTGTCTTCTCATCTTATCAGGATAAGGAACGAACTCGTCTTTTTCTTTGTCCAAATGATATACCCGGCCATTCCACACAGAGATAATAATCTCATGGTTGCGGCTCTCACAAAATCCGGAAATAGTAGTTCTTCCGTACTCATTCCGGAGGGGATACTCTTTGACCAATTGTCCGTTGATGTCATATTTGGCCAATATAGAACGATAACTCAGCCACATATAGCCGTCACTGGTAGCATAAAGATACATCACCGGAATATTCTTCAAACGCTCTCGGTCCATAGGATGTACACTGTAGTCCGATTTATCAAGAATATATACCCCTTTGTCTGTACCGAACCATATATTCCCCTTCTTATCCTCAGCGATACACTCCACCAAATTGTCCTCTAATAATCCCGGAGTTTCAATGTCCGAACGAAACACTTTCACATGATAACCGTCATCACGACATAATCCGTTCACCGTGCCATACCACATATATCCTTCGCTGTCTCTGAAGACGCGATGAATGGCATTTACCGGCAGCTGGTCAATGGTAGGAATATCTGTAATAGTTATGTTCTGAGAACACACCAAGAAGGAGAGAAAAGATAGTATAAAGGTCAATATATATTTCATTGTGCTTTCGGTTAGAATCATAGACTGTCACAAAGTTATAAAAAAGAAACCGGATACTCTAGCAATTTTTAAAATTTGCTAAAGTATCCGATAATTGTTCTACCCGCAGGTTCCCTTCTTTTGAAGTCTCCTCCTTACATCTGTGTTTTAATTCTTTTCTGTAGCTTCTTCATTTCCCGTAGGGGCAGTCTGTGTCTCCACCCCTACGGGAAAAGTATTTTAATAACCGAAACCGGTTGCTTTTACATACACCTTATAGTCTTTCATCATGCCGGGAGCTCCTTGTTCCGCACGTGGCAGAATACGGAAACCGGTCACGTTATATTCTTTGCCGAGATCTATCACCACCTGATGAGGATAAGCCGTATTATCCACCGTCTGCCAGAAAGTACTTTCCTGCAAATCATAAATCTTATCGGCTGTGCGGTTACCGCTACGAGTCTCCTCGCTGTCTGCATAAACAATCTTCCAGTTTTCACGAGAGATTTTCTGTCCTTTCTCATCCAGCACGTCAAACTCCGCGATGGCGGCAATGTTGGTATTATCAAAAGAAGACAGACCTTCCAGACAGAAGTAACGTCCTTTCGTAGCAGGTACTTTCACTTCCTGCCAACCGTTACCCGGTTTGAAAGTACCGGCAGCTACCGGTGTTTCCTTCTCCAGCTTGATGGTCTGCCCCTGTTTACGATGCGTTTCTGGAACAGCCACGCGAAGCATATCCAGGATAGGTTTGTTCAATCCGATAATGGTCGCCTTTTTCGGACCTTTCAAATCAAGAACAATGATTTCGTTCACTCCTTTTTTCAGCCAGCAGCCCGGCATGAACAGGGTTTGTTGAGGGCCGATTTCCCAAAAACGTCCCATGGCATGACCGTTCACCCATACCATACCTTTTCCCCAAGACTCCATGTTCAGGAACGTATCAGCCACCTTATCCAAGGTAAAAGTGGCGCGATAGTAGGCGGGAATACTTTCATCATTTTTCTCTATGCCACAAGCGGCAGACGAGTTCATATCCTGAAAATTCCTGGAAGATACAAATTCATAATCTACGGGAAGATTATAAACAGTCCAGCCTTTCAGCGTTTCGGCATTCTGACCGTTCACCAGTTCCACTTTCCCGGTAATTCCCTTGCGGTCGTGAATGGACTTGTCAAAGTTCACACGCCCCATGGCTTCCACCAATAAATCAAGCTGTGTACCGGCTTTCAAAGCAGGCAGTGTAAGTTCCTGTTCTCCACCACGGCGGTCCAGACGCCCCAACAGTTTCCCATCGGCAAAAACCTGTGTCCAGTCATGCTGTTCGGTGATTTTCAAAACGGTTCCCGCTTTCACATCTTCCGGCAAATGGGTACGGTACAGGATACTTCCCCAACCCTGGTCAAATTTCTCCATCGGCCGGATTTCCTCTGTCTGCTTCGGTTCGGGCAGATTGTCAACCAACGGAGCTATTTGAGTGAATTTAATGGCAGGGATTTCCATCACTGGTAAAGCTTCGGGAACTTCAGGCAATGTTTGTCCTTCGTCCAAGTAGTCCTTCAACATATCACGTAAAGCAAAATACTTGTCGGTGGTCCAGCCTGCTTCGCTGATAGGAGCGTCATAGTCATAGCTGCTGCACATAGCCGAGTAAGCCGGATTGTTGGCACCGCCCCACCAACCAAAGGTAGTTCCTCCGTGAGTCATGTACAGACTGAAAGAAATACCTTTGTCCATCATCTCTTTCAGACCATCCACCATGATTTGTCCGTCACGGGTTTCGTGCTTGCGTCCCCAGTGGTCAAACCATCCACTCCAGAACTCGCTGCACATCAGCGGAGCGTCGGGACGTACTTCTTTCAGTTTGGCAAACTGTTTGTCGATATCGGCTCCCGTACCGAAGTTTACAGTCCAGAGCAAATCATCCAAGCCGTTATTCAGGAAATTAGAGCTCCAGTCACATTGGAACAACGGCACTTCGGTGAAGCCTGCGGCACGTACCGTATCACGGATGGCCGACACATACGGCTTGTCCGTACCATACGAACCATATTCGTTTTCCACTTGCACCATAATGATGTTACCGCCACGGGTAATCTGCAAGTCCTGCAACTGCTTGCCCACTTCGTGCATAAAAGCTCCCACGTGCTGCATATAAAAAGGATCAAGTGTACGTAACTGTACGCTGTCATTCTTCAACAGCCACCAAGGCAGACCACCCATTTCCCATTCCGCACATACATACGGGCCAGGACGCACAATGACGTACATGCCATGCTTCTGAGCCAATTTACAGAAAGCTGCAATATCTTTATTGCCTGTAAAATCATACTTACCGGGAGTTTCCTCGTGCAAATTCCAAAAGACATACAGACAAAGTGTATTCATGCCCAATGCCTTACACATTTCAATACGATGTTCCCAGTATTCACGGGGAATGCGCGGATAATGCACCTCTGCCGCTTTGACCACGAACGGTTTCCCATTCAGCAGAAAGGTATTCTTACCTGCTTCGAATGTTCCGGGCTGATTGCCGGCACATCCCGCCAGCAGCAGGACCGCCAGCAATAAAGTCAGTAATTTCTTCATCTTCATTTATCTATTATTATTTTTATTCTTATTTATCCGGATTACCGTAAATGAATAGGCCGGCAATTCATACCCGAATTTCTCGCTTACCTCCATGGTACCGGATACAGGACGAGTCTGTTTGTCAGTGGGTTTTCCTGCCAGAACTGTCTTTACAGCAGTAGTATCCATTCCTTCCAAGGACGGAAGCTCTACTTGCGCATTCACCGCTACGGGCAACAGATTCACCAGTTTCACAATCATATCTCCTGTCTTTCCATCACGGACCACCGACACGCCTATTCGTTTCTCCACCGCATCCTGTGTGTTATCCAAGGTCACGGAAGAAGCGATGTATTCACTGCCCGCATTTTGTCCGTACATTTGCTGCGCATAGTAACCTACGGTGGGTTTCACCTCCGTATTGTTGAAATAAATCAAATCCGGATTCCACTGGGTATGCCCCTCCTTGGCCAGTAACGGAGCGTAGGAAGTCATGGTCACCACATCGGCATTACGCTCCACGGAAGTCAGGTACAAGGCCTCGGCCAATGCTGTTTCTATGTTGTTGGGACGTCCTGGCAAGTGAGCCGCATACTCTCCCAGATACACTTTCGCCTTGTTACGGTCATAACGGTCATAGAAATCTTGGTTGTTGATAAACCATCCCGGGGTGTTATAATAATGTTCGTCCACCATCGGAATACCTATCTTGGAGGCGAACTTCCAGCCTTCCTCATAATCACTGCCCTCATAGAACGGACCTACCGTTCCAATAACGGTCACTTCGGGATATTTTTCCTTCACCGCATTGAAAATCATGGTGAAACGTTCTTCAAAGATATCGGTAATCAAATCCTCGTTACCAATACCGATGTATTTCAGATTAAAGGGTCTGGGATGTCCGGCTTGCGCACGCTTCTTTCCCCACACGGTCTTCTTCGCATCTCCATTCGCATATTCTATCAAATCCAGTACATCCTGCACATACTGCGGCATTTCCTCCATCGGGATACCGCCCTGCTGGCCGCCGCAACCCAGTTCGCCTACCGAATGATGGCTGCAAGTTCCCGAATTCTGGCAAGGCACTCCGGCTGCCACCACAGGAACCGGTTCTGCCCCCATGTCCTCACAGAACAAGAAATATTCATGATATCCCAAACCGCGGGTCTGATGATAGCCCCACAAATTGCGTAGAGGCTTACGTTCTTCCAACGCCCCTATAGAGCCTTTCCAATCATAAATATTGTCCACGCCATCTCCATGAGCCACACATCCGCCGGGGAAACGGACAAAACGAGGATGAAGGTCTGCCAAGGTCTGTGCCAAATCGGC
>ERZ778495.1420-NODE-1420-length-16518-cov-5.735467_pt1 | contig 16518 bp, 16 predicted proteins | sample MGYA00433100_ERZ778495 | MGnify/ENA primary metagenome ERZ778495 (study PRJEB29527, sample SAMN07138962) | mouse gut metagenome | material: feces | host: mouse | place: China:Nanjing | collected 2016-01-25 ...
CTTCCTCTCTTGGGATTGACGAGGTTTACAGCGAACTTCTGCCAGCAGATAAGGTGGATAAGGTGGAGGAACTTCTGCGGGTGAAGCTGGGCAAGGCAAAGCTGGCCTTTGTTGGTGACGGTATCAATGACGCGCCGGTACTTTCCAGGGCGGATATTGGCATCGCTATGGGGGCAATGGGTTCCGATGCGGCAATCGAAGCGGCGGATATTGTGCTGATGGATGATGACCCGATTAAGATTGCAAAAGCAATCAAGATTTCAAGAAAGTGTCTGCGGATTGTTTATCAGAATATTGTGATGGCGCTTGTTGTAAAGTTTGCCTGCCTTGCGTTAGGGGCTGTGGGCATTGCGAATATGTATCTGGCGATTTTTGCGGATGTGGGTGTTATGATTCTTGCAGTGCTGAATGCGATCCGCTGCCTGTTTGTGAAAAAGCTGTAAGGAAGGAGGGGTTCATTTGACCAAATATCAGGACAGTCAACTTTATGCAGGGCTGAAAGAAAGCAATCTGTACATTTTAACTGAATTTTTCAAGATGCTGGGGAACCCTGCCCGTATCCGTATCCTGCTTCTTTTAATGGAGCAGGATGCGAATGTCAGCGTTCTGGCAGAGCAGCTTGGAATGACCCAGTCTGCGGTGTCACACCAGTTAAATCTGCTGAAATCAAATAAACTGGTTAAACAGCGCAGGGATGGAAAAATGATATTTTATGCTTTAGCGGACAAGCATGTGGAGATGGTGATTGAAAAAGGGGCAGAGCATATTCGTGAACAGTGAAAAAGAGGTGACAATGAAATGACGAATGTGACAGCGCCTGTAGTGGGAGCGACAAAGATTTTCCATGTGGATGGCGCGGTAAAAGCGGTGGAGTTGGAACTGACAGCTGATACTATTACTTTGGCAGTTAAAAATCGATAATACCTATGGTGTTTCTGACGAATATCTGGTATCATATAATTATAGAGATAATTAATTTGAAAACAGTATCGTCCGAAACAAGAAAAATCATAAAAAAGCAAGTGAACAGACAGGAAGGTCTTATTTATAGTGGATAAATTAAAGGTGCATCATGGAAAGATGGCTGCAGGATGGCTTTCAGAGCACAAAGATGAGATCGAGCTGTTCAGTAGGACTAATGTGGAATGACCGATTTGAGTTTATGTGCAGAACGCATGGTTTATATGGCTCTAGCAACATAACAGTAGAAAGACGATAAGTATTATGTATATGAGTATAAGGGGGATTCTGATGTTTAAGAAAGTAAAAATGGTAAAAACAGGTAAGTTTGTATCCACGCTTGCAGCCGCATTTTTTATAATAACAGCCACAGCGTGTGGAGCGCACAGCGGGCAGGAAGCCGCAGCGGTAGAGCAGGAAAGTCAGGAAATTACAATCGTGGAAACAGAACAGTCTGATAATACTATAATACAAGAAGATAAATTAAAGGAATCCGTCGATATTCAGCCGATATTGGATACGGAATTAGACAGAACTTATGAGTATTATCTTTCAAAAGAGGAATTGCTTGCAGATATTGAGGAAGGTTATATTTTTCGTATGGATAAAACATTTCATAGAAAAATAACACCTTTTGTTTCCGAGGGAAATTGGTCTTTTAAGGTACATGAAGATAATACTATTAATCTGGAAATTGCGTATTCCAATCTGTTTACATGGGCAAATAAAAACATTTTTCCAAACGGAGAAATGGTGGTGGTAGATATTTTTTCTCCGGAAGGGGAAAATGCGTATCATTTTGAAAAACTAGGAGATGAAATTCTAAATGATACCATATTAAGTGAACAAATACTTGTAACCCCAGGAGAATGGAATTTAAAAATTAGTTTTGCGTATGTCTGCCGTGGATCGGATACACCGTCGCATATTAAAATCGCGGCGGCATATAACGCTCCCTCTCAAGAGGATATTGACTGGCTGAGAGAGGAACGCTTAGCAGTTTCGTAGGTAGATAACTGCGTATTACATAACCTATTGTATATGAGTGATTAATTTTGCCATATCATTCAATATAATGACGCTTGAAAGTCAGTGTTATTGGTAACTTTCGTGTTCGACAGTATCAATAGCAAATATTTATATTATATTTACGGAAGCCTGCGGTATTTTAATGGTGAAATGCCGTAGGTTTTTTTAAAAATTCGGATAAAATAGCTGTCACTGGAAAAGCCGGAGCATAGCGCAATTTCTGTAATTGAAAGTTCGGAGGTTTCCAACAGCTTTTTGGCATGCGTAAGGCGCAGGTGGTTTAAATATTGGATAAAAGAAATATGAAAATGTTCTTTAAAAGAACGCGAAAGATATTTCTCGGAAAGATGAAATCTGCCTGCAAGCGTTGTAAGAGATAAAGATTCCATAAAATGTCCGTGGATAAATGCCAATAGTTCCCGCTGAAATGTATTGGAAACGCCGTAATTTTCCATAAAAAAGTTTTGCGTTTGCTTTAGTTCGGCAATAAATTCCAGCAAGAAAGCACGTGTTCGGATTTGAGAGGGAAAATCCGAACAAGGGTTGAGAGAAATTATTTTATTTAAAATAGCAGATAAGTTTTCTTTAGCGGCATTGTTAGGAAGATGGTGCGGAAATTGCAGAATACCATTCCGCAGGGGACGCATTAATTCGGTTTCTAAAGCATCGTCAGTCTGCAAAGAAATAAATTCCAGTGGAAACAGCATTGTATAATATGCCACATTCCGATCAGCGCTTCCCATAAAATGCAATTCTTTTGAATTTACAAAATATATATCGCCTGATGTTCCCTGATAAAGCTGTTCGCTAATCGAAATATCCAAGCTTCCTTGCGCAATATAAATAATCTCAAATTCATGATGCCAATGCACTGGAAACTGAAAGGTATGTGATATTTTATGAATATAAGACTGATCATAAGGATATGCTTTTGTTCCATGCGGTCGGTTTTCTTTTAATTCTAAATACATAGCTGCTCCCATCTTTCCGTTTTAGTATTTTTTATATGATAGAATAGAATTATATTATCATAAAAGTAGAAAAAATACAATTATTAGCCGATTTTTTAAAAGTATATCTATAAAAAAAGAGGTAAAATGAAAGAAAACCACATCCAATTAATTTGAATGTTAGAGAAAACAGGAATGCAAGAGCAAAGGAGTATGAAATTTATGAAAACAGAAAGAAAAACATTAATGCAGTTATTTATCCCTATTTCATTAGAAACGCTGTGCTATATGCTGGCAGGTATGATTGATACCTTAATGCTTTCGTCGGTAGGTGATCAGGCGGTGGGTGCAATTGGAACAGCCAATACATATATCGGTATGTTTATTATTATGTTTTCCATAATATCTTCTGGAATGATTGCCGTAATGACACAGTATATCGGTGCAGAAAAAATTGGCGTTGCATATCAGGCGAGGCAGATTGGCCTGGCGTTTAATGCTGTCATCGGGATAGGAATGTCCATACTGCTTTTTTCTGGGTCTGGTGCAATTTTGCAGCTAGTCGGGGTGGCAGACAGCCTAATGGAATATGCGCAGACTTACTTGAAAATTGTAGGAGGATTTTGCATATTAAATGCTTTAATACCAATATTTTCAAGTTATTTAAGGGCATTTGGATATACAAAACAGCCGCTTGCTGCGACGATATGCGGAAATATTATAAACTTAGTTTTAAATGCTGTTTTCTTGTTTGTGTTTCAGTTTGGCGTTGCCGGTGTGGCGTGGGCAACCGTGATTTCACGCCTGTTTAATCTAATAATCGTAATGGTAGCAGCGCATAAAAATGTAAAGGCAAAAGAGGACAACGAGCGGATAAAAAATACTGAAGTATTGAAAAACATTGTTAAAGTTGGCTTGCCCTCTGCCTTTGAAACCGCACTTTACAACGTGGCTATGACGTTGGTGATACGTTTCCTAAATATGATGGATGCTGAGGGAATAAATGTGACAGCGCGTGCTTATGCAGCGCAGATTACAAATTTTTCTTACTGTGTAGGAGCAGCGCTGGCGCAGGCGAATGCAATCATGACTGGATGGCGGATTGGTGCACAGGAATATGATGCATGTGACAAAGGAACGAAACGTGCTGCCTTAATCGGTGTATTGGTTGCAACGGTATTGGAAAGTATTTTTGCCTTGTCATCAGGGTTATTAATGCGTCTGTTTACCGATAATCCGGATATGATTGCGCTTGTTGGCAGACTGCTTGCAATTGATATTATTCTTGAAATAGGACGTGTATCGAATATTGTGTACGGAAATGCTCTGAAAACAAGCGGGGACGCAATTTTTCCAACAGTAATTGCTGCTGTTTTTATGTATCTGTGTGCTGTCGGTGGAACCTATTTCTTTGGGATTCATTTGGGATTTCTAGTGACGGGAGCATATATTGGTATGGCGCTGGATGAATGCGTAAGAGCTGTATGTATGTTTGCACGATGGAACACAGGCAAATGGAAGAAGAAAGGATTCTTGTAGTTTGTGGGATTATTAAAAATATGTTTTATTTATTTACGAGGAGGTATTGTTAAGTTGATAAAAATTTAGATAAATATGTTTAATTGTGATATAATGATTAAAGCGTCAAAAGAGTTAATTAAGAAAAATAACCACAATATATAGAATATGTATATCTGTCCTAATCACAATATATTGTACCATTCTTTTGAAAAATACCCTTTTGACGGGCTAATCATATAATGTATTTACATAAAAAGGGATTCTTATGAATACATCAAATATCACAAATTACAAGCCAAAAGATTTTGGGAAAAATTCAATACAAAAATAATGATTGTAAATAATGAAACACTTTCTCATAATGAGGAATTAGTTCAGGACATGATATCAATTTTAGATGTATTCAGTTGTAGATTATATGGACTAAGGAAGTATAAAAATCAGATAAAGGAGAGGTATTTAAAGAGTATGGTTTAGAAGTGGAATAGGTGCATTAAAAGTCTTAAGGTAGAGGAAAAGAAAGTATGAAATATGGGGTATAAGAGTGAAAGAAAATTCGCACTAAGAAGTGTGAAAATTTCTTTCAGGTCTTGTTTGTGATTGGAAAGGAATGACGAAAAATATGATTTTAAATACCGGAGCAAGAACGGACACAGTACAATATTTTACGCCGTGGCTATTAAAAAGGTTTGAGGAGGGATATGTGTTAGCACGCAATCCCTTATTTCCTAGTAAAGTGACAAGGTATGAATTATCGCCTGACAATATCGATCTGGTTCTATTTTGTTCTAAAAATTATCAGCCAATATTGCAGGATTTGCACAAAATTACAGATCGTTATCCAGCATATTTTCATTATACAATTACTGTCTACGGAAAAGATCTTGAACCAGGCGTTCCGAATATTGAAACAAGTATAGAAACGCTCAAGGAACTTTCTGCAATTGTGGGGAAAAAGCGGGTTTCATGGCGGTATGACCCGATTTTACTGACAGAATACTATACGGTTGAAAAGCATAAAGAAACATTTGCATATATGGCAAAGAAAATTGCGCCATATATTGATCGATGCATATTTAATTTCGTAGAACTATATAAAAAGCTGCAAACCAATATGCCAGAATTACACTTGTTGACAACAGAGAATAAACAGGAAATTGCAGCATATTTAGGAGAAGTTGCCAAGAAAAATCATATGACAATACAGACGTGTGGAAAAAATGGCGATTTTACAAAATACGGAATCGGTGCGTCTGGCTGCGCAACACTGGATATTTTCGGACAGGCGAACGGATTGGAATTCCGTAAGCTAAAACATAAAGGAATGCGTGAGGGTTGTGGCTGTATTGAAAGCAGAGATATTGGTGCATATGATACATGTCTAAATGGATGCAAATACTGTTATGCAAACAAAAGTCCCCAGAAAGCATACGACAACTACAAATTCCACAACCCCGACGCGCCGCTGTTATTGGGAGAACTAAAAGAAACGGATATTGTTACACAAGGAAATCAGAAAAGCTTCCTAAAAAAGAAATCAATGCTGGGGGAGCAAACATTAGATGCTGGATTAGATTAAAAAGGTGTAGCTATAAAATATACTACATACGCCAGAATTTACCGTATTGCACTGGTTAAACGTATATGGCTGGCGTTATGTAGTTAGGTTACTTGGAGATTTTAACTGTTAAGCAGTATAAATTAACGAAACAAAGGGGGAGATAGATTTGAATACTGCAAATAAAATTTATGCACCAAGTCACATTAAAGAATATGTAAAACCGATTCAGGGAAAAAACAAGTTTTTTAGTGAAACTATAGATAGCGAATTTACATTTGCATACGAAGTCAACTGTACTTGTGGTAATAAAGAACTTATAGTATATAAAAATTGCGAACCTAAAGTGACAGCTTATTGTGAATCGTGTGGCAGAACAATAACCATATATGATTTAATAGAGTATCCATGCGCGGTATTCCTTGAAAATCGTGAAGAATATTCATTGGAAAAAGTAACAAATGAAAATTGTGATAGATTTAATATCGCAATTATTTTTGAATATTCGGACGAATTTGCATTGGATGACAAGGAATTTGATGAAAATGACGTAACTTGGTGTCAAATATATCTTTATGATAATGTTTATACGCAGTCAATTATGCTTGTAGATGATGAAACTGCATAGGCAGGAATAAAAAAGAAACGGAAACATTCATTATAAGTAATATCTAAAAATTTCGTTTTATTTCGTAGACAATCTTTAATTTTGCTGTGCAATTGACATTTTTCGTGCTATAATAAACGTTAAGGGGGAAGAAAGATGGACGGAATACTTTAGAAACTGTCAATAAATAATTCCTTATTTACGGAATGATAATTTCAACCTCCCCAAAATATGCGTTCGCAAAAGCGGGCAGATAGGGGTAAATTAAATGAAAAATTTAAGCGTTAAAGTAAAAATGACAATTATCGGTTTGTTGGTGGTTGTGTTTATGGGAGTAAGTGTATATTATTCCGTAAGCAGTATGCGGGCGATTGATAAACGCATTCTTCAAGAGCAGGAAATCAATATTCGTAAAGATTATGACGACAGTATTAAACAGCAGGTAGAACAGGTAATTACACTTCTGGATAGTTTTAAGGCAGATATTGATGCAGGCATTTATACACAGGAAGAAGGCATGAAACTTGCAGCAGATAAAGTTAGAGGATTAAGATATGGGGAAGAAGGCTACTTTTGGATTGATCAGTCAGATGGTATAAATGTTGTGCTTTTGGGAAATGATATCGAAGGTACGAACCGTTTGGGGACACAGGATGTAACAGGTTTTGAAATGGTAAGAGATTTTATTCAAGGCGCTGTGGCACAAGGAAGCTATTACAGTGATTACCAATATCCGAAAGAGGGGGAAACCGATCCAAAGCCGAAGCGTGCATATACGCAATATTATAAACCGTTTGACTGGGTAGTGGGAACAGGAAATTACATAGATGATATCGACGAGCAGATCGATGCATCCACAAAGACGGCAAATACATTTACCAACGAAAAAATCAGGTATTTTTGTGTGATATGTATTGTTTTTGCAATATTAATTGTTCTTATTTTGATTATTATAATATATAATATTACGATACCGCTAAAGATAGTAGGGAATGTGCTTAGGAGTATGTCCGGAGGCGATTTCTCAATTAAAATTGAAGAATCCGTTTTAAGACGCAGGGATGATTTTGGTATTTTATTGAATATCTTAGAGAAAATGCGGACGGATATTGGAGGGCTGATTAGCGATGTAAAAGAAGAAACGAATATGACTACAAAAAGTGTCAGCGGTATTTCACAGAATATAGTGCATTTGAATAATGAAGTGGAAGATGTATCCGCGACGACGACACAGCTTTCCGCATCTATGGAGGAAACGGCAGCGACTGCGAGCAGTATTAGCGAAATGACGCGTGAAATTGAATGTGCGGCAAGGAATATTGCAGAGCGTGCGCAAGAAGGGGCAGAACGCGCAGAAGTGATTCACAAAAAAGCGGTTGGTGCAAAAGGCAGTGCAGGTGAGAGTAAGAACAGTTTAGAAACCCAGAAGAAATCTATAGAGGGAAATCTGCGGGATGCATTGGCAAAAGTGCAAGTGGTTTCAGAAATTTCGACGCTTGCGGAGTCCATTATGGAGATTACAACGCAGACAAACTTGCTGTCGTTAAATGCCAGTATTGAAGCGGCAAGAGCCGGAGAAGCCGGAAAGGGATTTGCAGTTGTGGCAGATGAAATTCGCAAGCTTGCTGAGCAATCGCAGCAGAGTACAGAAAATATTAAGAAAGTGACGGAACAAGTTAATATTTCGGTTGGAAGTCTTGCTAAGGATTCAGAACTTTTGTTGTCATTTATTGATAATCAGGTAATGGAAAGTATTGGTCTGTTTGAAACGATTGCAAATGATTATAACGAAGACGCCGGAGAAATTGATTCTCTTGTAACAGATTTCAGCGCGATTTCCGAGGAATTGCTGGCGTCTATCAACAATATTACAGATGCCTTAAACGGAATTTCCGATGCTGCGCAGGAAAGTGCAAAGGGAACGGCAAATATTGCAGAGCGAGTAATTGATGTTGTGGAGATTTCTGACTCCGTGAATACTGCATTGCAGGATGCAAGCGGAATCGTAAACCGGTTAAACAACGCAACAGAGAAATTTCAGTTTTAATAAAGTGTAAAAGATTATGCGGACAGTCTGCGGCAGTTTAGAGCACAGACTGTCCGTTTTGATAGGAAGAATAGGACAAAGATGCAGATTTTAAGTTATTTTACATTGGCAATTTATATGTTTGCTTGTGTGGATACTTTTAGATAAGTTTGCTTCTTGACAAATAGGTCTATAGATGATAAACTTATTGCAAGGTTTATCATCTATAGACCTATTTGCTTCGAAGCATATATACTTACGAGCGGTCAAATTTACCATATATTCATGGTACTCCTGGGTGATTTGGCAAATTTTAGTGACCATAAATATAAGTTACGTTTATAATTTTTAACAGTTCATTAGGAAGGAGAAAGTTTTTATGAAAGAATACCGTTTAGCGGAGGGAGAGGCAAAATTTGCCGATATTATATGGGATTATGAGCCAGTTGGTTCTATGCAGCTTGTGAAATTAAGCGAGGAACAGCTTGGTTGGAAAAAGTCTACAACATTTACTGTATTGAAAAAACTGTGCGATAGGGGACTGTTTCAAAATAAAGAATCTGTTGTAACTTCGCTGGTAACACGTGAGGAGTTCGCAAGCGGCAGAAGCAGGCAGTTTGTGGATGAAAGCTTTGGCGGTTCTTTGCCTAAATTTTTAACGGCGTTTATTGGGAAGCAGCGGCTTTCCAATCAGGAAGTCGAGGAATTAAAGACACTTATAGAAACATATAAAGAATAGAGTGAGGAGGAAAAGAAATGGAAGCTATCTTTTTAAATATTCTAAATATGAGTCTGACAGCAGGGTATTGTGCAGGGATTGTATTGTGTATCCGTCAGCTTTTCATACGGCATTTTCCAAAAGTATATTCTTATATTTTGTGGCTGGTGGTATTTGCACGTCTTGCGTTGCCGTTTTCCTATGAAACTATTTACAGTTTTGTACCGATTCGCAGCAAGACAATTCCTACAAATATCAGTGTAATACATCAAATGTCAGCAGGAAACGATCAGATGCATTCTGCAGCAAACGAATTATTTTCTACGCCGTTTATAAATGCGGATGTAGCAGCAGGGGGGAATCGGCTGCAAATCGCAGTTTGTGTGGCAGCATGGATATGGCTTGCAGCAGCGGTGGGGCTTGTATGCTATGGAATTGTATCATATAATATTTTAAAGTACAAATTAAAGGAATCCGTGCAAACGCAAGGGCAGATATATGAAAGCAATAAAATTCCATCGCCGTTTGTTATGGGATTTATAAAACCGCGTATATATCTTCCAGCAGGACTTTCCGGCAGAGAACGGGAGTATGTTCTTTGCCATGAACAAGTGCATATAAAGCGTTGTGATTATTTGGTAAAACAAATAGCATTTCTCATTGTGTGTGTTCACTGGTTTAATCCAATGGCATGGATTTCATTGTGGTTTATGTGCCGTGATATGGAATTATCCTGTGATGAGCAGGTGTTAAAGGCATTTGGCAGAAACAGCGAACAGATAATGCCATATAAAAAAGAGTATGCCGCTGCGCTTTTGTCATTGGCAAGCGGCAGAAATATCCGGATATCCGGCGGTTTGTTTTTTGGTGATGGAAATGTCAAGAAACGCATTCAGAATGTACTTGGATTTCAGCGGCCAAAAAGAATAATAACATATATTTCAGTTATTCTAATTATACTGGCAGCAGTGGGACTTATGGGAAATAAAAAGCCTGATCAGCCGATAACTGTGGATGAAGCAGCGATAATGGAAGAGATAAATTTGCCATATATCTATTTTATTCCAGAAGCGTATTGGGCTGGGATAGAAGGGCTTGCAGATGGAGAACACGCATATCCGATAATCCTTGCGACAGAGGATGTTTATGATAATGGCGATGGAACAATGGCTTCAATGATAGCAGATTTATATGTCTTAACAGAGGAAGGGCTGATAAAGCTGGGAGAGATTAGCAGCGGAGGTACAGCTTATCCATTAAGTTATAGTAAAGCAGGAATATTTATGAATTCAGGGCATACAGGAAGCAGATGTACTATTAATACAAAGACCTGGGAATTGGAAATCGCAGAGAGTGTGGCTGTCAGTTATGATGAGAATGGTACAGATACATTTACATATTCATTAGGCGATAAAACACAGGAATCAAATGAGGAGGAATTCTTGGCATTTTTTGATAAATATATGCCAGAATCGGTAGTAGTGAATTTTATGGAAAACTCCAATCAATATATTTACTTCAATTTTTAAAACCACGATTATAATACGGTCAAAGATTTTTTATTCTAAAATATTTGTGCCATATATATCTGTAATCTTGTAAATATCTTGTTTTAGAAAGTCATAAATATTGTTGGACATAATATGCAGTCTGCGGAAAAATTTATTGTAAAAATAGATTTTTCCGCTTTCAGAAATAAGCCAATCGCCGATAATATTATATCCAATCCCAATAAAAAGCAGTGATTCGCCGGCTTGATTGTTTCGTTATGGTTTCCTTGCAAGCTGCAGATCGATAGTGTCGTATATGGTAATTTCACCGCCGAAGCGATTAATTGCTTGTTCGATCTCAGAGAAAAAAGCTTTGCGGGTTTGCTCCTCAATCACCATATGACCAGAATATGTACCTAACAAAGCAGTATATTCTTTTGCTTGAAATGTCCGGGTTCTATGGTAAAGTTTATAGCAGATATCAGTAAAACCGTATTTTTGTGCAATATCTGCAAGGGTTTTAGCGTCCTCTTCACTATATTCGTTTCCTTCAAAAGAATTGGGCATATATATGGAATAAATTTTCTGAATCGCTTGATGAAGTTCTTCTTTTTGTTTGTCCTTATATGGATGATTTGCGAAACGGGCAAAGACGCTGCCGCTTTTTAGCATATCAAATACTTGAGGATATCCTATTTCTTCCGGCACCCAATGGAATGCAGAAGCAGAATAAATAAGGTCGTATGTATTGCTTTGATAAGGAAAGTTCTCAAATTTGGAGGTTACAACGGAAAAATTAGGATAATCTTGAAATTTTTGCTGACATAATTCAGAAAAATTCTTTCCATATTCGACCGCGGTAACATTGCATCCTGTCTTTAGAATCGGCAACGTTGCTTGTCCGCCGCCAATACCTACTTCAACGGCGCAGCTTGTTTCGTTGATGGGGCAGTAAGCGAAGATATCTTGATAGAGTTCCGGTACATATTCGGGACGCATCTTTTCATACTGCTGCGCAGCTGTGTCAAATGTCCATTCTAAACCTTTTATAATTGGCATATAATTTCCTCCTGTAAATTTAATTGGTGTGCAGTATAAATTAGTGTTTATCATTTTAGTATACTCATTTTCTTTCCTACACAACATATATTAATACATATTGTCCGCTTATGCAAAAGAGGTTATGTAGAAATTGGAAAATCGTAGTATTTTTTGGTATAGCTTTCTTATCTTTTGTCAATCTCCGCCTGCAGATTTACCGGATTGTAAAATTACTGTCTACCCGATAACTTAATGAGGCTAGACTGCCATGTTCCAATGCTTTATCGCCGCCTTTTTCATATATTTGCTGAATGACGTCGTAGGAGGCGCTGACACTGATATACTTTTGATAAATTTCATTTGTTGCGTCACCGAAAACACCATCCTCTAAAAATGATAGGAGTGCGGCGTAGAGCTGCCAATAATCCGCAAGCTGATTTTTGTAGCAGATGACTGACTCGCCAGATTCTTGCACAATTTGTACGGCTTCGGAATATGATATCTGTGGGAATGCGTTTTCGGTACACATTTCCGGAAAAAAGGAATAGCATTCCTTGGCTAGGGTAGCGTCGCCCAGTGCTTCTATAAGCTGCTGTGGAAGCTGATTGTATTGCTCCGGCGTTTTGCAAGCATGGAAAAGGGAAACGGCGGTTTTGGCTTTGTTTCTTAGCAATTCATTGCCTTCGCGTCCAAGATAGGCATAGGGCAGGATCGTTTCCTCCTCTTGACGGATAAAAAAGAACACTTTTTGGGAAGCAAAGGGGTGGACATTCCAATTTTCAGCCGCTTTTGCAACCAGTGCGCTTAGTTCTTCGCTTTTTATATCATCAATCCGGCATTCCCCGGTAATATTTTCGGGGGACTTTGCAGCATAAACTTTTACATAACACAATTTTTGATTGCCAAGCCGCTTGATAATACCATCTTTTAGCAGATTCCAATAAAATTCTGCATCTGCGCCGCCGAAGGAGGAGCCAATTCCTACGACATTGCTTAAGGAAACCCTCCAGCGGTGCGTCGTTCCGGCAAATGAAGTTTCTAAGCTTTCCATTGCTTCGCCGTTTTCCATTTTCATAATGCCGTCAATAAAGGAAGATAAAAAGGAAACACACGACATATCCAGCGCTTGTTTGGTGCTGTCGCCGACAGCCGCGCTGCATTCATATAAATCCTTTCCCCATTGTGGTGCAGAAATATGAAAATGGACAACGGCGTTTTGATTTGTCAACTGCCCAATTTCAGGAGTCAGTGTGATATTCCATTTAGGGCAGTGGAGATGATTGCCTTCTTTCTGGATTTCTGTACCCAGACCGTTATGTAGAAAGTCATTTGTCAGTAAATAATCCAGCGCAGTGTCTGGATTCGTAAAATCGCGATCATCTTTCGCAGGTTGGTTGCATTTCTTAAAAAAATTTCGTAACATGGTATTTAATTCCTTTCTTAATAGTATCCGTAAATCATATAGGCATCGCCTGATTTTTGATAAGGAATGTGGTAATTTTTTATAAGCTGAACAAATGTTTCTTCAGCGCTATGCCAAATTTTTGTTTCAACCAGCAGTCCTCCGGTACGTTCGTAATATTTTGGTTTTACAGCTAAATATTCAATAATCTTATAATTGCAATCGACAAAATCTTCTTCATCATAATCGCCCTGATACCAGATATCAGATGCAATAAAATTCGCGATAAAAGCAGTTTCTTCATCAAATAAAGTTTTTATTTCATAAGGCGGGCAAAAAGGCATTTCATATATCATAGCTTCCCGAAATCGGTTCCATTTTGTATTGTTCATACAGCTTGTAAGCTGACGTTTTTGAACAATTTCCGCTACACGTTCTGCCATTGATTTCGATCGTGCAAATCGACCATATTCGATATCACAGAGAACTTGCTGTAACTTCGAAATAAGGTGTTTCTCTTTACCTATGCGGACACTTTGAAAAATACTGTCGTCTTTTTTAACAAGGATCCAATAATATTGCCATTGGTAGGAGAGCGTTAGTGTTAATCCGCCTTTCCAGCGTACACACAATAAGACATTATCAGCGAGATCACTTTTGGTAAGATTTTGTATAATGCCGCTTTTTATTGTGAGTTTACTAAGAGGAAGTTGTGCAATTGATTGCGGAATAATATTTTGCTGTTTTTGGGGTGTTGATTTTAATTTTAGTTTTGATGATGGCATATTATCTCCAGTAATTGTGTGACAGTTTTTCGGTTTCCGCTTCACTTTTCCCAAATTGAATCATAAAATTTTTCTTCATTTCCTCTCTGAGAATGCCAAGTTCTTTTGCGAAGGTGATAGCGCCTTCGATTTTGCCTTGAAGTTTGCTTTCTTCTTTTATTTTTTGTATAGCAAGACACATATCTACCGAATCCTCTCTTTCACTGACTTCCATGTAGGAATTGGTTGTGGTATTGATGATTTATTACAATCATAACATATTGGAGAGTAGAACTCAAATATTTTTATTAGTTATGTGCAAAGGATGTTATGGCACTTTCGGTATATTTATGATACAATATCTTTATTGAGAAATCGGCATTATAAAAATTTGTAATTGTGGGGGACATTATGCTGAATAATAAGGGGTTTGATTTATGGGCAGAAGGATATGACAAAGCAGTAGGGCTTTCTTGCGAGGAAAAAAGCTATCCATTTGCAGGTTACAAAGATGTGTTGGCACAGATATATCAGAGAGTATTGCACAAGGAAAAGGCAGTAGTTCTTGATATTGGATTTGGGACAGGAACACTTACAACAAAGCTTTATGAACAGGGGTGCGAGATATATGGACAGGATTTTTCAGAAAAAATGATAGCACTGGCGTGTGCAAAAATGCCTGACGCACACCTTTATCAAGGGGATTTTGCACAGCAATTGGTGTCGCAGCTTACGGAAAAAACATATGATTTTGTAATAGCAACCTATTCGCTTCATCATTTAACGGATATCGGAAAAGTTGCATTTTTACATACAGTTCTGGAACTTTTAAACGATAACGGAAAGATTTTAATAGGTGATATTGCGTTTGAAACACAGGTAGATTTGGACAACTGCAAAGAAGCGGCGGGCGAAGAATGGGACGATGAGGAATTTTACTTTGTGGCAGAAAATTTGAAAAAAGAGTTTCCCAATATTTATTTTGAAAAGGTATCGTATTGTGCAGGGGTATTTATTTTAGAAAAGCGGGATACTGTTAAATAGTATAAGGTGGCAAAGCGTGAAAAAATTTCGTACTGTGATGTGCAAAAGCATTTTTTATGCACACGGGCATTCAAAGGAAGATTGTCAGCACAGCTGACGAGTGCCCAGCGCACGAGTAGGAGAAGATGGCTCTTCCCTACTTGATTATATTATAGGAAATTGCAATTTTTATGTGTTGTTTGCAAATGGAAAGGAATGGTAAAAAATATGCAGGAGAAAAATCAGGAAAACAATTCAAACTGGAAAGGAGAGGACTTCGTAAATCGCTGGCATTCAACATATACATTTATGCCGTTGTTTGAAAATCCAGTGAAAATGCCAGAACTTCAAGTGTTTTTGGAGGCACTGGAACAGCATTTCGGAAAAGTAATACCTTTGCAGGAAGATGCGCAGATGCCGAAATCCGCGCCAGAGCTTCTTGGCTTTATGTTAATGGAACATACGGTTTATTATGAAGCGGATAAACGGGAATTTCCTTCCCAATTATTGATTTGTGGAGCAGATGCATTTCAACAGGAAATTTGGGATGAGATGATTTGTGCCAATTTTTGGGCTTGCTCTAATAAAGAAACGTTTCTGCCTCGATGTAAATATTCCCTTATGGCTATGAATATGGTGGCATCGGGCCTTCCTATGATGGAGGAGTATGGAATTATGGCGGAATATGCGGATATGATTTTGGAAGTTTTTCCTGACTGCATTGGGATATATTGGCCTCATAGCCAGTCTTTGACACCTAGAGAATATTATGAGGAACCACATTGGCATAATCCGCAGAATCATTTTTTGGATGGCGGTTTAAATGTTCGCTTTTTTAGACTGCAGGGAACGGACGAAATGCTCTTTGATACATTGGGACTGACTGCAATAGGATTACCGGATTTGCAGTTTCACTGTAAAAATCTAGAACCAGACGATGTGGTTATGTTCCTTAGAAACTTAGCAGCATATTTATATCAGTATGGCGACATTATTGAGGATGGGAATACCGTGGAGGGAATCCATCATGAACGCTGGGTTTGTCAGCGGGAGGATTCAATAGCCGAACCGCTGCGTATGGTGTTGGATATCAATCCGGGAGAGTTTGCGGGCGGTAATCGTTCATAACAAGATAATTTATACTGCTTAACAGTTAAAATTTCCGAGTAACCTGACTACATAACGCCAGCCATATACGTTTAACTAGTACAGTATGGTAAATTCTGACATTATGTAGTACATATTGGAAGTTATTAAAATTTGCCAAATTCTTCGACTTATGCGCGGAGAGCATTATGAATATGTGGCAAATTTGACCACTTGTGAGTATAGCAAAGAAAGCATCCATTTGGAATATATCTGTTAAAATCCGCGTATAGTATTGCTTGCGCATATAGCAAAGAGAGCATCCACTTTGGAATATATCCGC
>ERZ778495.1437-NODE-1437-length-16331-cov-6.365569_pt1 | contig 16331 bp, 11 predicted proteins | sample MGYA00433100_ERZ778495 | MGnify/ENA primary metagenome ERZ778495 (study PRJEB29527, sample SAMN07138962) | mouse gut metagenome | material: feces | host: mouse | place: China:Nanjing | collected 2016-01-25 ...
AAATATTGTTGTAAGCATATATAAAATCTTTTAGTTGTTAATATTGTTTGCAAATATAATAAGAAGTAAACTCAATTTACTATAAAATCTTTCTGCAAGACTTGCAGAATAATGAAATATTATTTTGTTTTTGCATTACTGTTTCTTTTTCATAGGCTTATTCTTTTGCAACTATAAATAGCAAAAAAAAGGTGTGATACCATCCTGTTGTTACTTTCCTGGTATCGCCAAACACCTGTACACATACAACAGCGACGCTCACACCATACGATGCAAGCATTCGCTTCTTACTGCTGATGTGTACTCTAAATTTGGCGATTTTGGAAAGTACATCAAGTAAAAGCAAACACTTTCTTTTCTCTCTATGTCTTTGTTAAATTTCTATATCATTCTCTCTATCTTTATTACGTCATTAATTTAGAAGCCGCTTTAAAATTATGCAAGGCTTGTATTTTTTGCAAATATACTTATTCTTTATGAAAATAAGCATCCTTTCTATATAAAAAAACCACTAAATTATATTTGCCTTCTATCTACTTATTATTATATAAAAATTTGGCGGATTACACGTGAAATGAAAAATATCTCTCGTATAATCCGCCAAATAAATAGTATATGCTTATATTTAAAGTCTTGACGTGCTTAGAGTTTCGCCAGTTCGATAACCTTGTCCACAGCGGCGCTCAGTCCGTCGGCGTTCTTTCCGCCTGCTGTCGCATAGTGGGGCTGTCCGCCTCCGCCTCCTTGGATTAGTTTTGCCGCTTCACGGACAATCTGGCCTGCGTTCAGTCCGTGGCCGCTCACCATGTCGTCGCTCAGCATCACGCTCAGCATCGGTTTGTCGGCGGCCACCGTTCCGATGACGCAGAGCAGGTTTTCAGGCACTGCCTGACGTATCTTGAACACCAAATCCTTGGCTGCCGGGGCCTCCATGGGCAGTACGGCCGTGATTACCGTTGTGCCGTTGATGTTGCGTGCCTTCTGCACGAGAGTCTCTTTGGCGCGCTCCACGGTCTGAGCCTGGAAGCGCTCGATTTCCTTTTTCATCGAGTCGTGCTCCTCGATATACTTTCCGATGACGCCGCGCAGGTCTTTGGCGTTGTTGAACAGCGCCTTTATGGACTTGATAATGTCTTCAAGGTTATACATCATCTCCTCGCATTCCTTGCCCGTCTTGGCCTCGATTCGGCGTATACCGGCGGCCACGCTGCTTTCGCTTATGATCTTGAACATGCCTATGCGGCCTGTAGACGAGGCATGGATACCGCCGCAGAACTCGCAGCTGGGGCCGAAGCGCACCACGCGCACTTTGTCGCCATACTTCTCTCCGAAGAGGGCGATGGCTCCGAGCTTCTTGGCTTCCTCTATAGCGATGTCGCGATGCTCGTCTATGTGTATGTCCCGGCGTATCATGTCGTTCACCATCCGCTCCACTTTTCTTATGTCCTCGTCGCTTACTTTCTCAAAGTGCGAGAAGTCGAAGCGCAGCGTGTCGGCGCTTACGTAAGAGCCTTTCTGCTCCACATGGTCGCCGAGCACCTGTTTGAGGGCGTAGTCGAGCAGGTGGGTGGCAGTGTGGTTGGCTGCGCTTCCGTCGCGCTTGTCGGTGTCTACGCACGCCATGAAGTCAGCCTCGATGTTCTTCGGCAGTTCTTTCACTATGTGTACGCTCTGGTTGTTCTCTCTCTTGGTGTCTATTACGGTCACGGTCTCGGTCTCGCTCACCAGCACTCCGCAGTCGCCTACTTGGCCGCCCATCTCACCGTAGAATGGCGTGTGGTCGAGCACCAACTCGTAATATGTGTTCTTCTTCTGTGTCACCTTGCGGTAGCGCAGTATCCTGCACTCGTGCTCAGTGTAGTCATAGCCCACGAATTTCTGTTCGCCGGGAGCCAGTTCCGTCCAGTCAGAGCTTTCCACCTGGGCGGCATTGCGTGCCCGCTCTTTCTGTTTGCGCATCTCCTCGTCAAACTGTTTTCCGTCTACCGTCACGCCGTTCTCTCGGCATATCAGCTCGGTGAGGTCGAGCGGAAATCCGTATGTGTCGAAAAGGCGGAAGGCCTGTGCGCCGTCAAGCTCGCTCTTGCCGGCCGCTTTCAGATTGTCCATGGCTCCGTTGAGCATGCTGATACCCTTGTCAAGGGTGCGGAGGAACGAGTCTTCCTCTTCCTTGATAACCTTGCCGATAAGCTCGCGCTGTGCTTCCAGTTCGGGATATGCCCTTCCCATCTCGCCGATGAACACCGGCAACAGGCGGAACATGAATGCTTCTTTCTGCCCGAGGAACGTATATGCGTAGCGCACGGCACGGCGCAGTATCCGGCGGATGACGTAACCGGCCTTGGCGTTGCCCGGCAGCTGACCGTCGGCGATGGAGAACGCCACGGCACGCAGGTGGTCGGCAATCACTCGCATGGCCACGTCGGTGTTCTCGTCCTTGCCGTATTCCATGCCCGAGAGGCGTGCAATCTCTTTTATTATCGGTTGGAACACGTCGGTATCGTAGTTGGAGTGCTTGCCTTGCAGGGCGCGCACCAGACGCTCGAAGCCCATACCGGTGTCTATCACGTTCATGCCGAGCTTTTCAAGAGAACCGTCAGCCTTGCGGTTGAACTGCATGAACACGAGGTTCCATATCTCTATCACCTGCGGATCGTCCATGTTCACCAGCTCGCGTCCCGGTGTCTTGGCTTTCTCCTCAGGTGTGCGCGAGTCGAGATGGATTTCCGAACAGGGACCGCAGGGGCCTGTGTCGCCCATCTCCCAGAAGTTGTCGTGCTTGTTTCCGTTGATGATATGGTCGGCCGGCACGTGCTTGGCCCATATCGCCGCAGCCTCGTCGTCAGGGTCGAGACCCTCTTCTTCCGAGCCTTCGAATACTGTGACATACAGGTCTTTCGGGTCGAGCTTGAGCACGTCCACGAGATATTCCCATGCCATGTCTATGGCACCTTCCTTGAAATAGTCGCCGAAGCTCCAGTTTCCGAGCATCTCGAACATAGTATGGTGGTACGTGTCGTGTCCCACCTCTTCGAGGTCATTATGTTTTCCGCTCACGCGCAGACATTTCTGCGAGTCTGCCCGTCGGCGCGGTTCCGGTTCGCGTGTGCCGAGGATTATATCTTTCCACTGGTTCATGCCGGCATTTGTGAACATCAGTGTTGGGTCGTCTTTGATGACCATCGGTGCGGATGCCACGATGGCGTGTCCTTTCGACTCGAAAAACTTCTTGTATGAGTCGCGGATTTCGTTTGCTGTCATCATAATTATTTCGTGATTATAAAATTTATTCTTGTTCAAAACCGACTGCAAGGATTATGCAAATCGGATGCAAAGATAATGCAAGCCTGATGCGTCGGGAGCTTGTTCCCGATGCCGGGGCACCGCTTATCTTCTGCAAAGATACTCCGTTTTTGCAATATCTGCAAATCTTTTCTTTGTTTATTAATATGAAACAGCTGCATTGCAGGCTATCTGCAATATATGTGTTGATGCAATTGTTTTTTTCTCACAGGCAGGTATAGTGAATATATAGCATAATGTATAAGATATAGTTCTGTGTGTTGTTGGTAATTGCCTGGATATGAGCTAAAGCATCATCAGTCTTGCACAACTATGCAAAACGTATTGTTATGGAAAATAATGATACTTAATTCATATTCAGATTGTAGATTGAATGGGAGTTGGGTCAGTCTTCCCATACTATCAGATTCTGCGGCAGTGCAATCTTTTTCGATTTGCCGCGCTCGCCTGTTATAAAATAGTTGCAGGCCTGTGACTCATGGATTTTCAGGAGAAAAGCCTCTTTTATCCTCGTGCACTTTTCGTTTATGGAATTGTTTAGAGGGTCGGTAACGTTGAGAATGTTGTCGCTATATTTCCTGATGCCCATTATTCTCTTTGACGAGCCGGCGCATCCTATTATGCTGTCGTATATCGCGGACAACTCTTTCCTGTGGTCGGGCAAGCTCTTAAAGCGTATCCCTTCCGGGTGTTTGAGGAACAGCAGGAACACAGCCTTTACGAGCGGAGTCATCGTTATTTCCGTATTGTTATATTCCGGTAGTGTTATCCTGTAGTCTTTGCTAATGATTATCCGGCTTAACTCAATGTCTGGTTTTACCAGTTCGCTCAGTATGATGTCGCTGATGCCTTTCCGTCGGAGCAATGCGATCTTGTATCTCACGTCTTCAAGCAACTTCATGGTTTCGTTGTCGAAGGCGTCGTCGGCATCTTCATATTCTCTTTTGCTCCACGAACACAGGCCAGACCACCAGAACAGTTTGCCAGCGACGTGCTCGCTCAGGCATTCAAAGTAGTCTTTTACATCTTTCGCTTCGCTTATGTCGAATTCGAAAGTATCGAAGAAATCGGTCCAAGTGGTTCTCGCCTTACACCCGTAGAACTCCGTTTCATTGAAAGAATAGTTGTATCTTACGAAGCACGGCTTTATATTTGTCCTGTTTTCAGGGCGTTTCATGAAGTCGAGAAGATAGTCGCTTCTTAGTGCCGGCAGTTCTCCGATATCTCCTGTCTCCCTGTCCGGATAGTAATAGCGCCATATACTTTTGTCCATAAGGTCTTTGCCGATGAGCGGCAGATATATGAATATGAAGTTTCTTTTGCCAAAGCATTCGCGTATCAGGTCTATATTGTCGCGAATGCACCTGTTGGTTGCTTCGTCATATTCGTTTTCCACGTATATTACTTCCTCGTGTACAGGTTCGAATTTCAAGTCGTGCACTCTGATGGCATTGTGCATTACCGTGTATTTGCATTTGGGCTCATCGCTCCTTGTCATGCCGTAGTCGAAGACCTCATCGTATGGCAGAGGCTCGTATTTCTTGTGTCTGAATAGATTTTTAAACATTTATGTGGCAGTTTCTGTTTGCAGATTATTATGAACGGTGTGGCTATGCGGATTGTTTCCCATGCTGTTTAGCCGAACAGGAAACCGAATAGCGCTACAAGTGCAACAATGGAAAGGCCGAAGAGAAAAACCTGAAATATCAGGAAGCCACAGCCGAGAGCCCCGCTTAGGGCTCCAGCAAATGCACTGGCTCCTCTTTCTCCCTCATTGCCGTAGAAGAAACCGATAATTCCGCCCACTATGGCAATTATCAAAATAATTGCTAACCAGTTTGGCATATCCTTTTATTTTTATAGTTATTAATAGTTAGCTTGTTTATGTCAAGCCTTCTTCCGCTCTTTCATCCATATTGTCATGAGTAGTATCGCTACGGCAATGTCGACCGTATTCCATATAGCGCGGCCAAGCGCTATCTTGAAAAAAGGCTGGAACAGAAGGGTCAGGACACCGAATGTAATCATCAGATTGTCATTCTTTGCTTTATTATACCGATATGCCATGACGCCGAAAGCCACCATGGCTGCAAAGCGTACCAACTCATAATACCAGTAAGGCATTGGTGCGAGACAGATGACGAGCATTGCTGCTAAAACAGGAAGTAATGTCTTCATATTGTTGTATTATTCTTGTTTGATTCTTCTTTAGGCGCTTTGTTTATCCAGATCATTGCGGACAGGATTATTACTAATAGTACAAAGAAATCTACTATGAGCGATAACATGAATTCATTGACGGCATAGAAGTAAATGGAGAGAATATAAAATATGAATAACAGTGGAATTGAAATGCAGGAAAGTACAGTTCTTTGCTTTCTTTCGCTCCATTCATCCTTCATTATACCACTTCTTTCCAATAGCGATAGCAGCAGTATCTCTTTGAAATCAAACTTTTTCTTGACTGATACATAATATCCGAATATAGTGATATAGATTAGAGTGAAGGGAATGGAATAAATCCTACCCATATTACACACGTTTACAAGCGATATGCCAGCAATAAGAATCAACCAAAGAATCTTTTTCATTGTAATAATAAACTGTTTGTCGGTTATGAATTGACTGCAAATTTAATCATTAATACCGAAAGCCGCAAATTTTACCGTCTTGCAAGCCTTGCAGATGCCGGTATTGTTCTGCAAGTACAGCTGTATTGCCTGGCATTTAAAGATAGTAGTGCTGTTCGTATTTTATATATCTGCAAATCTTTTCTTTGTTTATTAATGTGAGATTTCCCTGTCACGGTGTGCCGTGGGCGGCCGTATATATGCCGAAGTATATCTTGATGATGCTTGTTTTCACCGGTTTTTCATTGTAAATTTGTTCTGTTTACAACCGTTTTTAATCGTCAAGACTATGATAAATATTTACAAAACACCCGCTTGCTTGTGTGCGGCAGACATCGGAAACCGTATATTTATGTACTTCGTGGCAACCGTGATATTTGATAAACCGCCGGCTCCCGGCCTCGCATGACATTATGTTATGTGACCGGCGGAGTACGCTTTGCGCTCCGCATGCGGCGTGTCGTGCATCCCGATGTGCGATGACTCCATGTCCGAGCGGCGTGCGCAGGCTCCCGACCATTGTGTCGGGAGCCTTTTTTGTTGCTCTGTCGGGCATGTTGCCGTGTTTCATCAGGATACCTGTTGTGTTTCATTCGGATACCGAATGTAGCGCAATGACTATCCAAACACACTGCAACGACTATCCCATTGCACTGTAACGGCTATCCCGCTGCGGAACATTGGGAAAATGGCAGTCCGGCGATGGAGCGTTTGTCAAAAAACGAAGTTAAACCGCCTGCTTTTTGTTCGGATATTGCATAAATCAGAGGCCGTATTGCATAAAAATACGAAAACAGACGCATCGCTTTTATATGACGTTTTGTTTACAGATTCATCGCCCGACGATGCTCTTCCGTGCATGCCGCGGAAGCAATAAATGGATGCCGCGCCTCAAAATCCTTTTGAAAGTCTTGCGTGTACACTCCGTTTTTTCTACCTTTGTAGAAAAGAATTTGCATCCCGGCAATTACTTTTATAATCATGTTTCATTAAAACGGCGAATTATGGCGCTTAATCTGAATAAAAACCTGAAATTGTACTATTCCATCAGCGAGGTGGCACGTATGTTTGAACTCAACGAGAGTACGTTGCGTTACTGGGAGCGTGAGTTCCCGTATCTGCGACCCAAGACCACGGGACCGAGCAATGTGCGCCAGTATACCGAGAAAGATATAGAGCAGATAAAGCTTATATATAATCTCGTGAAGGTTCGCGGCTTCAAACTCGCCGCCGCAAAGAAAATCATCAGCAACAACCGTTCGGGAGCCGACAAGACAGCTGAGGTACTCGAGCGCCTTGCCGGTATCAGGGAAGAGCTTCTCGCACTGAAGCGTCAGCTCGATTACCTTGAATAGTATTTCATTTGAATAGAATATTCTTTTTGTTTATATAGAGATATGAACACCAAAGTCATCGGATATTTGCTCGGCGCCTTGGCCGAGATCTCATACGGTACCAATCCTCTGTTTGCCTTGCCTCTCTATCAGGCTGGCATGGATCCGGATTCGGTCTTGTTTTTCAGATATCTTTTTGCCATACCCATTATAGGTGTGATGCTGAAAGTGCGCGGACGGGGTTTTGCCGTGCGGCGCGCTGAGTTGCCGCCTCTCGTCATGTTGGGGTTGCTTGTGGCCGTGTCTTCGCTCACTCTGTTTGAGAGTTATAACTATATGGACGTGGGAATAGCCTCGACATTGCTGTTCGTGTATCCTGTGATTGTGGCTTTGATAATGACGTTGATGTTCAAGGAGCGTCTTGCCGTTCAGACTGTGGTCAGCATTGGCGGTGCGCTCGTGGGCATCGCTCTGCTCAGCATTGGTGAGGGTGGTATGGCACTCAGCGGTACCGGTACGGCACTTGTGTTCGGTTCGGCACTGTCTTATGCCATATATCTGGTGGCGGTGAACCGCAGTTCGATAGGCTCCATGCCCACATTGAAGGTCACTTTCTATATGCTTACGTTCGGTTTGAGTCTGTTTGTGGTGCGGCTATGTATCGGCGACGGTCTGCATGTGCCGCCGTTGGGAGGTTGGTATCTTTGGGTCAACTTAATAGCGCTGGCCGTTTTCCCCACAGCCATCTCTTTTTTATGCACCACAGCCGCCATCAAGCATATCGGCTCTACGCCTACTGCCATTCTCGGTGCTCTCGAACCGGCCACGGCAGTGTTTTTCGGTATGATCGTATTCGGGCAGCAGATGCTCCCGCGGGAGTGGTGCGGTTTTGTGCTCATCATCCTGTCGGTGTCTGTCGTGGTGGCGGGCGGCGGAGTCACGCGCTATCTCTTGCGCATGAAGAGGCTCTTTCCCAGAATAAGGCGCAAGCCCTGCCGGGACGAATGACGGACAGACTGTGCGTCAGGCTCATGGCGTGCATGTCGTGACGGGGATAGGGTTTATATATGAAAGAAACCGGTAATGATATAAAACTGTTTGTTATGAGAACGAGATTGACTGCTGTTATGCTTCTTGTCTGCTGTATGCTGGCAGCGCAAGGCACGGTTGAAGACTATAAGCGTGCTTATGCGCTACGTGGCAAGTACGGGCACGGAAAGGTGTTTTACTCTGATGTAAGGCCGCAGTGGATAGGTGGAAGTCATCGGTTCTGGTACGTGAGGACAACCCCGGAAGGTAGGGTGTACGTGACGGTGGACGCCGCACGGAAACGGCGTGGCGAGTTGTTTGACCACAAGAGACTGGCGAAAGCGCTTGGGGAAAAGACCGGCAGGAGCGTTTCTCCCGGTGGCATGTATCTCGAACGGTTATCGGTGAGCGACAGGCTCGACACGTTACGGTTTGCTTTTGCCGGCCGCCGCTGGGTGTACGATACGAAGAGAGCCCGGCTTACAGACCGTGGCACGGTGAAGCCACCACAAGGACAGCGTCTGTGGAGTGAGCGTGACGACGAGAAATGGGCGGCACCTGCCGTTTCTCCCGACGGGAAATATACCGCCTATATCAAGGATAATAACATTTTCGTGCGTACTGTGGCGGGAGGAAAGGAGCGGCAGTTGAGCGTGGACGGCACAGAGGGTAATTACTATTCGGCATATATATACTGGTCGCCCGACAGCAGAAAGGTGGCGGCTTGCAAAATTCGAGATACCGAGAAACGGTATATTTATTACGTTGAGTCTTCTCCGGAAGACCGCCTTCAACCGAAACTTCATAAACAGGAATATGCAAAGCCAGGCGATGAACTGCCATTTAAAGTGCCGTGCGTGTTTGATGTGGAGAGCGGACAGGCTGTAATTCCGTCTACAGAGCTTTTCGACAGGCAGTACTACTTGTGGGGACTGCGTTGGGACACAGACGGCGGTGGACTTACTTTCGAGTATAACCAGCGCGGGCATCAGGTTTACAGGGTGCTCGGCATGTCGGCAGAGACTGGCAAGGTGAGCACCATTGTGGAAGAGACATCAGACAAGTATGTGAACTATTCACGCCGTTTCCGTCACGACCTTCGTGATGGTCGGCGGATGATATGGATGAGTGAGCGGGACAATTGGAACCATCTATATATGTTCGACCGTGCATCAGAAGAAGTCCTGCGGCAGATAACGAAAGGCGAATGGTATGTGAGACAAGTGGTGAGGGTTGACGAGGATAATGAGTTGATTTACTTTTCGGCCAATGGAATGCGTAAAGACGAGGACCCGTATCTGATACGTTATTACCGGATTGGTTTCGACGGCGGTGGGCTTACGTGCCTCACTCCGGATGAGGGGATGCACAGCGCATGGTTCTCGGACGACATGAAGTATCTGGTAGACGTGTATTCGAAAGTAGACAAGGCACCTGTGGCTGTGCTGCGCGATGCTGCCGACGGCTCGGTGGTGATGCTGTTGGAGACGGCAGACATAACGGCCCTGCTGGCAGAGGGCTGGAAAGCGCCAGAGGTATTCGCCGCGAAAGGGCGCGACGGCAAGACAGACATGTGGGGAATAATAGTACGCCCGTCAAATTTCGATCCGAAAAAGAAATATCCTGTTGTGGAATATATCTATCAAGGACCGGGCAACCACTATGTGCCCAAGACGTTCATGCCATACGATTATAATATGTCGGCTATGGCGGAGCTTGGTTTTATTGTGGTAATGGTCGACGGAATGGGAACTTCGTTCCGTTCGAGGGAGTTTGAAAACGTGTGTTATAAGAACCTGAAAGATGCCGGTCTGCCCGACCATATAGCGTGGATAAAGGCCGCAGCGGAGAAATATGCCTGCATGGACACGTCGAGAGTGGGCATCTTCGGATGTTCGGCCGGCGGGCAGGAGGCCATGGCCGCTGTGCTATATCATCCTGATTTCTATAAGGCGGCCTACTCGGCGTGCGGTTGTCATGATAACAGGATGGACAAGATTTGGTGGAACGAGCAGTGGATGGGCTATCCTGTGGGTGAGCAATATAAGGACTGCTCGAACGTGGAAAACGCTCATTTGCTTACCCGGCCTCTGATGCTCGTGGTGGGAGAGTTGGATGACAATGTGGATCCGGCTTCCACGATGCAGGTGGCCGATGCGCTGATAAAGGCCGGAAAGGACTTTGAACTGGTGGTTATCCCGGGTGCCCGCCATACCATGGGCGAGAGTTTCGGAGAGCGTAAGCGTTACGATTTCTTTGTGCGTAATCTGCTGAATGTGTGTCCTCCCAGATGGAGCGAGGTGCAAGCGAGGTGACACATATATATAATGCGTGGGTGCGGATATTACTTTCGGTAATTCTCCGCACCCACATGCTTTTATTTCTGTTTTCCGAATGATGTTCAGAGAGCCGACGATGCGGCATTGTTGATCATTTCATCTTTTTATTGCGGTTTTCCTAATGGCATTCAGTATTCCGGTTCCCATGAGTCATTTATGCCGAATACCTTGCTCATCGTGATTTTCGCCGCTTCTTTTTTTGTCAGTTGTCTGCTCCAACCGGCGCGTTTATCCGTTTTAGACCCTTCGCCTCTGTTGTTGTATTCCATATATCGTGCGGTGGTCTCGTTTTCCTTTTTCCTCCAGTTATGCCAACCCTCAGGCCGGATGTGGGCGCCCATGTCGCAGTTCATGAACAGAGTGTAAGCGTATGGTCGCCACGGTCGGCCGAGATAGACATTGGTTATTCCGGCATCGGCCGTAAGGCGGCAGTTATTGAATATGTAGCCGTAGGGACGGTCTTTGGGTGTTGATGCGGCTGTGATGTATGAGTTGGACTTGCTGTGGATGGTGCAGTTTTCGAACCATGCGGTGGATGGGCCGAATATGAAATCGGTAGTACCTTCGATGTAGCAGTCTTTAAACAGCAGGCGAGTGCCGGCAATTCCTGTATAGACTGTGTCCTGATGACCGAGCAGCCGGCAGTTGACGAATATCAGTCTGTCGCCTTCCGTGTGTATGGCTACGGCCTGTCCGAGACGTGCCGAGTTGTTCTCGATGGTTATGTTTCTAAACGTAATGTCGCTCCCTTCCACTTTCACGGTGTATGTCCTGAATGTCCCTATTCCTTTGGGACGTTCCGCTGATTTTATGTTTGCGTGGTCGTCGTAGGTGATTACGGTGTTGTCTCTGTCCTCTCCGAGTATCTCAATGTTCGTGAGCCATTGCGGGACGATGAGCTTTTCTTTATATACGCCTTTTTTCACGTATATCACTTTGTGGTATTCCATAAAGGCGCGGCACACTTCGATGGCCTCGTCTATCGTGCGGAACTCACCTGTTCCGTCGCGGGCCACTACCAGCGTGTCGGGATTGTCATACTTGTTTGCGGCGCTTGAGCATAGCGTTGCGGCAGCTAAGGCCAGCATCAGGATTAGTTTTCTTCTCATTTCAGGTCTTTTTTGATTTGTTGTTTTTGATTGTTTATGCGTTTTGCCTGTTATCGCCATCAGGTAACAGTGAGGCAATATGGCAGTAGGTTTTTGCCGCACCGTATTTTGCGGTGCATGGAAGTATGCCGGATGTTTTGCGGCGTAATTGTCTTCGGTTTGCGGCGGAGCGGAATGTACCCGTTTGAGGGTGGGTGCGGAGATTACATTATCTGGTTGACCTTTTGCATGTTGTCTATTTTTTTTAGACTGTTGATAATCTCCATTACGTCATCCCTGTCGTGCACGCGCAGTTCTATGATGCCGTCGAATATCCCTTCGTCTGACGAGAGCGTTATTTTATGGATGTTGACGTTCATCTGTTCCGATATGACCTTTGTCACTTCGTTGAGCATTCCGATGCGGTCTATGCCTTTGAGGTGTATGGTGGCGTCGAAGTACAGTCGTTTGTGCATATCCCATTTGGCATCAAGTATCCGGTTGCCGAAGCTCGATTTCAGTTTCGTTGCCACGGGACAGGAACGCTTATGTATCTCGACTTGGCTTTTATTGTCGATAAATCCGAGAATGTCGTCTCCGGGAATAGGATGACAGCAGTGCATGAACTTATATTGTGTAATGTTGTCGTCCGTGATGAATATAGGCTTCTTGCGGTTGAATTTCTCAGGGACGATAAACAGGCTGAGTGGCTTTGAGACACCTTTGCCGTTCTTTCCGTAACTGAGGAAAGGCACGTATTTACGCCATCCCTTGCCGTTCTTAAGCTTTTTATGCTTGCCCTGCAGCTCGTCGATATCCTTTTCACCGAGAATGATTGTCTTTTCGGCCAGTGACTGGAAGAAAATCTCACGTTTTTGCGCTTCATGGAAAGCCGCGAGCTGATCGGCTATGGCGTTCGTGTATTTCATGTCGTGCTTGTCCAGGAACTCATTCAGAATCTCTTCGCCCTGCTTTTGCAGTTCCCTTCCGTCGCGTCGGAGTATCGCTTGTATCTTGGCTTTGGCCTTGGCGGTGGATACGAAGTTTATCCATGACTGCTGGACATGCTGGGATTTGGATGTGAGTATCTCCACTTGGTCGCCGCTTTGCAACTTGTGACTCAGTGGGACGAGCTTATGGTTGACCTTGGCGCCTATGCAATGGCTGCCGAGGAACGTGTGGATGGAGAACGCGAAGTCGAGAGCCGTGCATCCGGCGGGCATCGTCTTTATCTCACCTTTGGGTGTGAAGACGAATATTTCGGATGCGAACAGGTTCATTTTGATTGCGTCAAGGAAATCCATGGCATCGGGCTGCGGGTCGTCGAGTATCTCTTTGATGGTGTGCAGCCATTCGTTCAGTTCGCCTTCGTCCTCCGTAAACTCCACTTGGCCGTCTTCCTTGTACTTCCAGTGCGCGGCAAGTCCCTGCTCGGCAATCTCGTCCATGCGGTCGGAGCGTATCTGAACTTCAATCCAGCGGCCTTGCTTTGACATCAAAGTGACGTGTAATGCCTGATAACCGTTTGCCTTGGGGTGGTTCAGCCAGTCGCGCAGCCTGTCTGGATGAGACTGGTATATCTTGCTGATGGCAACGTAAATGTTGAAGCATTCGTTGATTTCCTCTTCACGGCTTTTGGGCTTGAAGATGATGCGTACCGCGAGGATATCATATATTTCGTCGAATGTGACGTGCTTGGTCTGCATCTTGTGCCAGATGGAATAAGGGCTTTTGATGCGCTCTTTGATGGAGTATTCGATGCCCATCTCCTTCAATGACGCTTCGATTGGAGTGGTAAAGCGGTCGAACAGTGTCTGGCGAGACTCTTGTGTGGATGCCAACTTCCTGCGGATAGAATCATATTGCTCAGGATGCTCGTACCGGAAACTTAGGTCTTCAAGCTCGGTTTTGATTTTATTAAGTCCTAACCTGTTGGCCAGTGGGGCGTAAATGTACAGTGTCTCTCCGGCTATTTTGTATTTCTTGTTTGCCGGTTGACTGTCAAGTGTGCGCATGTTGTGCAGGCGGTCGCATATCTTTATGAGTATGACACGTATGTCATCGCTCATGGTGAGAAGCAGTTTCTTGAAGTTCTCGGCCTGTGCCGAGGCCTGATCACCGAATATTCCGCCGCTGATTTTAGTCAGGCCGTCCACTATCTGGGCTATTTTGGCACCGAAGATATTTTCTATGTCCTCCGTCGTATAGTCCGTATCTTCCACCACATCATGCAGCAGTGCGGCACAAATACTTGTAGACCCCAGTCCGACTTCCTCGCAAGCTATTTGCGCTACGGCTATCGGGTGCATTATATATGGCTCTCCCGACAGCCTTCTAACTCCTTTATGGGCCTGTCTCGCAAAGTTGAATGCCTTTGTGATGATATCCACTTTCTTGCGGTGACGCGACGAAATGTAAGTGTCCAGCAAGTGTTGGAACGCGCCGTTGATTAGCTCAGTGTCTGCCGCTTCTCTCTTAATCTGTTCGTCTTCCATAATTATGCCCTTCGGAATGATTGTCGTTTATTTCACTCTGAGTTTCTTGCCGGCCCGGATGTTGGTGCCTTTTATGCCGTTGAGCTTTTTCAGTTTGCTTACCGTTGTGCCGTGCTTGCGCGCTATTTCAGACAGTGTCTGTCCGCTTTTTATTGTTATGCTCTTTCCTGCGCCACTGCTTCTTCTGGTCTTTCTGCTTCTCGATGAGGAGCGTGTGCTGCTTCTTGAAGTGGATCTGCTTCGGGATGAGTATGCAGGTGCGTCGTCGTTGACGGCCACTTCGGTGCGTTTGTTCATCAGTTCATCGGCTTTGTAGTTGCAGATCTCCTCTTGTTTGTCAATGAATTTTCCTATTTCTGTCTGCGGCAGCCTTATGTATGTCATCTCTGATGCTCCCGGCACAATGTCCCGGCGATACGCAGGGTTCAGTGTCCTGAGTTGTTCCATGTCTATTCCGCATACGGATGCGATCTGTTCGAGATGTATGTTCTTGTCAACCATGATCGTATCTGTCTTTGCCGGCAGTCTTGTTGTCATCGGGCAGATGTTATGTTCGCAGTAATACGTCATTATGTAGTTTGCCGCGATGAATGCGGGAACATATCCTCTTGTTTCTTTCGGCAGGTAGGGGTATATCTGCCAGTAGTCTCTTGAGCCGTTTGAGCGGTGTATGGCCTTGTTGATCTGGTCGGGACCGCAGTTGTATGCGGCAATGACGAGATTCCAGTCACCGAATATTTTATACAGGTCGCTCAGGTAATGAGCCGCCGCGTATGATGATTTCACCGGGTCGCGGCGTTCGTCTACCAGCGAGTTTACCTTCAGTCCGTAGTGTTTTCCGGTTACGAGCATGAACTGCCAAAGTCCCGTCGCGCCCACTCTTGATACGGCCGTGGGGTTGAGTGCCGATTCTATTACCGGCAGATAGCGCAGCTCAAGCGGCAGATTATATGCTTCGAGGGCTTCTTCGAAGATGGGCATGTAGAAGTTGGACGCGCCGAGCATGTAGCTGACGGAGTGGCGCAACCTGCCGCTATATCTGTCGATAAATTTCTGTACCACGTCATTGTGCGGCATTTCTATCACCGACGGAATGCGGCTCAGCCTATCCACATACACCTCTTTGGCGAATACGGGATTGACATCTTTCATACGGCAGTCGTTGTCCTCGTCGAGATAGTTTTTCGACATATATAGATTCATCAGGCTGTCGATGTCCTGTTCCATTGCCTCGGGCACCTCGATAACCTCGTTTCGCCCTTCATTGTCTGTCACTGTTATCTCGTTATCCGTAGCCGTTGTCCCATTGTCGCTAATCGTATTTTGAGCTTGCATCACGCAGTTGCCTGCAAAGAAGACAGCGGCTGTCATCAGAAATGTTCTTTTATTCATTATTATATTGTAATGTTCGTTTTGTTATATAGTAATATTTGTTGTCTTGTCGTTGTGATTAGCCGTAGCGGAAATATTCTTTTTTTTCATGAGTCCCTCATATCCGTCATGTCGTGCCGGAAAGCGGATGCGGCCCCATCTCTTTACCTTGTCACTCCCACTTGAATGCCTGCCGTGCTATGTCTTGCGGTTTTTCCGCTCCTGTCAGAACCTTATGCTGCATTGCAGGCCGAGTGCGGCGTTTTCAAGCGAGTTGCTTCCGTTCTCAACCCTCATCACGGCAGGCTCAACCCTCAGGCTCAGGTCGCTTGAAATGTCAAACTCAGACAGTTCGGCATCCACGTAAGCGTCTATCACAGACAGGGCGTATACACCGAGAAGACAGAAGAAACTGAGGTCACGCCATCGGCGGTACTTATCTTTTCTGCTTTTGAATATACGTTTGTATCGCTCCTCGTTCGACTTGTCTATCTGCATTCCGAGATGCAAAAACTTGTTGTAGCTCTGCGTGGTGGGGTCATCGTCCATGATGTCGAGATACGCTTGCGAGTAGTCTTTGTACATCATGTTGTTCCAGTTCATCGCATATATGCACCCCATCATGCCTCCGTAGAATATCGGCAGTTTCCAATATTTGCGGTTGTATATCTGTCCCGCTCCGGGAATTACCATTCCCAGCCACATCGCCCGTTGGGGATTCGGCCGCCATGCGTCCCAGTCT
>ERZ778495.1459-NODE-1459-length-16105-cov-9.008536_pt1 | contig 16105 bp, 18 predicted proteins | sample MGYA00433100_ERZ778495 | MGnify/ENA primary metagenome ERZ778495 (study PRJEB29527, sample SAMN07138962) | mouse gut metagenome | material: feces | host: mouse | place: China:Nanjing | collected 2016-01-25 ...
AAGAAGAAAGCCTGAAAGACTTGGCTCGGTTCTTCAAGGAGTACATGCCACGCTACGGCTACAAATACCTCTGTACCGAGGACGATGACTACAAGTATTATCAGACACTTGGTTTGAAACTTATCCATAGAGACCTGTTCGGTCAAGAAAATTATGGATTAGCAATGAAAGATTTGAATGTCTGATACTTGGTTTTGAGTTAAGGAGGGGATTTTTCCTCTCCTTTTCTCTTTATATACCGATAAATCAGAATTTACCGATACTTGACCGTTCATATAATTACAGGTCGTAATCTAAAAGCATTTTCATCTACTTCCATTTGATACAACCTAATTTGCGGATTTAGTTCCTTGCGAACATATTGGATTATTTTTTCTTTCTCAGTTTGTTCTATATTGACACCAAAATAGATAGACTCAAAGCATTCGCCTTTCAGTAGCATATAGTGGCGTATCTCACGCCAATCCCATATTTCCTTTGTCAGCTTTGCCTGTTGAGGAGTAAATGCTGCATATATTGGACTTGGTTTTGGTATGACTAATCTAACCTCCTGCTCATATTCCCATTCCTTTGCTTTTGTCCGCCATTGATAACTGAATAAATCTTTTGTGGTATGATATGCGTTAGGACGCTCTATTATATCCTGATATTGAACTTCAAGAACAAGCGGTTCAAGATATATTGTACCAAACATTGGTGGAACAGATTCCAACACTTTGTCTATGTCAAGTCCTATACAAATACCTTTATGGTTATAACAATAATGGCTCCACATGAGTAATGAATCATTGATTTTTGATAAACTACATAGCCATGTATCATTACGCAAATTGAGTGCATCGTTTTCTTCTTTCTCTATCCACCATTCCTTAGGTATCCATCCTTGGAATTTAGTATTAGGTACATTTGAGTAGTCAATTAGTTTTGGATGACAATCGAAAGGATCGTTCAGTTGAGACGCATTAGTAAATTGGAGATTCTGGTTTCCAATCATGCACTTTGCGCCAACTATATCTAAATATTTGTAGAGTATGCGAGGCATTTTTATTCTATTGTTATTTGTCCATTCATTAAAAGTGGTAAAAGTTCGTCACGCTGCTTGATAAGATTTGAGATTTCCTCTTGCAACTTCACTATCTGTTTAAAGATTGGTGATATAAGTTCCTCAAATTTATCCGCAATATCTTTATTATCAGGTATGGCGATTGTGCTTTGTTGTAAATGGTCTTGCGTAATATGTCCCATCGTTGTTTTCCTTGCTTCTGCCATTTTCTTGAATACATCGACATAATCCAAAAGTTGAAAATAGTAGAATGACTTCGGGAAATCATTTGCAGATGTAACCTTAAAGATGTGCTGATTAAGTCCTCCAAGCCCATAAGCCCAGAGCATAACTTCCAGTGATGCCGACCATGAAAATAGCACGTCACCATTATACACCTTTACTGATTCTGGTATATTTGACGTTACCTCTTCAGTGTCAACAGAAATTCCATCGTGCATTTCTCGTATCTTGATGACAGGTAATGGCACTTCATCATCCTTTGGTCTGAATTTCTGACAAGCCAAACCATTTGTAAAAACAGCAATTTCAAAGAGGTTCCCACAATGCCAGCCAACAGGAATGTTGCGTTTCAGCTTATCATTCCAAAGCATTTCACCCCCACTTGATTTATACGGCTTGCCCTCCTCGTTGGGAAAATCAAACTGCACAAACCAGTAGTCATATAGCTGTTTTGCCATCGCCTCTAAATTCTGATTTAGCAGTCTCTTATATTATATATAAGGATAAAATTATCAGAATTATGAAAGAGAACATCATTCAGGCGATAGTTGCGAAAATGCAGCGTGACTTGGATTGCCGACAAATAGCACGGCTTAAAGCTGTGCTTGCATCAGAACTGCATAATGTAGAAATCATTGAAAAGAGCGATTGTGCCAAACAACAAGCGCAAGAGAATGAACATCTTCTTAACTCCTTTATATCAGCCAAAAAGATAGAGGGATGTTCGGATAAGACATTAGCATACTATCGCAATACCATTGAGCGATTGTTGGTTACACTCTCTTTGGCTATTTGCCACATCAGTACAACGGACATTCGTACCTATCTATCCGATTATCAAGAAGAACATCAATCAAGCAAAGTAACCATTGACAATATGAGGCGCATCTTCTCCAGCTTCTTTGCTTGGCTTGAAGATGAAGATTATATCGCCAAAAGCCCGGTCAGACGAATTCACAAGGTAAAGACGGATTCGCTTGTAAAAGAGGTACTTTCTGACGAGCAATTAGAGCAGCTTCGTGACTGTTGCACCAACAAGAGAGACCTTGCCATTATAGACATTCTTGCATCCACAGGCATTCGTGTGGGTGAGTTGGTTAAACTGAACCGTGAGGATATAGATTTTCATGAGCGGCAGTGTGTGGTATTCGGCAAAGGTAATAAGGAGCGTGTAGTTTACTTCAACGCCCGTACAAAACTACATTTGCAACAATATCTTAATGAGCGAACAGATGATAATCCAGCTTTATTTGTTTCCCTCAATTCGCCACATTCACGACTGACTATCAGCGGTGTGGAAGTTAGAATCCGAAAGTTAGGCCAATCCCTTTCTATGCCTAAAGTTCATCCTCACAAGTTCCGTCGAACCCTTGCAACAATGGCTATCGACAAAGGTATGCCCATCGAACAGGTACAGCGACTACTTGGTCATGTACGCATTGACACCACATTGCATTATGCTATTGTGAATCAAAACAATGTAAAGTTGGCTCATAAGAAGTATTTGGGATAACTGAATCACAAGAATCTGCCTAAAAATGCGTAACTTTGCCCCTCAAATGGAAAAAGATATGCAATCTTACAGGCTTTCAGATTTAGTAAAAATAAAAAATGGCAAAGACCACAAAATGCTTTCAAACGGGAAATACCCTGTTCTTGGAAGTGGGGGCATTATGCGCTATGTTGACAAATTTCTTTACGATAAGCCAAGTGTCTTGTTACCTCGTAAGGGTACATTGGATAATATCCAATATTGCGATATGCCATTTTGGACTGTAGATACACTATATTACACTGAAGTGAATACAAACTTAGCAAATCCGTATTATTTGTATCGATATTTGTCTCTATTGGATTTGAGCAACTTAGATTCGGGAACCGGAGTTCCGAGTATGACATTTGACAACTATTACGGACTAAAAATTTTCTTGCCAAATATTGAAAAACAAACAAAAATTGCCCAAATTCTCCAAACACTTGACAAGAAAATCACTATCAATCGTCAGATAAATCAGAATTTAGAGGCAATGGCGAAACAACTCTACGATTACTGGTTTGTGCAGTTTGACTTTCCGAATGAGGAGGGTAAGCCTTATAAATCAAGTGGAGGGAATATGGTTTGGAATGAAAAACTGAAACGAAATATACCAATAGGATGGAATAATGGCACACTTATAGACATCGCCAATATAACAATGGGGCAATCACCAGACGGTACCAGTTACAATGAAATAGGGGAAGGGGTGCTCTTTTATCAAGGAAGTACAGATTTTGGGATGAGATTCCCATCAGTCAGACAATATACAACGGCACCATCTCGATTTGCAAAGAAAGGTGACATACTAATGAGTGTGCGAGCACCTGTTGGCGCCGTTAATATAGCAAACAATGACTGCTGTATTGGACGAGGTTTATCAGCACTTAATTCAAAAATAGGTTCTACAACGCACTTGTATTATATACTCAATGATTTGAGAATTGCATTTGATCAAAGGAATGCTGCTGGTACAACATTTGGCTCTATTACTAAAGAAGATCTATACAACCTACCAATTGTTATTCCCGCAAAAGAGGTTATAAGTGCTTTTGACAAGATTTGCTCACCTATGTTTGATAGACAAATGCTTTTAGGTGAAGAGATTGATACTTTGATTAAGCAGCGAGACGAACTTCTCCCACTTCTGCTGAATGGTCAAGTGTTGGTAAATTCTGATTTATCGCTCGATTAAGTTCAATTTTACGGTCAATATTGGATAATACTAATGCAATCCGTTTTTGGCAAACAACTTCTTTGTGAAATGGAACAACCAAAGAATGAACTACTTTTCTATCAAGAGAGGGAACTACACTACTTCCTTTTACGAACATTTCATCCAAATGAAGATTCTTAAGGAAGTAGTACAGATATTGGGGATTATTCCCTTTAAAATCTTTTACAAACAAGGCTGTATTATGCGCCCAAGTGGGTTGTTCATAATAATGAACCTTTCCCACACTGCCGCTCCGTCCTACTGTAATGCATGGATGATTACCGCGTATTTCGTTATGATAACCTATTATACCATTCGATCCTGCTACAAGCACATTTCCCGCTTTCTGTTGGGAAGATGGTAAATCATATCCCCTTTGCAACTCAAGTATTTCTCCCAGTTTATATCTTTTCAATTCCATTACTCCAATCCTATTACTTATCCAACATTCCTTTAATCTGTTTATCAAAATCAGAATCAATACGTTGGGTTCTATTAAAAATGTCGTATTCGCTTTCAGCCTTTGCCTTGGCTTGTGCCGCAGAAATGCGTCCTTTGTCCGGTAATATCTGATATTTGCGGAAGGTCAAGAACTCGTTGACGCTGGCTGCAAACTGCTCCATATTGAACGTATTTTCTCGCTCTATGAGGTCTTCAATATAATCGAAATATCCCGTAACGGCACGCTCTAACCTACGAATTTCATTTTCCTGCAAATAGTTCTTAGCTATTGAGACATCCGATTTCAAGATACGACCATCAGGTGCATTTTTCCATGTGGTCAGCCCCATGTGGTCTTTTGTATGGTCAGCCTTAGTGTAGATAATTTCTGCAGCTGTCTGCCCTGTAATGGCATAATGAAAACGGTTCTGTATCATGGCATAGAAATCGTGTGTTGTAGTCGAGTTCTTGTCATAGTCGATACTACACTCTGCATATATGTCGGTAATCTGCTGCCAGATACGCCGTTCACTGGCACGGATAGAGCGTACCCTTTCAAGCAATTCTCGGAAATAGTCTTTCCCGAATACTGCCGTTCCCTGTTTTAAGCGTTCATCGTCAAGTACAAAGCCCTTCTTGATATACTCGTTGAGAATCTTGGTCGCCCACTGGCGAAACTTGGTAGCTTTGGGTGAAGAAACACGATAGCCAACTGCGATAATCATATCAAGATTATAGAAATCTACCAACTCTTCAACCTCACCTCGTATGCCTCGATTTACGACAGTTGCAATTTTTGCAACTGTCGTGTCTTGCCGTAGTTCTTCATCCTTGAAGATATTAGCTATATGTCGGCTGATACCCGATTTGTCAATACCAAAAAGCTCTGCCATAGCCTTTTGCGTACACCAAATGGTCTCGTCTTTTATTACCACCTGCACCTTACCCTCTTTATCGGGAAGGCTGTATAGCAAAAACTGGATTTCATTACTCATTGTTGCCTACATTTGCGTTGAACTGCAAAGCATCCAACTGTTTCATTATTTCCTCTTCCAAACGATGGCTCTCTGCAAATTGCTCGAAAAGGATTTGCTTGTAGTCCGCCATTCGGGAATTAAACTCTTCTTCCGTTATATCTACATAATCAATCTTGATGTCGAAATATTGCCCGGCAGAGAGAGAATATCCCTTTTCCTTTATTTCATCGTAAGTAACAGCTACAGAGAAATTTTCTACAGCTTCTTTGTTGCGGAACGTATTGACTATTAAGTCTATCTCCTTATCACGTAAACGTCGTTTCTGGTTATTGCCTTCTTTATATTCTTCACCTAATTTGCTTGCATCAATCAAAATTACTTTATCTGCTGTTGCCGACTTATCAAAGAATATAACGGAAACATTTGTTCCTGTAGTGGCAAACACATTGCTTGGCATAGATACACAGCCATAAACCCAATGTTCATCTACCACACGTTGTAAGATTTTCTTTTCAACACCACTTTTGGCTGTAATAAATCCTGTAGGAATGACTATTGCACCTTTCCCTGTTGTCTTTAGCGAATTTAAGACGTGCTGGATGAAACAGGTGTAAATCGCCATTTTAGGTTTCATCGGATCTACTTTTTTAACCGCATTCGGAACTCCTGCCCAAAAACGAATCGTATCAGCAGCCAATGTATCACGATACTCAGGAAAATCAAGTTTAAATGGAGGATTTGAAACGATAAAATCAAATTTCTTTAATGCGCCCTTTGATTCAGTGTGCGATGGTTCTGTCAATGTATTGCCCTGTACAACATTTGGCAGAGAAGCAGACAAACTATTTAAAATAAGGTTCAGACGCAACATTTCGCTCGACTTCTCTGATATATCCTGACTGAAAATCGAGCATCTATCCTCTCCTATCTGATGAGCAAGAGCCATGAGCAATGTACCTGTTCCAGCCGATGGGTCGTAACAAGTCACACCTCGTAAATCCGCATTGTCCCCTACCAATAATCTCGCCATAACTTGTGCTATGGCACGTGGTGTATAATATTCGGCATATTTGCCACCTCCGGCATTATTAAATCCTTTCAGCAAATGCTCGAATATTCTTGAAAAGAAGTCATACTTCTCGATAAATACGTGTTCGAAATTGAATGAGGCGACATTGCGCATCAGCGATTTTGCAAATTCATCACGCTTTTGTGTATCAGTTACAAATGTTGTTATGGCACTAAAGATATTTACCTTACTTTTCCCGGAAGTTGTTACAGAAAAAGTATCGGCATTGATATTGGCTATATCTATTAATATAGCATCCAACAATGTAGAGAAATCTCCCTTCCCTGTGGAATTATATAGATGTGACAACGTATGTTCCGGTTTAAGTCTCGGCACAGAAGCTGGCAAATAACTGAAAAGGTCTTCTACCTCATCATCCGTAAATGTATCATATTCGGCATCCCACTTTTCTGCTTTGCTTAGCCGTTCACCGTACATTTTATCTCGTTTAGCTTCATAGCCGAACTTATCATTAAAGAACTTGTACAGAAACATTTCCGTGACGATTTTATACTCGCTTCCTGTTCCTGCCAAGCCAAACGCTCCAGTTGTACTTTTCAAAGAATCAATCAGGGCTATCGTTGATTCTGTTATATTTATATCGCTCATAATCAATATGCAAAATTACGTTGTTGGAAATATTCCGTTGTTATAAGATTGTTGATATATTTACGGTCTGTCAAATTTGCCTTGATTCCAAGGTCTATTAATTTATGACCAATAATAGCCAATACATCACGCTTAAAGGCATCTTCATTATCCAAAATATTGATATTCAGGAATAACATATTGTCTATTTGAGACTTCATCTGTGACAGATTCTCGGCTATTTCATATTCGTGTGCAGAAATAATCGGCTGTTCACGTTTTTGATTTTCCTCCTCAATCCGCTTGTGAATACGAACAAAACGCTCATCACCCTTATATTTTTTCTTCAAGATATTATTCCGTCTGTTTATTTCCCGAATCTTTTTCATTACATTATCCATGTAATCAATGCTGTCTTTTGCATCTTGAGTGTTTTGCGGAACAAAACCTTTTTTACGGAAATATGCCCGGAACTCATCTGCAAGGATTACATATTTTTCTTCATTCCTATCAAAATTGGCTTCAAATTCGGCTTGTACCTTTTCGCAACGCTCACGAATGTCATTGACAACAATTCTTAGTTCTTCAGACATTCCCTTTTTGAACTCAAACTCCAATTCTGACAGAGCCACATTGATTATTCCGGAAACATCTGCCTTATGCTCTGTACTTTCAAACAGATTCATCCTCTCAATACGATGTGTAACCTCTGTAATCAAAGTAGGGATGCCACCAAAAGCCAAAGACTCTATTTTTTCTTTCAATTCATCATCGCCAAAAGCTCTGACTTGATTCAGAATAGCTTTGGCATCATTCAATACCGACCGTAATTCATAGAGTCTATCTTTATCCTCTATTTCATCAATTTCCTGTCTGAACTCTTCCGGATTATCGCAAGTGAAATTAAAGAGAACACTCTTGATTCCTTTCATTTTCGCTATTATCTCTTCCTTATCTTCGATAACAGCATTGCCAACAGGCTCATCCTGTTTGGTCTCCTTAATATCAGCTGTACGGTTTAATTCTCTCAGGTAGCGGTCATTTGTCGAATCAAAATTTTCTTTTATATCTACAAAATCAACTACATAGCCATATTTAAAATCTTTATACGGACGATTTACACGAGTCAGTGCCTGTAACAAATCATGACCGTCAAGACTACGTCCCAAATATAGTTTTTTCAATCTGGGAGCATCAAATCCAGTAAGCAACATTTGATTGACAATCAGTACATCTACAGTCTGCTGCTTCTTATATTCTTCAATGTATGCTTTTCGTTCTAATTTGTCTCCCTCATCATGCAATATCAGAGAGGCACGCAATGGTTTGGCATGACCATACGAAACCATTGGCTCTGCCACCATTCCCAACTGCTCTTCCCATTTATCCTCAATCTGCTGTGCGAATCTGAAACGCTGCTGCCATAAACGGAACATTTCACGAGCCTGTGGATTGGTTTTGCACACAATCATTGCACCGATGGAATCATCTGCTTGTTCTTTTCTGAATCTGCGCAAATCAGAAATAATATAATCAAGCAAAGCGTTCAGATAACTTTCATGCTCAATTATTTTATTCTTGTCTATATCGCTTTTCTTGACTTCTACGTTTCCTGCCAATTTATCAAGAATACTCTCAATACGCTCTTTATATATGGTTTCTATCGGTTCACGCATCAGTTTTAACGTGTAACCATCCGCTATCGATTTGTCATAATAGTAGGTATCAATATAATCGCCGAAAACACGCCAAGATTCTTTTTCTTCCCTCAACAAAGGAGTTCCTGTCAATGCAATTTTTACAGCATCCTTATCCGCTTCTAAAAGATTAGCGAGAAAACTACCCTGTGGGCTATATCCTCTATGCGCTTCATCTATAAAAAATACACGCTGGAGATTAGTGTTATAGCCAGACTCTATCTGTATTTTAGTGGAGTCTTCCTTAAATTTCTGTATGTTTACAACCATTATTTCCGCTTTACCTTCACTGTTCACTACAGGGGTGGTATCACGGATGTCTTTCATTAAATCATCTCTGCTATTAACTGTCCTTACAACCAAACCACGTGCAACAAACTCATCGCTCGCTTGCTCCATCAGCGCAATACGATCTACTATAAAATAGAATTTAACAGCTGTCTCACGTTTTGCATAATAATCGGTCAGACTACGAACTGAATAATACGCCAATGCCGTCTTGCCACTGCCTTGCGTATGCCAAATTATTCCACTCTTGACACCTTTAGATAGTTTCTTGCGAATAGCCAATGAAGCGAACAATTGCTGATAGCGCATCACATGTTTTTCGAGAGTTGTGATTTTACTGCCATCTTCCAACTCTACAGTTCGGTTGACATACGCAAAGCCATATCTTAACAGAAACAAGAACCTCTCCCGGCAAAGCATTGATGTCAAGACACGATTCGTAGGAGTATCTACCTTTTTATTTGTTTCATAATCTGGCAGGTTTTTAATAACTACACAGTTCCTATGTTTGAGAACCTGTTTTTCTGTATCTTCCGTCAACGCTATATATTGATATTTCGACACGAAAGTAGCATCAGCCTCTCTAAACACATTAAAGAAAGCTTTTTCTTTTGATGCACAGCAATAAAACGCCCCTTGGATCGGAACCCTGTTTTCATTATCGTATTCCTGATTATTGGAAAAAATCATCAACTGGGTAAGATTGATAAAGCGACGAAAACTTTTATTCCGCATCCGCTTATTAATTCTATCCCGCTCTGCTAAGATTCCATCGTGATTATTAGGCTTCTTGACTTCGATAAAAGCTAAAGGCAAGCCGTTTATAAAACACGTAATATCTGGACGGAAGCTATCACCGGATTCAACATTTTCGCATGTAAACTCTGTCGTAACGTGCCATTCATTATTGTTCGCATCAGCGAAATCTATCAACTTCACGCCACTATTGGAGGAAAGCATAGTATAGAATTCCTTGCCCAAATCATCGTTATTCAAGATTCCGATAATTTTATCCAGCAACTGGCTGCATTCCAAGTCAGTCAAAGCAGGATTCAGACGTTTTACTGAGCGGATAAAAATATCCGTTAAAATATTCGTCTGGGGATTGTACGATGTTATATCATCCAAATATGTATAACCGAGCTTGCAAAGATGCAATGCAGCCGGGACTTGTACTCGTGTATTCTCCGTAAAGTTTTTCATTGCATTTTACCTTTCCTCTTTATCTGTTATCAAATCCTTTAAATCCACCTGTAAAATCTCAGCAATCCTCTGCAGAGTTTCCAAATTCGGCTGGATTCTATTGCACGCATAAGCATTGACCATGCTGAAACTTTTATCAAGTTGCTTAGCCAACCATGTCTGAGAGATACCTTTATCCGACAAAACAGTCTTTATTTTATTTAGCTTCATTGTTTAATGCGATTTTATAGCGCAAATATAGCGAATTATATTCGATAAACAGGGATTATTTTGTACTTTTGTCCTTCAAATAAAATCAATATGGATACAGTTAGAAAAAGAGGCGAAATAATTAGCATTGAACAGCGTTCGTTGGTATCTCAGAGATATAGACGCATAACAAGAGCGGTTAATTCAGAATTTTGGGGTAGCACTAGCGAAACTGCTCATAGTTTATATGTTGGCTCTTATGGAAGAGGTACTGCTATTGACACAAGTGACATTGATATACTTGTCGAATTACCAAGAGAGGAATATAATAAATATGATGCACTAAGGGGAAATGGTCAGTCCAGATTACTGCAAGCATTGAAGAATGCAATTTTACAAACCTATCCAAGGAGTGATATTCATGGAGATGGGCAAGTCGTAGTAATCAATTTTACTGACGGTATGAAATTCGAGGTACTACCAGCTTTTTGTCAATTAGATTGGCTGGGTAATTGGAATGGGAAATACGACTATCCTGATTCAAATATGGGTGGCAACTGGTTAACAACAGATCCCAAAATTGAACAGCAAGCAATGAAGGAAAGAAATGTAGCAAGCAATGGTTTGTTATTCGACACATGTAAACATATACGAGAAATTCGTGACAACTACTTCAGCAGTTACCATCTTCCTGGCATTGTGATTGACAGTTTTGTTTACCATCATATTGCTGATTGGCACTGGCTAAGAGAAGGAGAACAAAGCTCCAATCAGCCAAGAGGAACTTACGAAAAAAGGCTTTATGATTCATGCCCTGTTTGGAGCTTTAATCTGACAGCTCCAGGAAGCAACATGCCAGTAGATACATATAAATGCATTGATGTATTAATCAAAGTTTTAAAATACATGTCAGAAGATAATGTCATTTAGAAAATATTAACAAAGCATTTAAAGCCTATAATATGACGAAGACCGAAGCGTTCGATAAATTTCTCAATAATATCAAAGTTGACAATCCAGATATTTTCTGCGGTCGCTACAAAGAAATAACCAAGAAATTGAACAAAACATTTAGAGACACGGACTCTGAAACTGCCAACTGTCTTCAGGTTGGTTCATATGGACGATATACCGGAATTAAAGGTATTTCCGACCTTGATATGTTGTATATTATGCCTAAATCAACATGGGATACATACAAAGATACTCCCAGTGAACTACTACGCAAGACAAGAGACGCTTTGCTAGATAGATATCCTCAAACTACAATCAAAGTAGATCGGCTGGTTGTGGATGTATTCTTCGGTAATTTCACGTTCGAGGTACAACCTGTTTATGAAGAAAGAGATGGGGAAGAAATTAACTATAAATATCCCGACACTAAGACATGCACATACAAAATTACGAAACCTCGACAAGAACAAAATGAGATGATTAACTTTAAGCAGAATCATGGAGAAGCGCATCGGCATCTCTGTAAAATGCTTAGAGCATGGAAGAACAATGTTGGTGTAGGTATGGGTGGATTGCTAATAGATACGCTAACACATCGTTTTTTGTCTAATCATTCTGAATATGACAACGCTAACAAATCTCAATATGGAGAGATGTGTAGGGATTTTTTTGAGTATCTAAAGGATGAGCCTAAGCATACCCATTATCAAGCATTAGGAAGCGATCAAGATGTGAAGGTAAAACACCCATTTAGATCCAAAGCTAAAATTGCATATAAAAAAGCCAATGAAGCTATTAAAGAGAATGACGAATCTAAACGTCATGATATATGGCGTGAAATTTTTGGACGTCAATTTCCTAAATCAGTATCAAGTGTAGTTGAAAATAAAATGTTTTCTTCTGATAATCCCTCTGATCATGAAGAGTTCATTGAAGATAAATACCCTATAGATGTTAAATACGATTTGAAACTTGATTGTATCATTATGCGCGATGGATTTAGGGAACACCTTCTGAGTGAACTATTATTAAAAGGCCAACGAATTTCTAGAGTCCGAAGCTTAGATTTCACCATCAAGACCGATGCTCCGTTACCATATGAAGTAAAATGGAAAGCTAGGAATGTAGGAACAGAAGCCATAAAAAGAAACTGCCTAAGAGGAGAAATAATAGACTCAAATAGGAAAAATAATGTGCGACATGAGAGTGCAGATTTCTTTGGTCCACACTATATGGAAGCGTATATAATAAAAAATGGTATTGTCGTTGCCCGAGATAGAATTGAAGTACCAATACAATAATACATACGTATGAACAGTGAGTTACTCATAAAAATTGCCCAAAAGGGTTATAATGTTGCCTATGGTGCCAATATAAATTTTGCCACTTACGATATCGTCAAGAAAATACCAGGATACGTTAGTTTTTTATCAATCATTGTAGGTATTCTGGGATTGGTCTACCCTCCCTTTGCTGAAAAATATGTATCGGTATTCATACTGATTCTTGGTATTGCAAGTGTCTATATCGAACGCTTTACTCCTAATATTGATAGTTATAGCAATAGAGGCATTGCCAATACTGATCAACTCAACAAGTTGAAAAACCTCTATTTTGAAGTAAAAAGAATGTCTGATAGTGCGGACTTTTCCACAATAGAAACTCGTTATACAGCGATAGAGGATGAATTTAATGCTAGTTCACAACCAGACCAAATTGTGTTCGCCAATTGGCTCGCACATTATAAGATGTTTTGCGAAAAGGATATGAGCTGGATGGACGAGCAACTACATTTCCATTGGTGGAAAGACAAAATACCAATGACCGCACATATAGTGATATATATATTGTTGCTGTCAATATTTGTGTATTACTGTGTAAAAATTCCAGTATTAAACGAATTCTTCTGCAAAATCTTTTATCTACAATAAAAATGGCTACATTACAGCTGTTCAGCAATCGGTAGCTAATAAGAATATCTTCAAATGAAACCATACAAAAATCTTGTGCCAAATGATTGAAGTGTTAATATATCACCGTAAAAATAGATGGCTGAACTGTGCAATAATACATAGATTCTGTTATCTATTTTTTGTACTCCATTGATTCCCTAATAATCTGTAGAGTTTCTTTTTTGTACTCCTTACGGTCATATTCCATACCTCTGCACATCCAACAACTACACGGTGTCCCGGTAGTCTTGTAAACTTGTGCACATTTCTCTTTGGCCAACTCAAACCAATGAGGATGTTCATAATGACTTCCATCCTCACGGATGATACAATGCCCGTAAGCAGCATAAAGAATCATGCGAGCCTTAAATATACGTGCCATTTGTTGGCGTCTCCAAAATTTGTTTCTTTTGTCCATCGTCTCTTTCTATTAAAGTTAGGATGAACAATGATGTTACTTTTGAAAGACCTAATGTATCCATAATATTGTATATTTATCGTTTTGTAGCATTTGTGTAAAGCCTCGCTATTCGCCCTCTCAACAATTCGCTATACTTTTCTTTCAAATCAGCATTTAGGAAAGAGTTTTGAATAACAGTCTCGAACTTGGGCAATAGTTTGATATACTTGTTTATCAGTCGTTCTACAATCACATTCTCTATACCCAAAGTAGCTGCCGATTTGATAAAATCCTCTCTTTGAAGCTTTTTCTTACGCCCGTTCAAGGTCAATGCCAGTTCTTCATCATCCTTTGGATTGATGATAGCCGCATTTAGCAAATCGTAAGCAGGGGTTAAACGTATCTTATCCGCAGTCTCATACAATGAAAAGTTTTTCAAGTGCATATCGTTATTTCCTGTCAGCCAAGAAAAAAGCACCAACTCTAAAAAATTGGTAACATCCATTTTAGGCATAGACGAATATTTCAAAACCGCCTTCCCGATACGCTCATAACTGCTCTTGTATTTATGCTCCGTTTGCCTTTCCGTCAATTGGCACATATCTTCCATCGCAATCTTCCCTCCGGCAGGAGTCCTGTCAATCCGACGAGTAAGATAGCATAGAGTATCATCTGCCATCCGCATCAGCGTGTGAGGAACGACCTCGATACGTGCCACCTCTGCAAGGTGCATGGTTAAATCCTCGACCTCCGGCATCATTTCATATTGCGAGGCCTGAGGTTTACAGATATAACCACCCCAAAGCCCGACAATGGTCAATCGTTTGCTGCCCTCATGCTCATTCAAATGCAAGGATAGCTTCGGCTGAACGCCAGTCAATGAAGTTTGGTCTTGAATAATCTGCAAAGCAAGCTGGTCTAATTGCTCCGTCGTATAATCAAGAACAGGCAATGTTGTTGTTCCGAAGAACTTCTTTATGCAAGCCGTGTGCATATCCTTTTCTCCCTTTAGTAGCGGACGATAACAATACAGACAATTACACATGGTTCACCTCCTTTTCTTCCATTGGAATAATGCTTACTGCTCCGATACAATCCTTACAGCATGTCAGCAACAACGACATCCGGTCAAGAATACTGATGTCTGTATTCCGCAATGCAACATCCAGCAGCCATCCTTCAGGTATCAAACCGTCGAAGAACGGAAACAGCACAGAACTTGTATATGTTTCTTCCTGTAAAGGCAATGTCAGACTGACAGCCTTTGCCGTTTCCGAAGAGAGATATTCCGGCAAATAACGGAACTCATATCCTGCATCGTTTTCAGTCAGAATCCCCGCCAATTGGTCTTTGTAAAATATATGAGCTTGCCTCATTGATTATCAGTTTTAGAAGTTGCAACCATTTCATAATTGAAGAAGTCAAGAAGCTGATTCACCTTATCAAGACGCAGCGTTTCCTTTCCCTGTTCGAGGTCTCGCACAAAGCGCAATCCTACCCCCGACTTCAACGAAAGTTCTTCTTGCGTCAGGTTATACTGCTTTCGCAACATCTTGACCGTAGTAGAGAGATTATTCATAAGCATCCTACTTTATACCTTTTCGGGTACAAAGTTAATATAAATATCTCACATTATACCACAAAGGGTATAATTTATTTTATTATCAGCATTATTATATCAGATAAGGTATAATATAGTAAGATTCAAAACCACAAATTAAAGTACACAAGCACTGCTCTACACTTTTTCAAGCGAATAATCCAGTTTCGCTACACTTTTTCCAACGAATCAAATATTTCATTGCACTGGACTAATAAAAATTCCACTGCAAACCACAGAAATTCCAAGAAAACCACTACCTTTGTATTCAGCAAGCGTTCTGTAACATCCATGCGGAAATATCCTATCATTCAACATGTTGAATCTGATAGCCAACATTCCACAAAATGGCTAAAAGAAGGCGGTACAACACGTATATGCAAAGCGGTGAAATACAACGATTTGCATTTGTCCCCACATTCTGTGTACTTGTAAAAACAGAGGTTGTACCGATTAAAATGAATGGTCACTGATAATTAGTGATGTAAATATGCTGCGTCGGCAAGTGATACAAAGAAAAGAAAAGCATAAAAAGAGAAATTATAAATCCGTAAAGTGCGAAAAATCAATGATTTTATGAGAATTTATATTTTCTCTTTCTCTCCGTATTTTCTGCCTGTTTTCATATTTTTTTTGTATTTTTGTCCCCAGATTGTCCCCCCATAAGGGACACGAGGGACAAAATTCTGTCCCCCGAAGACAATGAATCACA
>ERZ778495.1471-NODE-1471-length-16002-cov-4.222299_pt1 | contig 16002 bp, 14 predicted proteins | sample MGYA00433100_ERZ778495 | MGnify/ENA primary metagenome ERZ778495 (study PRJEB29527, sample SAMN07138962) | mouse gut metagenome | material: feces | host: mouse | place: China:Nanjing | collected 2016-01-25 ...
TATGAATATTAATCCTACTCAAATGGCTGACTGGGAAATTGCCGATCATTTTGAAAAAAACATGCTCAAAATTTCTGAAATCGGCAAAAAACTCCGGCTTACGGAAGACGAACTCTTACCTTTCGGGCATTATATGGGTAAAATCGATTATCAAAGCGTTCTTGAAAGACATAAAAATACAAAAAACGGCAAATATATCACCGTAACGTCCATAACCCCCACTCCGTTAGGCGAGGGGAAATCCACGACGACCATAGGACTTTTGCAAGGGCTCGGCAAACGGGGCAAAAAAGTCGCGGCAGCCATCAGACAGCCCTCCGGCGGTCCGACTATGGGCACAAAAGGTTCCGCCGCAGGCGGCGGGCTTTCCCAATGCATTCCTTTAACGCAATATTCCCTCGGATTTACGGGCGACATCAATGCCGTCACCAATGCACACAACCTCGCCATGACCGCGCTTACCGCCCGCATGCAGCATGAACGTAATTATGATGATGAAACGCTGCTCCGACTGAGCAAAAAAAGCCGCCTCAACATCGACCCGAAACGTATCAATATCGGCTTTGTCATTGATTTTTGCTGCCAATCCCTGCGCAATATCATCATCGGTCTTGGCGGCGCCAAAGACGGCTTCACCATGGAATCCCATTTCGATATCTCTGTCGCTTCCGAAATTATGGGGATTTTAGCGATATGCAACGATTTAAAAGACATGCGCGAACGTATGGGGAAAATCATTGTCGCTTATGACAAATACGGCAAACCGGTCACCACTCGCGATTTGCAGGTTGACGGCGCAATGACGGCTTGGCTCGTTGACGCCATTAAACCAAATATCATACAAAGCCTTGAAGGACAGCCCGTTTTCGTGCATGCAGGACCTTTCGCCAATATTTCCGTCGGGCAAAATTCCATTATCGCCGATAAGGTTTCCCTCAAACTCAACGATTATCATATTACGGAATCCGGCTTCGGCGCCGACATCGGCTATGAAAAAATGTGGAACTTAAAATGCCATTACAGCAAGCTCGCTCCTGACGCCGTTGTCATTGTCGCGACAGTGAGAGCATTGAAAAGCCATGGCGGAGCGCCTGAATTTGTCGCAGGACGTCCGATGCCCGAAGAATATAAGCATGAAAATATCGAATATGTCGAAAAAGGAACGCAAAACCTGCTTCACCATATCAACATCGTCAAACAATCCGGCATAAAACCCGTTGTTTGTATCAATGCGTTCGTAGCCGACACACAAGCGGAAATAGCAAAGATTAAAGAGTTATGCGAAAAAGACGGCGTGAGAGTAGCCGTTTCCAACCACTGGGCAGAAGGCGGAAACGGAGCTTTGGAACTTGCCGATGCCGTTATCGACGCCTGTGAAGATAAAAATTCCTTTACCCCGCTTTATCAATGGGATATGCCCATAACAGACAGAATTCATACCATTGCGAAAAATGTTTACGGCGCAGGCGCTGTTGAAATCGCCCCCGCTGCGAAAGAAAAAATCGCAGAACTTGAAAAACAGTATGATACGAAAGAACTTGGACTTTGCATGGTCAAAACAAGTCTTTCCCTTTCCGACAATCCGAAACTTAAAGGGGTTCCGAAAGACTGGACTCTGAAAATCCGAGATGTCCGCTATTATGGCGGAGCAGGTTTTGTCGTCCCTGTTTCCGGCGATATCAGCCTTATGCCCGCCACCGGCTCAAATCCCGCGTTCACAAAGATCGATGTCAACACTGAAACATGCAAAGTTTACGGAATTTTCTAACATGAACCCGACATGTCCGAATTTCAATTTTTAAACATATATTCAGGAACTCCTCCGCAAGGAAAGGCAGGCTCGAATTCAGAGCCTGCCCTTTGGAATGTCTATCTCAATAAAAAAGAAAATGCCTACCTTATCCAAAAACTTGACGGGAATAATAAACCGACAGCGGAAAAATACAAAATATCCCCGACCTATTTCGGAATAAATTTCAGACAAGTCAACAATTCCGAACTGAAACATGCTGTCGATAAAAATCTCGGTCAACATGGAGTTGACAAAGAAAAAAACGAATCTTTTTTGGATTCCCTTTTCAGCAGCCGTTCCGCTTTCAGCGCCACAGTGCAAAAATCAAAAAACGGGAAGAAAAAAACAGGGGAATTTGCCTTTCAAGCAGGAAAAGAAAATCAGCAAAGCCAACGCAAAAAAACAGACAGCGCCCCTGCCGGCAATGTGCCTGACAAAAGAGTAACCAACGAATTTCAATTCAATCTTGGTGCGCAGTCAGCCGAAAAGGCAAGCCGGAATGATAAATCGGCTATAAGGGATTTCGGTCTTGAAACACTTCCAAGTCCGGAAGAAATGGAAAAAATGCTCCGAAAAGAAAACGCCCAAGACACAATAAACCGGGAAAATACAGCAAATTCTGCAAGCAATTTTTCAGAACAAGAAAACGAAGAAAAAATCCCCCTGATCAATCAAGAAAAAAAGAGCACCGCCGCACACGGCAGTCCCATTGATCCTATTCCTTCAATAAAAAAAATCGCAGAACACGAAGAACATAACGATCCCGCATCCATTGCAAAACAAAGCCCCGCGGCGTCCAAAACAAAAACCGTAGACGTCATTACAAAAACAGAAGAAGCATTGCTTCCCGCAAAAGGCGGCGATCTGTCCATTTCTGAAAAAGCTCAAAAATTAGACGCTGACATGCGTGCGGAATTTCAAGTAAGCATGAACCATTGGAACTCTGCCCAAAAAAAGCTCGCCCTGCGGCATCTTACCGAACTCATCAACAGACAGACAAATTTTGTTCCCGCGCATAAGCATATGTTTACCGATTTTGCCATCCAGCTTAGGAAAATCAACCAGCATGAGCTCGCCCTCAGCTCCGCAACCCGCTGCACCAAACTGAGTCCTGACGACAGTCATGCGTTTTTCAATGTTTCACGGCTCTATTATGAGCTCGGACAGTACGATGAGGCAAATCATTTTATTAACGGAGCTCTCAAACTTGAGAGCAATTTGGAACCTGCCGTCCGCCTGTCGGATGTGATAAAAGAATGTATGCGCCGGAAAGCGAAAAACAGATAAAACAAAGATAAAGAGGATTCAAACATGAAAAAAAATATGGTCTATCTGGCAACAGGAATTGTGTTTTTCATTTTTGCTGTCTGTATCGCCTATGTTTTCACCGAACCGACAAAATCACAGGAACAACAGGAAGCAGCCCTGCAAGAACAGGACGCTTCCCGGCTGAATACCCAGAATACCGAAAAAACAATGCCTTCTGCCGATTCGCTTGTTTTTAACGCTCAAAACAATACCGCCCAAATCACAACACCGCCGGCGGAAGAAAACACAGAAGAGGAAAATATACAAAAAACGGCTGAAACAGCGGCAAATCCGGAAACCCTTCCCGCCCTTGCGGAACAAACACAAAAAAATGATGGCAAACCAAGCCCCGCTGCTCCTGCTTCCGGAGAAAAGCACCTTAAAGAACCAAAACAAACAGTGCAGGACAAACTTCCCGTGCCTTTTATTGCGGACTCTTTAAAAACCCGCACTGTTTTGGAACCAAAGAAAAATGCGAATACTATCGTTTACACGGAACTTATGATGGACGGCAACCGCGTAGGGCTTGTTTTTGAGGGGGATAAACCCATAAAGCCAAAAACATTCCGCCTTGGCAATCCTGACCGTGTCGTAGTCGATATTGAGGGATACTGGATTTTAAAACTTCCTCAGCTTATCAGCAACCGTATGGTGAAAAATATCCGTTCCAGCGCCCAAAGGGATAAGACGAGAATTGTTTTTGATTTGAAAACGCCGGTTTCTTCTTCCTTATTATACAGGATACACAGCAGAAAATACCAATTGGTTTTTAAATAATATGCGTATTCAAAACAAACATTACACAAGCATTTGGCTGACCGATGAAGATGAATTGCAGATTATTGACCAAACCAAACTTCCTTATCAATTTGAAATAGCTACTTTAAAAAGCAATTCCGATGTTTGCCGGGCCATTTCTTCCATGCAGGTCCGAGGCGCCGGTCTTATCGGCGTGACGGCGGGGTACGGAGTCTATCTTATTGCAAAAAATTTTCCGAAACAAAAAAATTGGAAACAGTATATGCGGGAGGAATGTGACAAACTTTTAAAAACCCGGCCTACTGCGAAAAATTTATCCTATGCGTTGGAACAGCAAACAAAAATTTGGCAAAATGCCGCACATGACGAAGCATTGCCGAAGCTAAGGAAAAAAGCGCTGGAACTTGCCCGGGAAGACATTGATTTTTGTAAACGCATCGGCGAACACGGAAAAGAAATCATTGCGAAAATCGCCCAAAGGAAAAACGGGCAGCCGGTCAATATCCTTACCCATTGCAACGCGGGCTGGCTGGCGTTTACGGATTACGGCTCCGCCCTTTCTCCTGTTTACACCGCCTTTAATGAAAATATCCCCGTGCATGTTTTTGTCGATGAAACAAGACCGAGAAACCAAGGCGCGAGCTTAACGGCTTTTGAACTTGCCGAACAGGACGTTCCCCATACCCTCATCGCCGACAATGTGGGCGGACATCTGATGCAGCACGGCATGGTCGACCTTGTGCTTGTCGGTGCCGACAGAGTCACGCGCAGCGGCGATACCGCCAATAAAATCGGAACATACCTCAAGGCGCTTGCCGCCCACGACAACCATGTGCCTTTTTACGTCGCCCTGCCCTCTTCAACCTTTGATTTCTCCCTTTATGACGGAGTGAAAGAAATAGTGATTGAAGAAAGAAATGCGCGGGAAACCGAATATGTCACAGGCTATTACCATAACGCCGATAAGGAAAAACTGATACAGGAAGTAAGAATTTGCCCGGAAAAAACCAAAGGACTCAACTTTGCGTTCGATGTCACCCCCCATACGCTCATCACCGGGCTTATCACGGAACGCGGTATTACGGAAGCGAATGAAAAGGCGATTTCAACCCTTTATCCGGAAGCAAAAAAATTTATTCAATGAAAACGCAAGAGCAAAACAAAATTTTACCTGCTGACGGATATATAAAATTCCAATGCAAGCACACGCACGCAGTATGGAATAGTGAAGCTTTGCCCGTTACCGCAGCGTTCATGGCACGGTTTGAAGAAGCTGACGCTTTCAGAACGGAAGTTTTCGACCAAGGCTTTATCGGAATATATGAAAATGGAATCGGGTACGGCAACCTTTCTTTCCGTTACGGAGAAAATTTCGTAATCACCGCCAGCGCAACAGGCGGCGCCAGAGAACTCGGTATCGACGGTTATACTCTTGTAAACAAGGTTGAACTTTCCAAAAACACCGTGCACTGTCTGGGACCGCTTCCGGCAAGTTCCGAAACCATGTCCCATGCCGGCGTATACCTTGAAAGTCCCCTTGCGAATTATGTTTTACATATTCATAATAATCTGCTATTCAACATATTGAAAGAAAAAAATGCCTTATCCACCTCAGAAAATATTGCTTACGGCACTGTTGAAATGGCGAAAGCGATCCGCACTATTGTAAAGCGAAATCTTTCTGAAGCGATTATTGTTATGCATGGACATGAAGAAGGTATTTTAATATACGGAATGAGCCTTGCTCATCTCAAATCACAACTCGTTTTTTTATGCCAGGAAGCGAAAAACGAACTATGCGCCCAATGCAAAAAAGGAGGACATAATGGCTAAGATTGCTATCATCGGCGGCAGCGGATTGGAAAGATCAAGCCTTATCCAATCCGTTTCCGTAAAGGAAACGGAAACAAAATGGGGACCCCCCTCTTCTCCCATTACCGAAGGAATATTGAACGGTGTGCCTGTGGCTTTTTTATCAAGACACGGCTATGATCATTCCATTCCGCCGACCCAAGTGAACAACCGTGCAAATATCGCAGCACTGAAAGAAATAGGCTGCACCCATATTCTAAGCAGTACGGCGGTCGGTTCGCTGAGGGAAGAAATCCACCCGGGACATCTTGTTATTCCTGACCAATTCATTGATTTTACAAAACACAGAATTTGCACATACCATGAAACGTTCAGCGACGGTATCCAACACTTGAGCATTGCCGACCCTTTCAATGAAAATCTCAGGCAAGACCTTATCCATGTTTGCGAAAAACTCAAATTCGAGCACCACAAACAAGCGACTGTTGTAACCATTGAAGGTCCCCGTTTTTCAACTCGGGCAGAATCCCAAATGTTCAGAATTTTAGGTGCCGACATCATCAACATGAGTATCGCGCCTGAAGCCATTCTGGCTGCCGAACTCGGCATTCCCTATGCAACCATCGCTATGAGCACGGATTACGATGCATGGCGTGAAAACATCGCCCCTGTATCTTGGGAAGAAATCAAAGAAGTTATGAAAGCAAATACGCAAAAAGTACAACAAGTTTTTGCAGAAATTGTTTCTCTTATCGCTTCACATCAATAACAACATATTCTTACACTTTGGAGGTTGGCAGTGAAAATTAGCCTTACTAGTCAAATGTTGCTTGCATTATTCGCAGGCTGTATCTGTGGTCTCGTTGTTCCGCATTTAGGTATTGACCCAAGTTATTTCAAACCGTTAGGTGATATTTTTATCAACCTCATCAAAATGCTTGTCGTTCCCCTTGTTTTTGCGACACTGGTAGCCGGCGCCGCCGCTGTCGGTGATGTGAGCAGACTTGGAAAAATTGCGATAAAAAGCCTTATCTATTACACGGTGACAACGGTTTTCGCTGTTTCAATCGGCTTAATCGTAGCCAATATTTTGCAGCCCGGAAGCGGTGTTGAAATCAGCCAAAATGCAAGCAATACCATTTCCGTTGCCCCTCCTTCCCTTCTTTCCGTTTTTATGGGTATCATTCCGACAAACCCCGTAAAATCAATGACCGACGGAAATATGCTTCAAATTATTTTCTTTGCGGTTTTCCTTGGGGTCGCCATCAGTTCCCTCGGCTCAAAACATAACCATATCCATCAATTCTTTGACAGCCTTGCAGAAGCCATGCTCAAGCTTACCTCCATGGTCATGATGTATGCCCCTATCGGTGTTTTCGGTTTGCTTACCTATACGGTCGGAACTTACGGCGCAGAAGTTTTACTGCCGCTTCTCAAACTCATCATGGTAATGTTTGTCGCCTGCATCATTCATATTTGCATTATTTATCTTCCTTGCATCAAGTATTCAGGCGTTCCTTTAAAAAAATTCTTTAAGGAACTCACTTCGACTATCTTGGTGGCGTTTTCCAGCGCGTCCAGCGCCGCAGCCCTTTCCAGCAACTTGCAGAGCGTTCAGCGCTTAGGCGCTTCCCGTCCGGTATCCAGTTTCCTCATTCCTCTCGGAAACACTATCAATATGGACGGCACGGCTATCTATATGGGTGTCTGCTCCATTTTCGCAGCGACATTCTTCGGCATAGACCTTACTTTCGACAAGCAAATCCTTATCGTTATCATTGCCATGCTCGCTTCTGTCGGCACAATGGGTGTTCCGGGCGCAGGCGTGATCATGATTTCCATGGTCTTCACCCAAGTCGGCATTCCCTTGGAAGCTATCGCCCTTATTGCAGGCATCGACCGTGTTCTTGATATGATGAGAACAACCCTCAACGTTCTTGGTGACGCAACAGGCGCTCTTACTGTTTCAAAAGCGGAAAACGATATGCACCCTATTCAGGAATAAATAAAACATCTCCCTTATCGGTTCACGTCCTGATAGGGGAGATGTTTTATTTTAAACTTCATGTAACACATAAGCAGATTTTCCTATTTTTTACAGGCAGTTCCTATGTTAAAAAACATTTATATCCATATCGGCAACTTTGCCACAAATTTCGCTCTACGCCGTTTTTGCCGTCAACATAAAACGCTTCTTGCAAAAAACAATACACATTACATCGCACTGCACGACTTATTTCCGGAACTGCCTGATTTCACGCATACCCCGGCATGGTATCATGAACTGTGGATTCATGAAAAAATAAAAAAACACTTTGCCCACATAACTTTTCCGACTGAACAAGAAATCAATGCCCAACTGGAAAAATTCATCCGGCACAACAAAACGGAAAATATTATTCTTATTTTGCAGGGAAACCTTCTACCAAACTATTTCCCCGCCCTTCTTTTGCTGAAGAAAACATTTACGACAGCACAATTCCATCTCGAAGAAAACAGCATAGTCTTAGAGCGTGAATTGGAATGTGCATACAATGTCAACCTGCTTGATCTGCGTGGTTTCATTCTAAAACTAAATGATTACAACTCACTGGCATTTATCAATTCTCTTAATTTAAAAGTAACTTATTCGAAACACTCTTCTTCTTTGCAATCCCTTTTGAATGCAAGTACCGCCCAACATGTTTTTTCTCATGAAATCGACTGCTTAAAACAGTTCTTGACATTTATTCATATCCCCTGCAGCCATGATTATTTTTTTCCAAACACATTCCATCCGAAAATTCTTGCCTTTATCATCGCCCTGAAAGAATGCATATCCAATGATTTTATAAATTTTTACAATGAAAACAAGCTATTGGAATATCAACAAAAAGAAAACAACCTTTTTACATATTGCCATGAGATTGATGTAAAAGAAATAAAAAATTTTGAAAGAAACGCAACTCCTCCCGTTACAAACACAGCCGTACACTATACGGACTGCAGAGACAGTTCTCTTAGAATTGATTTTAAAAGCGCGTGTGAAATAGCAAAACTGCTTAGCCCCATTATGCGTCAATTTCTTTTAAAAAATGTCGATAACGAATATGTTCCCTATTTGCCTTATTCAAGTAAAATCGCCTACGCGGCTCTTTTGCTTGCGGAACGCATGATTGATGAAAAAAAAGCCAAAGAGCTGCTGCAAACAACAAAAGGAAGAATTAACACCGGCACGGAAAAATACAGCAAAAATCCGCTGTTAACCGTTTATACCCCAACCTATAACCATAAAGAATATATAAAACAATGCATTGAAAGCATTTTAGCCCAAAAAACCAAATATCCGTTCAAACATTTGATTATTGACGACGCATCAACAGACGGAACACAGGAAATACTGAAAAAATACGCTCAGAAATATGAACATATCGAATTGATATTGCATAAGAAAAACAACATGCAACTGGCATTTCATCATTTCCCGCAAAATGCGGCAACAAAATATGTCGCATGGTGTGACGGCGATGATTTTTATCTTGATGAACATAAACTGGAAGAACAAATTGAAATTATGGAAAATAATCCTGATTACGGGCTTTGTTTTCATAGAACCTATCATTTATATGAGGACGAACACTGCATAAAAAAAATCCACCCCCAAGACTCCATGCTTCCGAACGGAGTGCAAAAATACTATTTACCGCAAGATATCATTGTTACCAATTTACTCCAATCAAGTTCAGCGATGTATCGCTGGCTTTATGCGGATTCTCTTCCTTGCCATGCCGCAATAAATGTTTCGCCCATGGACTGGGCGCTCAATATTCTGCATGCCCACAAAAATAAAATAGGCTTTATCAATAAACCCATGAGCATATACCGAAGGCATAAAAAAGCCTATTACTATGAAACAGAAGTCAATATCGCGAAACACGTCATCAAAGGCTGCCCCAGAGAAATAAAATTTTGCACCATTATCGATAAAGCGACCAATTATCAATACCATAACCTTTTCCTAAAAAAAATGGCCATAATACTTGATACGTTTTACAACGATATCGATATCGTCGATTTTGACAAAGAACAATACAGCAAGATAAAGCACGATTTGGAAGAACGATTCCCGCATATCATAAAAGAAGTGAAAGTTTTTTTAAACAAATACGACCAACAATGAACCATTTAAAATATCATGCTTTTTCCTTTTAAAATAAACGTTAATTTTCTCTTTTTTTATTTCTACAAGCCTGTCTACCAAATTATCAATACACGTCGTAAACAGCATTGCACTTTCCGCACCATAGAAGAAACGATACGGATACGAAAACTATACGCTGCCGTCAATTTAAACCATATATTCAATTATCAGTTTTCCAGCTGTTTTCAGTACCTGTTTTTATAATTCTGATATCAAAATTCTTTTAGTTCACTTCCACAAAATTGCGGGTATCTTCAATAGGTTTGTTGACTTTATACACCGGCGTCATAACATTGGGAAGCCCTGACACGCTGTTGTAAACCACCAGCCGCCAGCGGTAAACAGTGCTCATAGTATGCGGAAACACGGTAAAACCAAAATCCTGCGCCCGTACTCCGCCCCAAACTTCTTCGGGGATTCTCGCATATTTTTCAGCAGGCACAAAAGGACAGCCGATACAGTCTTCAGCAGCCGCCTCAAGCTCCAAAGAAAAAGCCTGCACGTTTTCAAGAGCGCCGACAATGCTTCCCTGCACCGTAAGCGTGCCCTCGCTGTTATAAGTCACAAAAACATTCTGCAAACTGAACAGCTGATTTATTTTCTGCGGCAGGGGGTCTCCCTTTTTCCCGCAAGAAACCAAACAAAAAAGACATACGATACAGCAAAGGGAGAATAGTTTTTTCATACTGTGCCCGATCATAATTTTTCTTTCCATTCAAAAAGCAAACGCATGCAATCAAGAGGTGTCAGCGTGTTCAAATTGATTTCAGCCAATTCTTTTAAAATAGGATTTTCCTTCAAAGCATTTTCAACAAGTTCGGCAGTATTTGCCACGGTTTCCCGTTCCTTATGAAAAGCGTTGGTTTTATCCTCAGAATTTTCAAAATCCGCCACCCCCGGAAGCAAAACCCGCTCCACCCGCTTTTCTGATTTTTCTTTATTTTCTTCAAGCAAAACAAGAAGTTCTTTCGCCCTGTGCACCACATGGGCGGGCACGCCTGCGAGCCTCGCAACCTCGATTCCATAACTCTTGTCGGCAGGTCCTGGAATGAGCTTACGCAAAAAAACAATATCGTTATTCCATTCCTTTATGGCGATATTCATATTGAATATACCGGAAAACTTGTTTTCAAGGGCTGTCAATTCATGGTAATGAGTTGCGAAAAGCGTGCGGACCTGCCCGTTGGCACGTTTTAAAAGTTCTTCCATAACAGCCCAAGCAAGGGCCAAACCGTCAAAAGTGCTTGTTCCACGGCCTATTTCATCTAAAATAACGAAACTTTTCTTCGTTGCCTGTCTTAAAATCCGTGCCGTTTCCATCATTTCAACCATGAAGGTACTTTGCCCTTGGCTGATATTGTCAGACGCTCCGACCCGGGAAAAAATCCTGTCCACTATGCCGATCTTGGCAAACGCGGCAGGAACAAAAGCCCCCATCTGCGCCAGCATGCAAATAAGCGCGGATTGACGGAGCACCGTTGATTTACCCGCCATATTCGGACCTGTGATCAAAAGCAAGCGTTTCTTTTCATTGACAATCAAATCATTGGGAATGAAATGCGACTTGCCGATAACAGCCTCGACAACCGGGTGACGACCGTCCTTGATTTCAATATCGTTGCCTTCATCCAGCACAGGCTTGGTCCATTCCTTCTTGCGGGCGCATTCAGCCAAAGCCTGCCAATAATCGATTTGAGCGATAAGTCCCGCCATAAACAAAAGTCTGGGACGTTCTTCCGCAATTTTCACGCGCAATTCCTGAAACAAACGATATTCCAATTCATTGCGCTTTTCAGAAGCGGAAATCAATTTGCTTTCCAATTCTTTCAATTCCGGCGTGACAAAACGTTCCGCATTGACCAAACTCTGCCGGCGTTCAAAATAATCGGGCACGGGCTGCTGCTGGGCTCTGCTCAATTCAAAATAATAGCCGAAAACACGGTTATACCCCATTTTCAGCTTGGGTAAATCGGATTTTTCCTGCTCATGAGCCAAAAGCGCCTGCAAGCGGGACTCTCCGTGTTCCATGATGTCAATCAATTCATCAAGTTCGGCATGATAGCCGGCTTTGAAAAGCATGCCTTCCGTAATTTGCTGCGGAACAACATCAAGCAGCGATTCGGATAAAAGCGTATGAATATCGGCACAACTGTCCCATTTTTTCAGCAAACGCCCCAAACCCTCCGGAACATTTTCAAACGTCAGGCTCTTGTCCGTGGGAAGCGCATCGTCTTCCTGCCGCAAAACATTAAAAATATCGGAAAGAAAAGCCAAACTATCCCGTAAGGCTAAAAAATCTTTGGGTAAAAACCTGTTTACGCTGATTCGGGTCGACAGCCTTTCCAAATCATAAATTTTTCCTAAGAAACCGCGCAATGCCTGCAATTTTTTGGGATTATCGAAAAAATGGCTTACGACATCTTGGTGTACAAGAATCCGGGCGATATCTTTATACGGATACCGCAAACGCTCTTCCAACAATCTTCCGCCCATCGGGGTTTGGCAAAAATCCAGCTCATGCCAGAGCGTTCCGATGCCTTTCTTGCCGTCATAACGCCGGAAAATCTCCAAATTCCTCTCGGTCACTTCGTCAATCACCATGAATTTGCCCATATCCAAAGGCTCAAAGGCGCTCAAATAAGAAGGAACATATTTTTGCGTCTGCTCAAGATATGCCACAATAGCCCCGCATACCCGGACAAGCGCGGGCTTCCTTTCCAAGCCCAAAGCGGAAAGTTCCTGTACCTTTTGCACATCGAGAATACGCTTTTCCGAACGTTTTAAATCAAAATGGCTGGCAGCATTCAAATAAACCAGCTGAACAGCCCCGTTGATTTTGACAAGTTCCGGAATTTCCATGCCGGAAGCGACGAGCAATTCTTTCGGATCAACCTTATACACCCATTGCCAAAGCTCGCTTTCCTTGGAAACCTGCACACCCGTCCAAGCTCCCGTCGAAACATCAAGCCACGCGAAAGCCCCCGCATTTTCCTGCCAAAAAGCCGCACCTAAAAAGGTATGCAGTTTTGATTCCAAATTCGCATCGTCAATAACGGTGCCGGCGGTCAAAATCTTGGTTACTTCACGTTTCACCAAGCCTTTGGCTGTCTTAGGGTCTTCCACTTGGTCACAAATGGCGACCTTGTATCCCTTTTCCACCATTTGACTGAAATAGGCATCAGCGGCATGCCAAGGAATGCCGCACATGGGAACAAATTCCCCCTTATGTCTGCTGGTGAGGGCTAACTGCAGTTCCTTCGCCGCAATTTCCGCATCATGGAAAAAAAGCTCATAAAAATCCCCCATGCGGTAAAAAAGAATAGTATCAGGATAATCTTCTTTTATCCTTAAATACTGTTCATACATGGGGGTAAGTTTAAAATTTTCCGGCAACTGCATAAACGTTATTCAGAGGCGCGCAAAACAGAATCCAAACGTTTTTCGGTTGCTTCAAGTTCCGCTTTCAGTTTATTTTCAGATTCCGCATGTTTTGTCTGCAATGCATTCAGCTCGGATTCCACTTTTGAAAGTTTCTTTTCCAATACATTGGCGCGGCGGCGGGCTGACATGGCTCTTGAACTCAGCGTCACCCTGTCCCACATAAGCATGAGAAGCACGATGAACGCTCCGAGAGCAAAGCAAATCAGCATAACGGAGTACAAAGGAAGCGGAATAGTTTCAATAGGGTCAATAAGAAGCAAATCAAGTTTTAAAACAACGGGATCCGCAAATGATGCCTGGTTTTGCACAAAAAACATCATCACGACAAAAAAGATGAGGACCAATAAGAATACTTTTAAATAACGCATAACCACTCCTACAACGTTATCACGATATGGTAAAAAAACATTAATCCATTATTTCTTTAAAAGCAAGAGCAAAAGTTTTTTGCATAGTTTCAAGCCGTTCCGGGATAAGCCGAACATCTGCGACAACGGCAATAAACTGGGAATCCCCTTCCCACCTTGGCACCAAATGCGCGTGCAAATGGTCGGCAATGCCCGCTCCCGCCGCTTTTCCCAAATTTATCCCCATATTGATGCCGTCGGGACGGCAAACCCTGCGTATCGCTTTGCACGAAAGGTTTATTATCTCCATGAACTCATTGCGCTCCTCTTCCGACAGCTCCGTAATATCCATGCAATGCCTGAAAGGAATGACCATAAGATGTCCTGCCGCATAAGGATACCGGTTCAGCATGACGAAAACCCGCCCGCCTTTATAAACGACGAGCCGCTTTTCATCTTCTTCGGTCAATTCAGGATTAAAACTGTCCAGACAAAACACACAACCGTTGTTTTCCTTTTTTGAGAGAATATATTCCATTCTCCACGGCGCCCACATATTTTGCATAACACCTCCAACAAAAACGCTTATAGCATAAACCGCCATAAAAATAAATTGTGAAAAGCTTGACAAGATAAAAAAAAATAGCCATTGAATAAAAAAATCCAAGAAAAAGGAATAATAGTTTCATGGCTGAGTCACAAGTAACAATTAAAGGAAGCATAGTTCCCCTTTCGTTCAATGCCGCAAAATGCAAAGTTGCCCTCAGGACGGTTTCAAATGGCGAGGAAGTGGAATATCCCATTCTCTCAAAAGGGGCGGGAATAGATTTTGTTGACATGGTGAGCAATTTCGTCAGCGCAAAATGTATGCTTCAAGAATGCAGCGAAGAAAGCTGCACCAAAATCCATGTTTGTTCCTATACTGTTTTGGATGAACTTGATGAGAACGATTTGTTCAGCCCTGTCCATGAATAAGACTGTTTATCATGAGAATTTTAGTTGTTGAAGATGACATTTCCTTAAACAGGCTTATCTGCGAAAAACTAAAAAAAGACCATTATTCTGTTGATTCCTGCCATTTAGGCAATGAGGCTCTTCCCTATATCGACGGCGCCGAATATGATTTAATCATTCTGGATATCATGCTTCCCCATATGGACGGTTTGGAAATCCTCTCCGCACTTCGCAAAAAAAACAATTTGACGCCTGTTTTGCTTCTCACCGCAAAAGACAGCATTGACGACAAGGTCAAAGGACTTGACTTAGGCGCAGACGATTACATGGCGAAACCCTTCGCTTTTGAAGAATTATCCGCCCGTATCCGGGTTCTCATCCGCAGAAATTCAAAGCAAGCCCAACATATTTATCAAATCGCGGACCTTGTTCTTGACGACAAGACCAAAACAGTCACACGCAAAAATTCTCCCGTTTCCTTATCCTCAAAAGAATATACGCTTCTTTTCTATATGCTGCTGCACAAAGGGCAGGTTTTATCCCGTGACACGCTGAATCAGCATATCTGGAATTACGATTACGACGGAAGCTCCAATATCATCGATGTTTATATCCGTTACCTGCGGAAAAAAATCGACGAAGGACATGAAATAAAACTTATCCATACCATACGCGGACAAGGATATGTCATCCGTGAAGAATGAGATTTTTTCCATGGGCATAAAAAGCAAGCTGACCATTCTTATCAGTATCAGCATTTTTTCGCTTGTTTTCATGTTTTTGACGCTGCTTCTCATCGCGGGAAAAGAACAAAAAGAAACCGCGATAAAAAACCAGCTTATCGCAGCCATTGAAGAAAACGCCCAAAAGATACGTTTTCGCAACAACATATTTGTATTCAATCCGATTTATTTTTTACAGGACAATATCTACACTTCGCTGTATGATGAAGAAAAAGAATTCATTTATGGCGAAATACCGGAAAATTTTCCTTTCTATACGGATTTCACAATAAACACACTCAAAAAAACTGAACATTTTTATGTTTATGATATCCAGAAAGAAGTGCAGGGAAAGAAACTTTTTGTCCGGGGCGTAATCTCCATCGCTTCCGCAAGGCAAACATTCAGCATACTTTTTTTCACCATTCTTGCTTTTTTGCCTTTGATCGCGCTTTTGACCATTGTTTTAGCCCGTGTATTCATTGACAAATCTTTTAAACCCATTGAACACATCATTGCCACTGCGCAGGAAATCCAAAACAAGAAAAATTTTTCCCTGCGCATAGGTCTGCCCGGTAAATCCCATGATGAGATCCATGCTCTCGCCCAAACCTTTGACACATTATTTGAAGCGACAGAACAAGCTTTTATCAAAGAAAAACAATTCACTTCCAACGCCTCCCATGA
>ERZ778495.1472-NODE-1472-length-15988-cov-3.892236_pt1 | contig 15988 bp, 10 predicted proteins | sample MGYA00433100_ERZ778495 | MGnify/ENA primary metagenome ERZ778495 (study PRJEB29527, sample SAMN07138962) | mouse gut metagenome | material: feces | host: mouse | place: China:Nanjing | collected 2016-01-25 ...
CTGAAAAAAACAACCAGCCCGGCTAAAGTAAACCCATATACCCACACAACATGCTTCCCTTGCCAAGCAACAGCCGCACCAATACCCCAACAAATCAAGGCGGCAATGGCAAAAAATACAAAGCACTCCCAACTCATGCCAATTTCTCCTTTCGTCTTCCCGGCCGCGCCGTAGTAAACAGACAAACAGCACCTAAAATCATCAAACTTATGCCTACATATACGTATGGCAGCCAAGGGTCTCGTACCAATTCGAATACACAGACATCACTCCAGCGTCCTTTGGCCTCATCATAACCCAACTGATAAATTTTCCAGCCATCCAATTCAAAAGGTTTGTTCACCTCTATGGTTCCTTTCTGTCGCAAACCGCTTGCTGTGTACACTACGACCTCAGAAGCAAAACGTTGAGGTTCACGTTCCGGCATCGCCAGACTTACCTCATCATTCAGATTCAGTACCTTATTGGAGAACATAAAACTACCACAACTCACCCACCCTTCTCTTTGCTCGTTGGTTTTATGGTTCACGGCTTTCAGGTACACCGCATACGTAGATCCCATGGAACGGAATTCCGTAAATCTCAAAGTATCTTTTGTTGCTACAGAGGCTGCTTCAGGAACAGACTGCATAACAATCAAATGCCAGTCCTGCAACCTGCCTTCTTTCACCCCTTCTTCCAATAATAAATGAGCAGGAGCCTCTTCAGGCAATGCTTTTCCAGTCACATTATCTATCAACATGAGCTTAGGCGGATATTCATCGATGGTAAATTTTTTCAGTTCAATGGCTAATGGCAATTCCACTATTTGCCGGGTTGCTTCATTTAGTGCACGCCATTCGGCATTATCCAAAGAAGCAGTCATACGCAAGCGTTGCATATCCGCATTACCCAATGTCGCCGCAACCAAAACTATCAACAGCCCGATATGGTTAAGCAAAAAAGGAACTTTACGCCACCGGAAAGGCAAACCCACACGGAGAATGGCCATTCCCAATACCACAGTCATCCAGACATACAGCAAGACAAAAGACCACGAAGAGAGCATCTGAGAAAATCCCAACCATTCTTCCGGACCATCCAAGGAATAATGGGATGGAATTTGCTTAATCAATCCCATAAGGACAGTCATCCCCACCACCCAACCTAAGGAAGAAACCGCCGCCGCATAATGACTGAGCCAACCAAACAAATACACTTTTTTGCGGAAAGCATGCATTCCTCCCAGCCATACCAGAAATAAAAACAAGACAATGACATTGACAGGAAAAGCTACGCACTCCCACTTTATCTTGCCAGCGGCTGCCTGCAACAGGAATCCCACTGCAAGCAAACCGGCTCCTATCACCACACCTTCTTTATATTTCCACGGTTTATTCCACACAATCAGTTTCTACAGCTTCTCATCTTTTCCACAAAATCCCGAATCACCGGATACATGGCCTCAGGCGACTTCAGTTCATAACAAAGAGTTTCCAAAGGACACCAGCCTGTCCGCGCCCTGTTGCGGATACGGGGAACTACCTGTGCACATTCCACCTTTATCTTTGCCTGCTGCAACAAAGCCCATGCAGGTTCACTGATGATATCTGTATAAATCTCCCGGACTTCACCCAGCACCATCAATGCGGCAGCCGCTTTTCCTATCACCTTATCCGCAATCTGCGCTTCATGCAGAAAAGCCGGTTCCTGATTCAGCAAGTCATATAAATCGGCTACTCCGCGTTGGGTAAAAGTTCGGATTTCTCCTTTCCTTATTACACAGGAATAACCGCCATCATGCAACAATCTGATTAATTCGTCCATCTTTCCTTTCTATTTCATTTAGATAACACGATGCATCTCATGCCCCTCTACATAAATAGCACTAAACGGACGGCTCGGACAAAGATTTTCACAAGCGCCACAACCTATGCAGCGTTCCGTATTCACAACCGGTATTTTAAGTGATTTTTCATCATCGGCATCTTTGGGAACCATCAAAATAGCCCCCGTAGGACAATGACGGGCGCAGTTTCCACAACTTACCCCATCAGTATTCACTATACAATTCTGAGCAATCCACACAGCATGACCTATCTGTACAGATGACTTTTCAGCCAAATCAGCCAAGTGAATAGCATCGGTAGGACACACCTCCGCACATTTCGAACACTCAGGACGGCAATACCCACGCTCGTAGGACATCTCAGGTTGCATCAGATGTTTCAAATCACCAGACGGACGCAACACCTGATTAGGACACACTGACACACAAAGCTGGCAAGCCGTGCAGTGCTGCGCAAAATGGCGAAGACTCAATGCCCCGGCAGGCACAATAGAAGTGGCACGCTTGGGAATTTTCCTGTCAATCAAAGGAGCCAGACCGCCGTCCACTTTCTTCTCCTGCGCTTTCGCCACGGCACTTGCAGCAACCAAAGCCGAAACCGTAAGGAAGCCACGCCGTGCCGTATCTACCTTTTCAACATTTGAAGACGGCAAAGAAGCCGATTTCTTCGGAAGCATCTGCCCCGGTACATATTTTATCGCCCCTTGGCGGCACTTGCCCAAACAATCCATACATGCCACGCAACGAGAATAATCTATTTCATGCGCCTTGGGGTTGATGCAGGAAGACTTGCAATTACGCGCACAAAGTCCGCAACCATTACATTTAGACGTATCAATAACCGGTTTAAAATAAGAATATCTAGATAAGAATCCCAATACGGTACCCACCGGACAAATGGTATTGCAATAAGTTCTCCCTCCACGCCATGCTAAAATAAAAAGCACTATCACAGTACCCACTGCAACTGCAAAAGTAGAAAAACCTTTCATCCAAGTGTCCACCGAATAAAAAGCATAACTGTCCACACGCTCCGCCCATAGGGCAAGTACATTGTTTCCCCACTGATACAAAGATGCCAGCAGGTTAGAAATGATACGGCCGTATGCACTATAAGGTGCAAGTAAAGCCGCCAATGAAACCACCCCCGCCACCAAAGCGACGACAAACACCGCCAATACTCCGTAGCGCAACCACGACAAAGCAGGCGAATAGCGGAAACGATTCTTCTTTACCCTTCCCGAAATCCAGGAAATAATATCTTGAAACACCCCTAACGGGCAGACCACCGAACAATAGACACGCCCCAAAAGCAGCGTCAACAAAACAAGGGTCATTACCACCCCCACATTTAGTGCCAGCACGGCGGGCAAGAACTGTATTTTCGCCATCCAGCCGAACCATCCATGCACAGTTCCTGTAAAATCCAGGAACAGCAACGTGATCATTGTAAAGAACAAAAGAGCGGCGGCGAGTCTTATTTTACGTAACATAAGCATTCGTTATTTTATCATGTTTATCCCTTCCATTATAAATTCTCTTGTTTCAACTGCTCCACATACGCGTCTATACGATGCAGTTCTTTCGGAATATCGATCCGCTGCGGACAATGCGAGCTACATTGGTCGCACCCAGTACAACGGCTTGCCTGCCGCAGTTTGGGCACACTGCGGTCATACCCTATCAGGAAAGCACGCCTTGCCTGCCGATAGTTCTCATCCTGACTGCTTCCAGGCACATTTCCCTCATTGACACATTTATTATAATGAACCAGAATAGCCGGAATATCCAACCCATAAGGACAAGGCATACAATATTTGCAGTCATTGCAAGGAATCGTAGGGAACTTCAGCATCAACCGGGCTGTCTCTTCCAGAAACTCTTTTTCTTCCTCATCCAGAGGTTCCAAAGGAGAATAAGTCCGAAGGTTATCCTGCAAATGTTCCATATAAGTCATTCCACTCAGCACGCACAACACATCGGGATACGTACCGGCAAAACGGAACGCCCACGATGCCACACTGTTCTCCGGACGACGCTGCTTCAAACGCGCCACCAGGTGGTCGTTCAGCTTAGACAGACGTCCTCCCAACAGCGGCTCCATAATCACAACCGGAATTCCACGCTTGGCCAACTCTCCATACAAATATTCCGCATTCACATTCCGTTTGGAGGCATGACGCCAATCCACATAGTTCATCTGGATTTGTACAAAGTCCCATTTCACATCCAGCGACAATAAATAATCGAATACTTCCACCGCCCCGTGAAATGACCATCCCAGGTTACGGATGCGTCCTGCTTCGCGTTCTTTCAACAAAAAATCAAGGACTCCATTGTCAATATAACGGTCGTGGAAAGTCTTGATCCCTTCTCCTCCGCCTACGGAATGAAGCAAATAATAATCCAGATAATCTGTCTGCAATTCCTTCATCGACTGATGATACATCTTGATGGAATTCTCACGAGTATAGTTTTGGAAGTTGGACATTTTTGTCGCAATCAAGAGCTTTTCACGGGGGTAACGCTTCAAAGCCGCACCGGTGGCTCTTTCAGAAAAGCCCTGACAATAAACAGGAGATGTATCGAAATAATTCACTCCGTGAGCGATAGCATAATCCACCAGTTCATTCACCGCATCCTGGTCTATCACATTGCCATCGCTGTCCGGCGCAGGTTTCAACGGCCAGCGCATACATCCATACCCTAAAAGTGAAACACGTTCCCCTTTGGGAGAAGTACGATACGTCATTTTATCCACAGGCACTTCGCCCAGTGCGGAAGCCTCGGACGAAGCCGGTTTCCCATCGGAAGCACAACCATACAGGGCTGTCGCCGATGCAGCCGTACTGACGCCTACTATCTTCAGAAACTCCCTGCGGCTCATTTCCTCTTTATCTCTCTTTTCCATAACCTCTTTTTATACTTAAACACTGATTACCAATATTCGCAAAGATAAAAAGATTCCTTGAAATTTATTGCAACAAGGCACCTCATAATTGCATAAAATGCCAAAAACCTCTTTTATTTTCCGCATAATACCTCCCATTATACAGAACAGACCGAAGTGTGAATTAACTTTTCCGGTTGATATTGGCAAACAAAAAGGGAACGCGATATCTGCGTTCCCTTTTTGTCTATCAGTCCATTCCGATACGTTTCATCAACTCATCATATTCCTTCTCTTCCCTACATAGCGGCCTGTACCAAGTATATTTCAACACCACTGTAGTCACCACCAGCAGCAATGCCGACACGATGAATCCCCCTGTGCCGCGCACCACCAGATACATGGGCACAATGGTGAGACAGCACTGCCACACGATACCGGTCACCACATTGAACATATCCCGTTTGAAATGACGGTTGCGCGTCACCTGCGGATAACGTTCCACCGCTTTGTCCGCCACCGGTTTCCACCATCCCCACGGACGTACCCGGATGTAGAAGTTCACCAGTGTATCCTCGTCGGTGGGAGGTGCCGAGTACGTACCCACAATACAACCCACCAGCGAAATTCCGAACAGCACGGGGAAGAAATAAAGCACCAGCGAATCGGGCACCGTAAACTTCATCACAATGGCAGCCACCACGCCCGAGGTCATTCCCCAAAAATACCCCTCGCCGTTGAACCGCCACCAGTGCCACTTCAGCACATTGGCGGCAATGTATCCGCCGAACAACGCGCCCACAATCCACTGGAAAATCTCGTTGATATCCTTCAGGAAGAAGCCCATCACCGTGCTGATAACCACCACCAGCACCGAGATGAGGTAACTCGCCCGTATCTGTGTCTTGACGGAAGCCCCCGGGTTGATATACTTCAGATAAATATCATTCACCACGTATGCCGGAGCCGCATTCACCGTAGAAGCGAACGTAGACATGAACGCCGACAGCAGCCCTGCCAGCAACAAACCCGCCAGCCCCACCGGCACATACTTCGTAATCAGGTGAGGAAGAATCGTTTCGAAATCCGTGTGGGTGGCCGTCATCTGCTCCAGCCCGCCATCCACTTTAAAGAAATAGATAGCCAGCAGCGCAAATCCCATAATCATCAGGTAACGCGGAATCAGCAGAATGACCGGCACAGAGCCACTCATCAGTGCCGCCTCCTTGGGCGACTTGCACGACAGAATCTTCTGCATGTCATAGTTCGGAGCAGGCCCCGCCATACTCATAAAGATCCCTTTCAGCAACGCCATCATCACAAAGATGCCCATCAGGCTGTAAGGTTCGTTTGCCATGCGTTCCGTCAGCAGCCCCATCCGTTCGCTCCAGTCAATGTCCAGCGTCCAGCCGAAGAAAGGCGATTCCCACCCTGCAGGCACAAACTCCCTGATCATTTCGGGCGCCACCATGTTCATGCCGATAATGGCAATGACCACGCCCGCCACCGTCATGATGAGAAACTGCACCACATCCGTCCACACAATGCTGAGCATACCGCCCAGCATCACATAGAATGTAGCAATGGCCGTAAAGAAGATGCCATAGAAATGAGGCACATATTGTGCCGGAATATCCCAAGGCACATACTGCGACACCACCTCCCACGGAAAGAAAATCTCCATGAACTTACCTATTCCGATAAACCCGTAGCTCAGGAAGCCCAGCACGCTGAGCAGGGCAAAGACAATGACAATGGTATGCGAGAGTGTCGCCCCCCGCCCCTGCCCGAAACGAGTCTTTATCCATTCGGCACCTGTCAGCACATTGCTCCGGCGGAGCCACACCGACAGATAGACCATCAGAAAAATCTGGTTGAACACGGGCCACAACCACGGAATCCACAGGCTTTTGAACCCGTAAGCAAAAGCCCAGTACACCATCAGCATGGTGCCGGTGATGTCGAACATGCCCGACGCATTGGACAACCCCAACATGTAAAACGGCAACGACTTACCACCCAGGAAATAAGAATCCATGTTCTTTGCCGCCTTCTTTTTCAGAAACAGCCCGATGGCGACAATAACCATCAGATAAGCACAAATAATCAGAATATCAACGATATGTAGTTTCATAGTATCCGCCTTTCCTCTTTTATTCGAACACCTGTGTCATAGGCCGTCCTATCCACACCTGCGGCTGCTCCAAATTGAAAACAGACGCTATGGTAGACGCGCAGTCAAACTGCATCATGCTCTCTTCGAAGGCTCCCCCCTTCCTGATGTTCTTCCCGGCAATGATGAACGGCGTTTCCATCTCCTCCATGGTTTTTCCGCCATGTCCTTTGTTGATTCCCCCGTGGTCGGCAGTGACAATGATGATGCTGTTCTCATAAATGCCCGCTTCCTTAATGGCATCCACGATGCGCCCCACATAGCCGTCCAATTCTCTCAGTTTGGCATAATAAGCCGGGGTGTCGTGTCCGTCACCGTGCCCCACGTGGTCGGGGTTGTCAAAGCAGAAGGCACTCAGCACCGGTTTCTTCTGCATAATGTACTCACATGCCATGTCACACAGAGCCGTGGGATGCGTGTTATAGTCAGGTGCCTGCGCATGATGGTTCAAGGCCAGCGTATCCACCAAATACTTGATGCCGCCCCATTCATACAGCACACCCATCTCGGCATCGGGAGCCGCCTTGCGCAACTCGCTGAACACGGTGGGAAAAATGCCGTGCTCGTTCAGCACCCGCGAGGGCAGTTCGGGCGTTCTCGATCCCCACTCCGTGTACCCGTGCAGTTCGGGTCCCGCCCCCATAAACATGGAAGCCCAGTTTACGGCACTGGATGAAGGAAGCACACTACGTTTTTTCAGCGTGTAGCATCCGGCATCCATCAGCGCCTTCACGTTCGGCATATCCGCCTTTTCCACACTGTAGGCCCCCCATCCGTCCAGACCGATGACAAACACATGTTCCGCTTTCCATTCCGGAGCCTTGCGGCAACCCGACAACACCATTACGGCTATGTACATAGCCCATAAAGCAATCTTTTTCATACGTTATTTCAATTAATTTTTCGGTTTTATGTTACAAAAATAGCCATTTATTTCCTTACCCACAAGGAAATAAATGGCATTATCCACTTCCCTTTCCACCTAAAAAACAACCGTGCCGCATTAAAAACGACTTTATTCTATCAGTCAGTACCTTTATATTAACCTTTTATTTTATCTGTTCAGAAACGCCTCGTTACGGTCTATCAGCGCATTTACCGTCGCCACCGAAGTAGCGGAACGCAATCCGTCGGCAGGCGTGTGCAGGCAGTAGTCCACCAAGCGGTCTACCGTAGAGACTGCCACATGCATCCGCGTGTCGCTGGAGGCATAATAGATGTATACCGTGCCGTCGTCGTCGGCTATCCATCCGTTCGAGAAAAGCACGTTGGACACATCGCCCACCCTTTCACCCGCCAGCGGAGCCAGCAGATAACCGGCCGGCTCGGCTATGACGCGCCACGGTTCATCGGCAGCGGTCATATACAGATAGAGCACATAGCGCAGTCCGGCGGCACATCCGCGTACCCCGTGCGCCAAGTGCAGCCACCCTTGGGGCGTGCGGATGGGGTGAGGTCCCTCTCCGTTCTTCACCTCCTTGATGGTGTGATAATGACGGTGGTTTATAATCATTTCGTCCTCCACCTCCGCCCGGGTGATGTCGTCTATCAACGCCCATCCTATTCCTCCCCCGTTTCCGGCATTAATGAAATCATCCTGCGGACGGGTGTAGAGGGCATATTTCCCGTTCACAAACTCGGGATGCAACACCACATTGCGTTGCTGGCTCGCTGCTTTCAGGTCGGGCAACCGTTCCCAGTCCACCAGGTTGCGTGTACGTACGATTCCCGCCTTTGCCACCGCTGCCGACAGGTCGCCCGCCGGTGCAGTGCCGTCATGGCGTTCGCTGCAAAAGATGCCATAAATCCATCCGTCCTGATGGGCGGTGAGACGCATGTCGTACACATTGGTTTCCGCCGGATCCATGTCGGGCAATGCCAGCGGACGTTTCCAGAAGCGGAAATTGTCCACCCCGTTAGGGCTTTCGGCTATGGCAAAGAACGACTTCCGGTCCGCTCCCTCCACGCGCACCACCATCAGATATTTTCCGTTCCATTTCATGGCACCGCTGTTCATGGTGGCATTGAAGCTGATGCGCTCCATGCAATAAGGGTTGGTGGCGGGATTGAAGTCGTAACGCCACTCCAAGGGAATATGTGCTCGGGTCAATACGGGATGGACATAACGGCGGATGACCCCGTTTGCCTCTTCCTGCATTTCGTTAGGACGTTGCAACAACGCTTCTTGGCGTTGGCGCAGTGCTTCTATTTGCTTTTTGAAATATTCGTTCATATCTTGTTTTCTTTTCATTGTTATCAATCCATCTTTTACAGCAAAAATAATGCAATCCAAGCACCCAGAATAATACTATTTTATCAAAAAACAATCATATTCTATACAATATTGCTATTGGTTATCAGGATAAAGAGGCATACGATAAACCCGCTGGTAAATTGCATCTTCCAGTTCCAATTCAAACACAACCTCCTGCGTTTCAGGATCTACTTCTGTTACTCGTGCACCATAAGTACCATTACTAAGTACATTGCTCATGCCCGGACAAATTAATCTATTACCCGTTTGCTCCAAATATTGCACCCCAGAACGAGCCGGAGTAAAATATGCGGCACCACGTTCTTTTCCATATTGCCAAACTTGGCGAACAGTACGGTTCTCTTCATCCACCTCATATTCTATACCACAAGTATAAATATTTCTCCTATCTGTAAAATCCAGTTTGAAGTTACGCCCATAACCATTATTGAAATAAAAAATGTGTCCATTAGGTAATGGAACAGCTGTATGACACCCCCAAGGCCATTCAAAATCATCACAATTCTTCGTTCCGGCTATCACCTCAGGATCAGTAATAGGAGTTCCGTCAGCATGAAGAGGATTCAATAATAATTTCAAGTATCTATCTCTCCAATATCCATGAGCCGATATAATCCATTCAATACCTCCTGCTTTATTAAATTTAAAGATTCCTTGATAACGAGCTGTAGCTAAATAATCCTCTCCCCACTCTATTATACCATTATTATGCGCCCAATTACTAGCACTTTGCGCAAAAGGGTCTGAAGTTAAATTATAATCAGTCATTCCATAGCGAGCCGAATCCAACATGTGCACCAAGTCCCATTCTTTCAATATCTCCCCTTTTTCGGGATCCATCATAATAATAAAATCATTTATCCGCACATCTTGTCCATTAGCGATTTTAGCAGAAGTCTTGCTCACTGTAGCTAATATATTGCCTTGCTTATCTTGAGATATGGCATGATGCACAGTATATCCTCTTTCCAGCATATCCCAATTATGAATCGTATTTCCCATCATATCCACTTCCACCATTCGATGATGATTTCCATCACCAGTCATATAATGTCCATTCTGCATCCGGATCAATCCGCATCCAATTCCGATATATCGATGTTCATCCGACTTCTCCCAATCAAGAACCCAACGAATTTCCCCATCAGCATCCACCATATAAGGAATAGACGTATCCGTTTCATCTTGCCCGGGAGAGTTGACCAGATTCATACCAGGTTCCATTCGGTCATATTGAACTTCCACCACTCTAATATCCTTAGGTAATCTTCTGTTTTCCAAAGTCTTTGTTTGAAGTTTCAAATCAGACCGGGCACGTTCATTTCCTTGCAGGTCTGTATAAATTAAAGTAACTTCGTTATTATAATTCGGATAAAGTCCCAATACTGGAATATTCTGCTTTAATCCCACATCCTTAAATGTATATTCCACATCAGGCGTACGTTTTCCCGGTTTGCTGTGTACAATCAGTTTAATGCGTCCTAATACAGGCAATTTTACAACCACATTGGCCGATAATGGATTGCAACCGGAAGGATTGACTGTAGAACTCAATATCAAGTTGTCAATCGAAGTGCCTAAGGTAGGTATAACATAAGTGCTTCCATTGACAAATGTCAAAGTCGTTTTCCAGTTTTCCGCATCCACATCTACACTTTGGATTAACTCTTGCGGAAAAATTACTTTATTGGACTCAAATAACAAAACACACTGCTCACGTTCTTGAGAAACAGATTTCAATAAATCATTTTCCCTCAACTGGTTTTGTATATCCTGCATAGCTTGGGTACAATCCTGTTCTTCATCACTACATGACAAAAATACAAATATCATAACCAACAAAAAGCATAAATAATATCCTATCTTTTTCATTTGACCTCATTATTTTACAGAGGGGGGAGAGATTCCTCTCCCCTCATACATTTTAATTATCAGTTCAATACTATTATCTCCATTCCGGTTTTTGCTCCAAATTCAAATTAGCATCCACCTCTGCCTGAGGTATTGGGAAATATAAGAATTTAGCTTCAAAATGATCAAATCCCTGTGTATCCGAAATTCGGTCTGTCAGCTCATATCCAACCAATACCGGTTTGCCATCTTCATCTTCTTCATAAAGCAACTTATAATGCTCAGAATCAGTTTTGCGTTCATGCATAATAGCTCCCAGTTTAGCGGGGTCATTTCCGTACCAACGAACCATATCATCCCAACGTATATTCTCTCCGGCAAATTCCAACAATTTCTGTTTCTGGAGTTCTGTCATAATAGCATCTTTCCCACTCAAGTTTTTTTCTGGCAAACCAGCACGCACACGAATGCGGTTAATGTCTTTCATAGCACCGCTTTCATCACCGGTTTCCAAACAAGCCTCAGCATGAAGCAACAGAACTTCCGCAAAACGCATTATGCGTAAATTATTGATACGCCCTGCATCGTTAGAATACATTGTACATCCTGTGGGAACCCACCAAGCAGCAAATTTCTTCATCAAGAAACGACCCTTAACCCCTTCTATGATTGGATAAGCAGGGGCATATCCTTGCTTGGCAATACCATATTTTCCATCACCTTCCGGTAATGCCGTCCATTTAAACATATCATCAAATTCCACTTTATCACCATAGAATTTTTCATCCGGCTTCACATCACCGAAATCAGAATATTTAAAGAAGCACGTAGTGTACATACGCTTATCCCATTTGGAATCAGAGCCTTCCGGACGTTGTTCGGATATAAATTCTTTGATCAAATAGGGAGAAGGCTGCATTTTATACCAACCACCGCCAATATTCTCACCTTTCAGAGTCGGGCCGAAGTAATGAGCAAGGTTGCTTCCCATAAACGAATCGTCACTAGTACCGTTTCCCCAAGAATCGCCAGAATTACCTTTGGCATCATAATTGATTTCCCAAATAGATTCAGCATTAAATTCCGTATCATCACGGAAATTGTCTTCATACTTTTGAGTCAAATCGTAACCATAACCATTCATAACAGTTTCAAGTTCCGCCTTAGCTGCCTGATAATCTCCTTTCCAAATATAAGCTTTCCCTAGCATGGCAATAGCCGCACCTTGAGTTACACGACCGTTCTCATCACTTGAACGAAGTTTAGGCAAACGAGACTTAGCTTCCTTAAAGTCAGAAATAGCCTGTTCCAACACTTCATCCCCGCTAGACAGTCCATGAGTTTCCGGATCTGCATCCTGCGGAAGAGTACGAATAACCGCATCACGATAATCAGTACGCAAACGGAAATACCAGAATCCACGTAAGAAATAAGCCTCACCTATCATCTGCTCACGTTTGGTTTCGTCCATATCAACCGTAGCCGCACGATATATGAATTCGTTCGCCATCTGAATACCTTCATAGATGTTTCCCCAACTTAAATCCTTCGTATTTGTTGTGTTGACAAACGACAAATATTCCCAAATATAGGGTTCTTCTCCACGAGTAGGATAAAGGTCATCGCCACGCATCTGAAGGTGCATGATGCCTTCCAATCCACCATAATATCCACTAGTCATACGACGGAAAGGATTATACACTGCGGACAAGCCTTTCATCACATTGGCTTCGGATGTCCAAAAAGTTGCAGGAGTCTGGCGGTTGGGATCAACCTCATTCAGAAAATCATCACTGCAAGAGGAAAGCAACATTGGGGCTATAGCCAATGCAGCTATATATTTTATAAAATTCTTTTTCATATTCTACAAATATTACTTTGTCTTAATTAGAAATTCACTTGTAAACCAAAGGTAATAGTACGTGCCATCGGATAACGACCATCATCACAACCACGGGTCATTACACCCGAGCCACCTGATGTACCGGCACCATCGGCATCTACCATGCCCAAGTCAGGAGTATATCCTTTATAATCGGTAATAGTGAAAAGATTTTCCATAGCCGTATAAACACGTACATTTTGCAAACCGGCTTTAGACACCCACATTTTAGGCAATGTATACCCCAATTCCAAAGTTTTCAAGCGCAAGAATGAGCCATTTTCCAACCAACGGTCTGTATAGCCCCAGTTTGTACCATTAGGATCACTAGTTCCAAACAGACAGCGAGGGATGTTAGTATGATTGTTTTCAGTCCAGCTATTCAAACGTTCTGTATATTGGTTTCCTGTTGATTCATTATAAACCGTATTATAATATTGGGCATTATAAATCTTATTGCCAAAATTTCCATCAAAGAACATATTCAAATCCAAACCCTTCCATTCAGCACCTAAACTTACGCCCAAGTTCACTTTCGGGAAAGCAGAACCTACATCTTGACGGTCGTTATTGTCAATCTTACCATCTCCGTTATAATCCACGAAACGCAAATCACCCGGTTGTGCATTAGGTTGAATCTTATTACCGTTCTTATCTACATACGCATCAATTTCTTGTTGACTTTGGAATACGCCATCTGTCTTTATCAAATTGAAATAACCTATGGGATGACCAGTCTTGGCATAAGTGATTGTTCCTTTGGCGTGAGGATTGAATCCCTGCCATTCATCACGGCTTCCATTTACTTCTGTCAATTCATTCTTAATAAAGGTGGCATTAACACCTACATGATAATACAAATCGCCTACATTATTACGGTGATTCAATGAAATTTCAAATCCTTTGTTTTCTACTGTACCTGCATTCACTGTAGGATTTCCACTCAAACCAAAACTTAAAGACTGCGGCATAGACAACAACATGTCTTCTGTTTTCTGAACAAAATAATCGGCACTGACACTGAACTTGTTATTCAAGAAAGCCAAATCCAAACCAAAGTTCAAAGTCTTCGTCTTTTCCCAAGTCACATTCATAGGTGAAGTCCATTCTTTACCGGTAATAGCACCTTCCCAAAGTCCTGTACCCATCACATTATTCATGCCCTTATAAACAACAGACTGGGTAGCATAATTGCCAATACCACTCAAATTACCCAAAACACCATAGCTGGCACGCACTTTCAATTCATTCATGGTTTCCTTGACATTTTCAAAGAAATCTTCATTCATCACATTCCAACCCAACGATACAGAAGGGAATGTTCCCCAACGGTTTCCGTCTGCGAATTTGGAAGAACCGTCCCGACGAATAGAAGCAGACAACATATAACGATCGGCATACGAATACATCACACGGCCGAACATAGAAACCATTGTATTAGCCCAAGCACTACCCGATGTATTTTGTGAAGAAACCGAACCGGCATCAATCACAGCGAAACCTTCGGGAAAATCCTTACGTCCCGCACCAAAGCCGCGAGCATTGTTACGCTGAGCAGAATAACCGGCCAAAGCAGAAACAGTATGTTGTCCAAACGTATTGTCATAGTGAATGGTATTTTCTATCAACCAGTCATTTTCCCAATTGGTACTTTCAGACAATTCCGCTTCATTTCTTTGTGAAGTCGAACTAAAATAGTAAGGCGAACGATATGTATAATTACGTCTTGTATATTTGTTAATACCTACATTGAATTTGTACTTCAAACCTTTCAAGCCCAAATCCACTTCTGCATAGCCATTCAACAAAATGTCTATTCCATGTCTTTGGCAATCATTGGCTTCCGTCCAACCCACAGGATTATCTCCTCTTGTCCATTCCGGAGCAACTCCCCAAGCACCATTTTCATCATACACATTCCACATAGGCACTGCTGTCAAAGCAGAAGTATATGACACATCTTCATATTCTTTTTTATAGAATTTCATCATTACCGTAGTTCCCATACGTAAATGATTATTAAAGAAAGAGAACGTGTTTTTAGAACGGATGTTCCATGCTTCATAACCGGTAGTATTCACAATACCGTCCTGATTAAGATAACTTCCTGATACATTATAGGTAGAAGTTTTGTTTCCTCCAGATACGTTCAAGCTAACCTTGCTCACCATAGCTGAGTTATAAAGTTCTTTCTGCCAATCTGTTCCAGCACCTCCATTCCAATTCAGCAATCCTTCTGCCGAACTATAACCGGTAGCTTTTGCCAAATCACGAAGCTGATTACCATCCATCACATCAATATATTTAGCAACCATCTGTACACCTGTATAGGCATCTACCGTCACACGAGTAGGAGTTTCCACACGGCCGCCCTTAGTAGTAACCAACACAACACCATTAGCAGCACGAGAACCATAAATAGCAGCTGCAGAGGCATCCTTCAGCACTTCAATAGACTGAATGTCAGCGGGATCAACCATATTGATATCACCATACACACCATCGATCACATAAAGTGGACTGGTAGCACTCAATGAACTGATACCACGAACATTAATATTCAATCCTTCCCCCGGCTGACCGTTGGCAGCCGACACTGTAACACCAGCAATTCTTCCTTGCAAAGCCGCTGAAGCACTACGTGCTACACTTGCCTGTAACTCTTTACCAGAAACAGAAGCGACTGCACCTGTCAAATGGCTTTTCTTCACTGCACCGTAACCGATAACCACCACTTCGTCCAGCAATTCACCTTCCGACAATTTCACATTAATCACACTACGCCCATCAACCTTAACAACTTGTTCCTGATAGCCCACATAAGTAAACTTCAAAGACTGACCGGAATTAGCCTTAATGGTATATTTACCATCAAAATCGGTAATCACGCCATCCGTAGTTCCTACAACCACAACAGCCGCACCAATCAACGGATTATCATCCGCATCCGTCACTGTTCCAGTAACAGTGATTTGCTGGGCATACGCACATATACTAAATATGCACAGCAACCATGTAAATGCAATTTGTTTCATAAATAATGATTAGAATTTAATTAAAAATATTATTTCAAGATTAACTAAAAATAG
>ERZ778495.1473-NODE-1473-length-15973-cov-4.584307_pt1 | contig 15973 bp, 25 predicted proteins | sample MGYA00433100_ERZ778495 | MGnify/ENA primary metagenome ERZ778495 (study PRJEB29527, sample SAMN07138962) | mouse gut metagenome | material: feces | host: mouse | place: China:Nanjing | collected 2016-01-25 ...
AACAATATGGTCACGAGGGCGCGTCCTATGCATCTGAACGCCACGAACAGGAGGACTTTTCGTGTGACGTTTCAGGACAAACTCGGGCTAAATGTCAAACTGCTTGAGGCGGATAAGTTGTCTGACGCTGCGGCCTATGTTGAAGCCGAAGGGCATCTTGTTCTTGAAGTAAAAGACACTGCACACGGGTAAATAGTGGATAAACGAAAGGCTGGGTGTTAAAGTTGGTGGTTTGTGAAGGAACGCTAATGTATCTTGACCGACCTCTGGCGAGAATCTACGCGAACGACATAGAGCTGTACCAGGCAGAGCGTATTGAGGAGGACGGAAAGTACTTCCCACTTGAGATGCAGGAGGAAGTGTCCGGAGAGACGTTTAGGCGTTTCTGCGAAGAACGTCTAACCCCGCCTACACGTATTCATCTTGACAGAGAGCTTAGAGCGGCTGGCTTTGATAGGTACAGCTTCGCTGCTGTATTGATTGCTTCAAATGGTCGTGACTGCTCTGACCCCTACTGGGTCAGATTCGACACAGGGCCGCAAACCTGGAAAGAAGTCTGGGAAGCTATCGGCGTATACAACAAAACGTAACACAATCCCAGGTGCGACTAATTGCACCTGGGATCTAATATGCAGGCGTGGTGGAATTGGTAGACATGCGAGATTTAGGTTCTCGTGCGGAAACGCGTGTGGGTTCGAGTCCCATCGCCTGTACCAGTAGTTAAAGCAAAGGAGGGTTGCACAGATGGAATTGTTCGGCCCGTATTCCTCAGCTCCGATTGACCTGCGGAAAATTAATTGGGACTTCAAGTCGAACCACAGCACAGACGGCGTGGTCCCTAAAGCCTACTATCAGGGGAGTTACTACAAGTTATCCTCTTTCAGTCCTAGTAATGGATTCTATGGGAATGAAGCTGTCACGGAGTGTGTTGTGTCCGATATCTTAGATAGCATGGGGATTGAACATATCCGGTACAGGCTTGTAATGGGCAACATCACTTATGATGGGAGTAGTTACACTACACCAGTTTGTATCTCAAGTGACTTTAACCCTAACAGGGCGCCTACCATTTCGCTTGAGCGATACCTGCGCTCCCATGCCGTTGGAAAGAAACCACTTGAAGCTTGTATATCTTTGGGATTTGAGAGCTACATTTACACGATGTTCCTCGTAGACTTTTTGGTACTGAATCGCGACCGCCACGGAGCAAACATTGAGCTCCTTGACGGGAAGCTGGTTCCTTTGTTTGACCATGGGCTTGCGCTTATGCTGCTGCAAGATGTAAAATGCTGGAACCACTGGGCAGGTGACAAAGTCAACAACTTTGTCGGGTCTATTAGCCTGCGCGAGAACCTGTATTCAATCCCTGCAAACAAGTGGCCGAAGGTCATGGCGCCTGATGTTAAAGTGGTCTCGCGTTTCTCAGAGTTTTGGGAAGAGGAGAAAATTTTATGTGCGCAGAAGATGGTGCGAGAGCGTTGGGAGGCAATTGAGAAGCGCAGAGAGGAGCTAGTGTAATGAGAGATTATAAGGTCATGGAGGGAGACAAGGTCCAGGCGCATCTATACTACTGGGAAGATACTGATGAGTATCAGTTGGTACTCACAGATGATTCCACCCTTGTACCCTACTGGGACGGGGAGCTGGGAAAGGTAATTCCGAAAGACGAATCCAAGGAGTGGGTGCGTGACAGGGTGTTCCGTCCTGGACGTGCGAACATCATGCAGATTCTGGAGGGTATCGGTCACACCGACTATAAGGAGATCTATTTCATTGACTCCCCTCTGGTGTTGGGAAGGTGTGTGCGGGACCCCTACTATATTATTCCTGCTACGTCTGATGCCGTTTCCGGGTAGTCGGAAACGGCATCTTACTCATGAGGTAAAAGTTGTCTAATCTGATGAAAGGTGTGTGACCTATGGGAGAGGTTACAGAGAAGTCCGTGCTCATTGGCTTCCTTACGGAAACTCTCAAAGCAAAGGATGTGTATGCGTTTTCGCAGGAGTACAAAAGAAGCGAGCTTGCCTACATGTACGAGGTGCTGCATGGAGAGCCACCGGCTCCCAAGATGCGTACTAGACTTGAGCTTGCTCTTTGGATTAAAATCTATGTTTGGGAGCAGCTTGGTAAGGGGATTCCTTGGTAGGTCGACGGTGTGCAAGGTGCTTGTGCGCTTTAGCTGTAGCATTTCCGTACGCGTAACATTTCGTTCTCAGGTGCCTGAGGGCGGCTCATATTTTAGGGTGCCTACACGTATATCGGCGATTATAGAGTGTGGATGATGAATCATCCAACAAATAATCAGGAGGTTTCTTATGAATAAGAAACAGCAACTGGTCAGTGAGCTGACCGAAAGAATTGAGCACGCGGGAATCACCCTGCCGGAATCCGAGGACGGTTCCTGCTGGGTATTTCGTGCGAAGGACACCTACTGGGAGGAGTTTCCTGAGGGTTACTGCCGTAGGGGTGTCCTGGGCTCTAAAGAGTCCCTGGAGAGCAACCTTGCCTGCCTGTCGGAGGAGACGCTTGTCCGCATCCTCGCTGATGACAAGATTGTGGAGGGCATGCCCTTCGACCAGCTGTGGTCGTCTTGGGGCAGGGCGAAGTACTTCGTCTGCGAGCCCCGGTTGGTGTACATAAAGGAGACGAGGATTCCCACGCTTTTCCTGCGGCATGACTGCTTCCTCCATCTGTTCCGCGGTTACACCTTCCAGAACAGTTACGACATTGTTGCCGATGGCAGCAACGGGTCTGGAGGCAACCATCTGAACACCGTCTATGGCATCATCAACCCTCCGATGTACTTTGACTACGACGAGGATGACCCTGCCGTGGAGGAAGCGGCGAAGGCGAGCTGGAAGAAGGAGTGGGCTGTTTTCCGTAAGGCCATGATTCTCTCCTTCCCGTTCCAGGCTTGTTGGAACATTGGAGCGTTCGAGCGGCTTCTTCAGGAGCATCCCGGGTTGTTCGATGAGTTCATGAACCAGACGGATAAGTATGGGATGAGGCAGGGTCTGGATACTACACTCGGTGTTCGTCAAATCTACGAAGCCGCTAAGAGTACGGCAGAAAGGCTTAAGGGTACTCCACAAACTCTGCTCGAGATTCCTATGATTATGGAGGAGTCCAGCGGCAGGACAATGATGTGCGGTATTCTCAAGTTTAGCAAGAGGGCGGTGTCCTTTACCTGGAGTGTGCAGGACGAACGGAAAGAGCTTGCCCTTGAGATGCCGCTGCACGAGACTGAATGTGTTTCGCCCGAGGACAATGACTATCCGCGTAGCAAGTACTACTATTACTACAGCTGGACGTCATTGGCTCTGGTGCTGTTAAGGTTGTCTGGTGTGCGCTTCGGATACTACGCGAGCGCAGTGTCCAAGAACAACACCAATTGGGACCGGGCTCCAGTCCTATTCCATCGACTCGAGGAGTGCGCCACTGGATTACAGTCTATGTGGAACCTTTGCTACGACTACTGCGCTGCAGTGTTTGGCTAAATTACATTTAGTGGTGGGCGCAGCGCCCACCCCTCACTGGTTTTGGAGGTAAATTTTCGTGCATATTATGTTTTCTGATGTGGATGACCACGGTCTTCACTGTGCCGTCGTGGAGGAGGTTTATTATGACAGCACCGGAAAGATGCTTGTCATTGAAACGCCCTCCTACACGTATGCTGTTCACAATATGGAGTGGTGGGACGCCAACGCTCTAATCAAAGAGCTGTTTACTAACGAGAAGCTCGATGCCTCTGGGTATCGAGCTAGCCTTGTCATGGACGACGAATAAATAAAGGAGAAGGAATAATGAACGCTAGTAATGAGATTCGCCTGGAGCAGTTGGCTGCCTTGCAGGACAAGCTTATCGGAGTGCTGGAGGAAATTAACCAGCTTCGGCCGGTGCAATTCCTCGACTGGGAGAGTGAGTATACGTATAACTTCCTGCGTTTGCGGGAGAGCGTTGAGGATGACAGAATCTACATCGATATCTCCGGGTGCTATGACAACCTGCCGGCTCACGAGGAGTCCCCGCTGTGTAACAGGCGCAATCACCCTATACTGTCGCTTGAGGATTGTAAGCATGCGAAGATTTCCGAGGAGGACCATAGCTGATATGTTGACTGGTAAAGAACTGGATGCTATGAGCCCGGAGGAGATTAGAGCGTACATTGATAGTGTGGAGGTCAGCGATATTGATGCTGTCTTCGCGGGGGTCAGCTTTGCCTGCATCAAGCGTGTATATGAAAAGTATTACGGGTTCCACCTCACCAGTACCAAGACCCGTGAGCGTGCTATCTTCGAGTTCAAGGAAACGAAGTGGGACAGACACAGAGCAGAAGTGTTGCTACAAGGGTAGATACCGCCAGGTCTTAAGGAGATTGGACTTATGATGAACTATACTGTATGTTTCCTGATTTGCCGCGAGACGGGGTGCGTTCTACTTCTCAAGAAGGACCGCACAGATTTTGTTGGGCGGTATAACGGCGTTGGAGGGAAGATTGAAGCTAATGAGATGCCCTATTCCGGGGCCGTTCGAGAGATACGTGAGGAGACCGGTGTTGATACTGCTGGGCGTCTCTACTGGCTTGGCACTCTCATGCTTCCGGACGACTGTGGAAAGCATGACCCGGAGGGTTGCACTCTTCACTTCTATACGGCCGATGTAAGAGAGGATGAAGTGTCGCAACAGGTCGGCGAATCGGAGCAGTTGGCATGGTTCCCTGTGAGAGTAGTGATATCCTCTGCACCTACCTGTGAGAACTTTGCGGGTAGGGGAGACGTGCAGTATTTCGTCAACCTCGCGTGGAATCACGTGTGCGCGAAGCCTCAGTAGGTACACCTCACTCCTCTCATGATTGCGCGGCATACGCGACCAGAAAGACAGAGTGGGTATCCTATGTCAGACGCCTTGTGGCGTCGCACAACTATACGGAGGTACTTAAAATGGGTAAGGTATGGAATGCAGAGGGAAGGGTCCGCTTCTATCTGGACGGCGACACATTGGTGATTCAGGACACCAGAAAGGACCTGGACCTCCGTCAGTGGATGTGGGAGGAGAAAGCCATTCCGCCGCAGAGGGCCGACGACATGACGCGAGGGTATTTCGCTGACGGCGAGATTGTTCTCTTCTGCGGTGCAGATTACCGGCCTTCGCCTGAAGTCACTTGCGACGTCGTATTCATGTGCGTGGACGCCTACAAAGACTTCTATAAAAAGAAGCCGGAAGTGTACAACGGTGTGCGCCAGGGCGAGGTCGGCGAGAAGTGGCCTCCGCTGTGGAGGTATCTGGGCAATATGTAGATGCAGGGGCAGGTGGGATATCCCACCTGCCCTTCTGCTTACTTTGTAAAATTTGTCTACCTAGTGTCTGGGAAGGCAAGGATAAATTAAATAGTCGGTGTTAATTATGCGAAACTACATTGTAGCAATTCTGCTGTGTCAGGACACACAGCGCGTCCTTCTGGTGCGAGAACCCACGACTAGTTTAGATTCTAATGGTAAGTTTCTCGCATTTGAGGGAGAGTGCGGACAGCGTGAGACCGTGAATGATGCCGCCATCAGAATCATACGCGAGAAAACAGGTGTCAATGTTTCGGGGAGACTGCAAAGACTTGGGAAGTTGACGCTCGAGACTTCGATATCTCCATCCACGCGCCGTAAGGGTATGGTCAACTATTTTTCTGCCAGCGTTAGGGAGAGTGAGGTCGCAACAGTCACTTTAGACCGCGAGGGGTTGGTGTGGCTGCCTTTGGCTAGCGTATTAGCCATGCCGGCAGCCAGCAATACCTTGGCAGGTAGTGGGGAGCTGCAGTACTTTACCAGCCTGGCACTGCGTCGTATGTAATTGTTTATACGTGCCGCATTTATACCTGTCGTGTTTGAGCTCTACACGCTAATCCGTGTGTAGAGCATCTTTATAGAGGTGAATTGGTGAAGAAACTGGAAGAAATGACTCTTGCGGATGACTTTATGTTCTGCAAGGTCATGGAGAACGAAGCTATTGCGAAAGAGTTTATTGAGGAACTGTTAGGGAATAAGGTCGCCACAATCACGTGCCTTCGCATTCAGGAATCCTACAAAGACAACTCTACTGGGCACGGTGTTCGTTTCGATGTGAAGTTCATCGGCGATGATATCATCTATAACATCGAAATGCAGCAGAGTATGTTAGACAGAAAGAGCGACCAGGATGAACAAAGAAATCTGTTTCGCAGAACGCGATACTATCATGCCAACCTCGCAACCCAGGCATTGCCTGAGGGCGAGGACTATGGAGCTCTACCTGATTCCTACGTAATCTTTGTCTGCAAGTTCGACCCGTTCGGGAAGGGTTATGCAAAATACGACATTAAGCCATACAATGAGACTTTAGGGTGCGTGTATCCTTCCGGTGAGCGCACTATTTTATTGAATGCCTATTTCACTGACAAGAACGTATCTTCTGGGATAAAAGATTTTCTCGGACTTGTCCGGGATGGTGAATATGAGTGTGATTCACCTACTCTGTTGTTTTATAAGGTTGTGGAGGAAATCAAGAAGGTCCGGCAGGACCCTAAAGTAAGGAGGGAGTTTATGTCTTACTATGAGCATGTGCGTTTAGAACGCGCAGCGGCTAGAGCCGAAGGACGCGAGGAAGGACGAGCCGAAGGACGAGCCGAAGGACGTGAGGAAGGTATCGAGGAGACTATTTTAAAGTTTGCTCTTTCTTTACAGAAAAAGGAAGGGATTAGCAGGGAGGAGGCTTTTATGAGAGTAGAAGAGTTGCTGCGCGTGGGTGAGGAGTTTTCGACTGCCGATAGTGGTGAGATGAATCTCGACCGCGACCGTAACTAGGAGTGGTGTCATGACCTTTGCGGAAATCATCAAATTGGACCTAGCGAAGCAGAGGTCGTAGAGTAGCTGAGGATATTCTTGGTGTAGACGCCACACCCTCCCAGGCTAAAGCATCTATGGATCTTTCCAGCCCAGGGACATTGACAACAAACGTGAGGAGTGGCGAGATGGAAGGTAACCCTGTACCCACTGGTGTCGCTGTTGCGTCTTATGCGTTGCGGTGGTATCGTAATAGGATTAAGGAAATGTGCGATGATGCCGCACGAAGGCGCCTCTATGAGATGTTATTTGTTCTGCAGTATCGCGATGGTCTCGGAGCAGTAGAGGCGAGGAAGCAAGTCGAGGATAAGTTTGTCGAAGGGTGTCTGTCAGGTATTTTCCCAAGCGACACCGGAGCTGCTTCTGTATAGTTCAGGTGTAAACACTTACGTGTGCGCATACAAGTGCTACTTGTTTACGGTAACATCCTTGCGGACACAGCCGCTCGGTAATGGGCCAGATTCTAAATCTGCACTCCGTGCCGAGCACCAGCTGTGGGCGCGCTTTCCGACGGATTTAAATCCATTACTGGGAGCAGCTTAAAATGGACAGGAAAGCCGCGTTGCTCCGAGCTGACGAGCTCGTCTCATACTAGGTACGTCAAGCCTACATCTACAGTGCAGTTAGACTTGTACTGCACTGCACTTTCCATAAAGGGGCGACGCACTAATGCATTTGCCAACAAGTTACTCGAAAGAGAAGGGTCCTGTGTATAAACCAATCTCTCAGCCAGGACTGGGGAAACGCATCAAAGAAAGTAGAAAGGCTAGCGGGCTGACACAGAGACAGTTAGGGGAAAGACTGGGTGTTTCTTATCAGACGATTGCCTACTGGGAGAAGGGTTCCAGAGTGCCTACATCCGACCATCTTATACAGTTAGCTAGGGAGCTAGATAAACTGGATGACTTCTTTCTTTGTAACGCACAGGAAGAGGAAACTAATGCGGTTCTGCTGCTTTTATGTGATAGGCTACGCTATTATCGGAGTAAGCGTAATCTTTCGCAAATTAAGTTAGCAGAGTTAGCTGGAATTCCATTTTTGGAAATAGTGGCCTATGAGAATCCCGACGGCGGGAAGTTCATTACAGAGGAACACTTGGAGTGCCTATGTAATGCGCTTGGAGTTGAGCGTGATGACCTCTTAGGGTGTTCGCACACCGAGGAGGATTTACTTGAGATGAATAGGAAGTACAGCAGAGATAGAATCCTAGCAGCGCTGGGGGAATTGAATTCTGTTGGGCTAGAGAAGGCAGTGGAAAGGCTAGAGGAATTATCGGAAATAGGTCATTATTGCGTGTAGACCTTGTGTGATAAGAACTAGTATTTACGGTCCCTTAGCTCAGTTGGTTAGAGCAGCCGGCTCATAACCGGACGGTCCCGGGTTCAAGTCCCCGAGGGACCGCCAATCAAGGCGGGTGTGTTACGGCACACCCGCCTTATCCATTGTCTGTATTTTCTTGGGAGGTGTATGCCTGTGCGAATGAATTTAGATAGTACACCTGTAATGTACCACGTTAAGTGGGACTTAGAGCAGGCTTTTGGGTCTCTGGCTGATTGCCTAGTGTATAGGGACTCTTTACTGTCGGGCACGCTGAACCCCTATGTGCCGCATACGTGTATGCCTGGTGAAGATAATCATACTGCACGCGTCTGTGCCTGTGAGACTCTGGAAGGTGCTATCAGTGCTATCGGGTGTCTGGGTACTTTTCGTCGTTGCTGCAACGCCGACCCCGATGCTAAGTCATATGAGAACGATGACGAAGTTTATCCTGTTATCGTGGTCAGCTTGCAGGGCGGTACTTGGCTTAGACCTTCTAAGCTAGAAGTGCCTGATGCCGAATACACGGGAGAGATGTGGTGTCTTACCCCCGTCCACGTTGCGGATGCGCAGTTGATGTGGCTTGATGCTTACTCCCTAACACTCTATGAACACCCTATAGTGGGTAAGATGTATTGCTCCTTGGTCAGGTTTGTGGAGCACCCGGAGTTGCGTAGCCATCCTTGGATTGATGGAAAAGGCCATCCATTGGTTAGTTCCAAAATAGGCACTGAACGTTTCGTTTGTGCTAAAGACGCTATGCGTGGTTTATTCTACGACCGAGTCTACACTAAGAAGATGGGCTATGCCGTCCCAGAGATACCAGTTACCAGCTACTCGAAGTTTTATGTGGAAGGCGGGAAATCTTGTGTCCGCGTACGAACCGATTACTTATTCGAGTACACCGGTGTGAACGATACGGCTGGTGAGCCTGTGTTTGTGGATGATACAGTTTCCTATAAAGACAAGTTTTACCGCGTCGCAGGATTCAGGGTACAGGACGACACGCATTATCTGATTCTCGGTAGCGGTAACTCAGAGCCTATTGAGTTACACTCTAGCTGGTGTTCAGAGCTGTTAGTCTCTTTAGAGAATCGGAAGCTAGCAGGGGAGTTCTGTAGGATGTTTAGCCAATAATGCACAACACAGATTAGAGAGGACTAACAATGTTGGAGATACAAATAAACTACGACCTGGGCAAAACATTGGAATCGGGTCAGGTATTTCGTCAGCGGAGACTTGGCTCAAATACCTTTGAGATACACGCGAAGGACCGTGTCTGCACAGTGACACAGGTGGATAATATTCTCAGGGTGGAGGGGTGTGCTGACAGTGATGAGGACGCCTGGCGCACCTACTTTACCGACAATACTTCCGAGACGGAGCTGGCCAAGAGGATGCAAGGTAATCGCATATTGCGTGAGGCTTACTGCTACTCTAAAGGTATACGCTTTCTGAAGCAGGACCCCTTCGAGTGTTTAATAAGTTTGATTCTTTCGCAACAACAGCGCATCCCGCAAATACAGGCTAAGATTGAGATGTTGTGTAAAGCTTGTGGCAAGCAGCTGCCTGGAGGGTCTTATGCCTTTCCTGAACCAAATGAGATTACGGACGAGGCTGTTGATTCTATTAGAATTGGTTACCGTGCGCCATATGTTAAGCTTGCTGCAAAAGCTGTGGCTAATGGTATGCTGGATATCTATGGCATAACCAAGGAGCACGTGACTTACCAGCAGGCCATGATAGCGTTACAGAACCTTTATGGTGTTGGACCCAAAGTGGCTAAGTGTGTAGCACTGTTCAGTCTTGGGTTTACTAACGCCTTCCCTGTTGATACCCATATCAACAAGATACTGAATTTGCCTGAGATGCGAACATTCCTGCCCGACAACTACGGCGAGTATGCTGGGTACATCCAGCAGTATCTTTTCTACTGGTCGATAAATAACGGCCTCTGACTGCCTGGGACTTTCGTAATGCCTTGTAGTTTGCAGTATAGATTAATACTTGCCATCTGTTTGTGGCTAGGGCTAATTCTTCTTCGTTTTCCTTCTGGTAAAGGGTGTGTCCACAATTGGACACACCCTTTCACTTCTGTGTGTAAAGTAGGTGGTAGTATGCAGACGATAGAGTGTCCTTACTGCGGGCAAGCTCCATTCGTTGAAACTAGGGTTCACCGTGATGGTGTGCTCATAGGTGCGGTGAGGTATTGCACAGTTTGCTGTGCATATGCTATCCGCGTAGTGCCGGTAGTAGAGGAGACGTCTAATGGGTCGCAGCAGAAGTTATCGCAGGTGGGTAAGAGAAACTAAGATACGTAGAAAGCAGAGGATCTCCTCAGGCTATTGGTACGTAAAGTGTCGCGGTGTTCTCAACAAAGGGAAGATACATTGCTCTTGCTGGATGTGCTCGGCTAAAACTAACAAGGATGGTCCGCCCATATCTGAACTGCGCAGAAACAAAGAAATTATTGCGGAGGAGTTGTTTGTCGATGAGGACTAAGAATCTGTGGGTGCTCGTGGGTCCGTCTGGGTCGGGAAAGACAACCCTGGCTCATAACTTAGAGCTGCTGGGTATCTCTGCTGTAACTACTACAACAACCCGGGAACGCAGGATTGGAGAGGCGGAGGATGCCTACAACTTCGTGTCCACTGAGGAGTTTTTAAAGCGTGTGGACAGAGGTAGGTTTGCAGAGTACACCAGATATGCCGATAACTGGTACGGTAGCGAGCTGCAGTCCCTGGACACTGGAGATGTTTTGGTGGCTACTCCTGATGGAGCCGCCGCTGTGTCCATAAGGTACCGCAACCGTCCTGTGATTACTGTTGGACTTATGGCTCCTCCAGAGGTATTACACTCGAGACTTCGCTCCAGAGGAGACGGTAGTATCGAGCGTTTGCAGGCTGACCTTGTGACCTTCTCTTCACTCTACATATTTACTGACCTGATTATTAATACCGTGACACCACGCGGGACTCTGCGCGAGGTCCTCTCTTATATGAACGTTCGCGGAGAAGACTTCGATGTGGATGGACTAATGCACCGGGCTTATCCAGAGTGCGGAGTTGACCGTCCAGATTATTGATATGTCACCGATTAATGTGGGTGCTGTGTTAAAAATGGCTGAGAGTGTTTGAACTCTCAGCCATTTTTATTTACGTGTAGAGTTTTCTTCTTTGACGCATTCAGTGAATATTTGCCGGGTCTCTTGAAAGGGCTTATGTGTTTGTAAGTTCGTTGCTTGAGGAGGTAAATATGTTTAACTTTATAAAACGTTTATTCCAGCGAAAGGCTAACTCTCACAAGGAAGCACCAGGCGACCATGATGAACGGGAGGGAGCTGTCGGCGATGAAGGGGAGTCTTCTCTGATGGTTCTCACAAGAAGCGTGACCAGAAGACTTAACCACAAGCTCCCCGTGAAAATAATTGAGAAATCGGGTAACGTTCTGTCCAGATGCATCATAACTGCCGGCGATTCCAACACACTGGTCCTGTCGCGACTACCCGGTGATTTGGCCCTGCCCAAGTTTGGTGCAGGTGACCAGCTCATGCTGATGGCTCACACTACTGACCTCGATAGTGTCCGTGTGGTGGGACAGGTAACGGAATCCTCTATTACGCGCTGCATCCTAAATCACTGGGACACAGTCGACAAGACCAGCATGCGTAGCGAGGTAAGACTTCCTGTCGACAGTGGTTTTTGTACCATTATCGATAAGAAGCCGGGCAGGAGCGAGCGCACCTACGACTGCTCTATTGTGGACATTAGTCTGACCGGGGCGCATATTGTGTCCAGTCTTAAGTTAGGTAAGGGCGATGTGATACTGCTGCGCTTCGAGATACTTAAGGATGATGGCGCCCTGACCTGCAGAGGGCAAATCGTGTGGGACAAGTGCGTCACCGAGGGCGAGTACCATTACGGTGTGGTGTTCGAGGAAATGTCTGGATGGAAGCGACATGAGCTGAGTATCTCTCTCGACCTGCTTCGACAGAACCTTGAGCGACGAACGAAGGGCTAGGTTGGACTATGGGTACTTTATATGACTTTGCACGCGAGGTAAATTATCGAAGGAAAGCCTACCAGCGCGAAGTGATGGGCACTAAACTTTCCTTCACGCGGAGAATAGAGCGTGTCTTTCCTGTGCGCGGCCGGCGCATTTGCGCAATGACATTTGACGATGGGCCGTGCGCTAAAGACTTCGTTGGGTACGGTAAAGGTGTGACTGAGTGTATCCTGGACACATTAAAGCAGTACGGTGCTCGGGGTACTTTTGATATCATAGGCACTACTCAGGACTGCTATCCAGACACAGCCGGTGGTGTTGGCACACCACTGTTCGGTGGAGTGCGGTATGACCACTATCCCTGTTTTATGCAAGACCACCTTGGCGGTGCCCTGAATAACGAGAGCCTAATTAGGCGAATGATTGAAGAAGGGCACGAGCTTGCGAACCATACATGGTCCCACCGCATCAGCGGCAAGAAGCACCTGGTATACAGCAAGCGTGTACCCTTTGACTCTGCTTCTGATGCCATCAGTGACGTGGACCGTTTACACGCCTATATCAAGGATAAGTTCGGTTACACAATGCGTCTAGCAAGGCCTGCCCATTACGTCAACAAGTTGAATGGCAATGGCGACATGTATGACGTGTATTGGACACTGGGGTACCAGTATTGCGCCGCCAGCTATGACGCCGGTGGGTGGAGGCCGGGCAGGTCCTACAAGGAAGAGGTAGACTCTATGGTCGAGTCTATGAAGAAGAAACTCTTTGCAGACCCTGACGCCCTCAATGGTCACATTATCTTCCAAAAGGATGGATGTAATCAGAGTTTACGTACACCAGTCATTGACGCCTTACCCAAGCAGCTGGAGCTGCTGACCTTGCTTGGGTACGATGTGATTCCGGTGTCTGAGCTGCTTGAACTTTCGCCCTTCGTTGACCTGAAACCTGAGGGCGAGGTTTATGACAGTGTGCAGCAATTGATTAGGCTGGGTCATATTGTAGGATACCGAGATAACACATTCCATGGAGAGAGAGCTATCACACCGCAAGAAATGTTGTGGATGCTGTCTACACACCGCGAGATTCGCTTAGATGGGGACCTCGGAACCTACTCGATGTACAAGAAGAAGCTGCGGTTCACCGATGGTAACCACCTACTTGATTTTGCGCAGAGTGAGGGTGTCTTTGCTGAGGAGCGTTTCTTTAAGGACAAACCGGAAATTTCTCGTACAGATGCGGTGAAGTTAATTTCCGAGGTTGTCAAGAAACACGAGTGTGAGGAGGTGGCGCCATGACCGCGGTAGTTACAAACGCCAGCTACCGTATGGTGTTGGCGTTCATGCGTGATTTAGCGGATAAGGGTATTCGTGTAGTCGCGTGTTATTACGGAGAGGAGCCGTATACTTTGCGCTCTAATTCCGTCCATACAGCGGTTAAAGTTCCGGACCCATACATTTATCCGAACGACTATGCAAACGTCCTTTTCTCAATCTGTAAGGATATATTTGAGAAGGAGAACGAGAAGCCAGCCCTCCTCCCAATCAACACTAAGGAGTTGGAAATTCTAAGTCAGCCGGAGGTACGCTCTAGGCTGGAAGAGGTGTGCGGGCTAGCTATAACTGACCACGACACGTTGGACTTTGCGAACAACAAGGCGCGAGTCCAGGAGTTGTGCGAGGAGCTTGGTATTGTCACACCAAACACATACCATCCGGCGTGTCGTGAGGACTTTGAAGGGTACCCCTATCCATTGATAGTCAAACCCGTCTGCGGTGAGAAGTTCGGACTTAAGGCTGGTGAGCGATTTCTGATAGGGTGGGATGCTAAGGGAGCGGCTGATGCCTGGGAGTACTTTACACGACTATGTGATGAGACAATTATCCAGGATAGGATATTTGGCGAGGAGTGTGGGCTTGCCTGTGTAATCCATAATGGAGAAATCATCACGGGTGTTACGGAGGTAGCTGTACGCACGCAATTCCTCGACGGTGGGCAGCCAACTTATATCTATACAAACCCTTTGGATATCTACATGGACGCGTCCACTAAATTGGCGAAGGCATTAAACCTGACTGGTTTGTTTATGTTTCAGTTTATGCGTGACCGTGAAGGCACGCTGTACATGATGGAGATAAACTGTCGCATGTGCGGAAGCTATTCCATTTGCCGCAGGTCAAAGTCTTCTGCGGGCTATGACTTGTTCGCAATATCCAAGGGGCTGGAACCATTACGTCAGCATGGTAGGGTAGGTGTCCACCACTTCATTTTGCCTGCCGATTTCTTTAGGGCATATCAGGCTGTGAAGGCAGGCAAGTATATGGATGCTCTAGGGTGCGTGGGGACGTGGTTAAATCTAAAGAACTATGAGTGCGTGTTCGAGCTGGGTGACCCTAAGGCATCATTTGCCTACATCTTCCACTATCTGCGTCAGGGATTTGGTAGCAAAGGTGCCGGCAGTAGGCGGCGTACGAGGTTGCCTGAAGATTGATAATGCCGCTGCGTGCTTACTGACCTGGAAGTCATTTATGCTCAATGGCTTGTACATTCCCGTCTATTTTGACCAAGATACGGAGGTCGGAGTGGTATTATACCTTGTAAATAGAGCACCAGAAAACAGAGGTGCCGAATTGGAGGTATAACACAATGACCGCTACTACCGTAACTACAACCACTGGGAGAAGAACTCCCGAAGAGGTACGCCGCGCTCGCGCACGCTCCGCTCGGTCCCGTAAGATGCGGAAGGCAGTGTATATCTTCCTGTGCTGGCTCGAGGTCCAACTCAACGAGTTCCCTGGGAAGGTGCGTAAGGCCACCTCTGACCTTTTTGTGTGCAGCATTGTCCTGATTTTGTTCGCTGCTCTGTTCTTTGCCTGTCTGGGCTTGTTGGAGGTCGCTTTGACCTTCTGGGCTTCACAGGTATCCTGAGTCAAATTAAAGGCCTGCTTGTAGTAATACAAGCAGGCCTTTTTCGTCCCATGTAAAATCTTTACAAGGAGTGATGTGTTTGTGCCTAGACAGAGAAAGGGCAAAGGTGTTTCTATAGTGCTACAGAAAGGCAAAACTTACGTATACGGTCCGGGTGTGGATGTAGTACTGAAGGATAGGGCTTGGCTGGTTAGGATTAACCCGAAGCTACTACTCCCAGGGTTCCGGAACACCGACAGGAAAAAGCTGTTTGTTGGGAGAAGGTGTATCGGATGGGCGCATCAGTCCTATGCGCCCATTCCGATTGATGAGTACCGCAGAAGGTGTGAGTACCTAAGCGATGTGTGGGCCAACTATATCTGTGAGTGGACGGGTTTAGGGTGCCGGGAACGGAAGCGTGGATACTTTGCGGTTTGTATCAAGAACACTACTTTTATTGTGGTGGTCGGAAAGACAGAGCAGGGTAACTATGATTGCTTAGTGTATACAAAGCATAACAGTGATTACATAGGGAACTTCATAATCTCTCCCACCTTCGAAACTATTCAGAACAGGTTGGGAGATATGAGGTACGCCCGTAAATTTTATACGGTAATAGGATATGTGTCTGGGTGCTTACTAGCATCCGCTGTAAGCAATATCTCGAGCGAGATGAAAATCGATCATTAGGACTAAGGAGGTGCTGGTAGTGGCAAGTAATGGCATAAGCTCCAAAGTTGTGACCGCCGCAAGTGTGCCACTGGCTAAACCAGTGCAGGTTTTTGGCGTGAACACTTACACCATATCCACAGACTTCATTTCCTGGGGAGAAGGAAACAACTACACCTTGCAGGACATTGCCCCTGAGTTCGGAA
>ERZ778495.1474-NODE-1474-length-15968-cov-4.267329_pt1 | contig 15968 bp, 13 predicted proteins | sample MGYA00433100_ERZ778495 | MGnify/ENA primary metagenome ERZ778495 (study PRJEB29527, sample SAMN07138962) | mouse gut metagenome | material: feces | host: mouse | place: China:Nanjing | collected 2016-01-25 ...
GCTTATGCCATACTCCTCTGCCTCACCCTCGCCATGGTGATGATGGTGGTGGCAGTGTCCGCAAGTGCAGCCTTCGCCATGCTCATGGTGATGTTCATCATGATGGTGTCCGTCGTGCTCATGCTCATGGCAATGGTCATGACACTCATCGTCATGATGATGGTGGTGGTGATGATGCTCGCGTTCCTCTTCCTCAATCTCATGATTGTCACGGTCAATCTGCTGCACCCACGCAGCCGATGATGCCACGGAGTTAAAATCAAAAAGGCCGGTGTTGACAAGGCGCGTTATATCCACATCGGCATAGTCACACTCTATGATTTCAGCCTTGGGCTGAATAGCGCGGACAATGGCACGAATGCGGGCAAGCTCTTCGGGCTTGACTTCCGACGCTTTGTTGAGAAGGATTATGTTGCAGAACTCTATCTGCTGTATGATAAGGTTTTCGATATCTTCCTCGTCAAGATTCTCTTTCTTGAGCGACTCGCCGCATCCAAACTCGTCCTGCAGGCGCAAGGCGTCGACAACTGTCACGATACAGTCCAGGCGGGGTATGCCATATATAGTGGCAGTCTCGCCGAGCTGAGGGATGGAACATATCGTCTGGGCAATGGGTGCCGGCTCACATATGCCGCTGGCCTCTATGACTATGTAGTCAAAACGCTTCATCGCCATGATGTCCTCAATCTGCTTGATAAGGTCCATCTTGAGCGTGCAACATATACAACCGTTGGAGAGAGCCACAAGGCTGTCGTCTTTCGAGTCGACCACTCCGCCACGCTCGATGAGGCTGGCGTCGATATTCACTTCGCCTATATCATTGACAATCACAGCAAATTTTATGCCGCGCTCGTTGGTCAGAATATGGTTGACCAATGTGGTTTTACCGCTGCCGAGATAACCGGTAAGCAGCAATATGGGAGTTGTCTTTTTCATCATATTTTCTATGCTGAATATATTGTGTTTTATATCACCATTCTATCTTTATCGCCACGCTGTCAAGTTCTGCAGCAATGGGCGGCGTTATCTTGGCTACGCGTATGAAGCCGCCCTGTATCAGTGGGAAACGGCTGGTAAGCGCGGTCTTGATACGCATGGCTACATGCTCAAGCAAAGCCGAAGGCTCAGACATCACTTCGGCTATCACCCCGGTGGCCTCGGCATAATTGAGGGTACCTCCAAGATCGTCATGCTCCAAAGCCCTGTCCATAGGATAGACCAAATGAGCTGAGACCTCAAAGAGATTGCCCACCTGCCGCTCCTGTGGGAGCACTCCATGTCGGGCAAAAATCCTCAGCCCGTTTATTTCCACCGTGCCCTTCATTATCCCCATGTGAGGTTACTACCGCGCTTGCGCCATCCCTTGATGCGATAATAGAGGGTATAGAGCGGGTGATATGACATAAACCATGGAAATGTGAGCAGCAACGGACGCGACCACAACGCACGTGACGTCTTGCGCCATGATATCATCAGTATAATCCAGGTAACCAGCAGCACGACTCCTGCCGCAATCGCAGGCACCAGCGAAGGAAGCCCGACCACCGCAAGTGCGACCGCCGAGCATATCAGCAGCCACCATGCCCAAGAGCAGGAGCTGAAAAACAATCGCGCATGGCCGCGAAGACGCGAAGCCGTGTAGTCGCGACGTATCTTGTCGGCCTTATGCATGGCTCCGGGAGCATCCTGCACATGCAGGAGCATAGAGTCGGTCGACAGTTCGACGTCTGTATTTCCACCACTGGCCACCTCGCTGACAAACACGTCATCATCGCCATACTTTAAGTCAAGCGAGCGTGAAAAACCTTTATTGCTGAAAAACACCTCACGACGATAGGCTATGTTACATCCCGTGCCGCGATAAGGGCGACCGGCAATAGCCCAGGAGAGCCACTCGACGGCACTGCGCACCTGGTCGAACGAATGCAGACGCTTCCAAGCATGCGATATGCCCTCCTGCTCAGATGGAGCGGCATAGCCGAGCACAATATCGGTATGAGCGTCAAAATGACGCGCCATGTTTCTGAGCCATTTGTCAGACGGCACCTGACATGCACCGACTGTATGGAGCAAGACATTATATTTCGCAGCCTTTATGCCGAGCGTCACGGCAAGTTTCTTTCGGGAAAGTGAGCGCGATTCCTGTGGGGTGAAAGTCATATAGAGATTGGAATATCTCTGCTCAAGGCGTGCTATAACGTCTTTGGTCGAGTCCATAGCTCCGTCATTCACGACAATTACCTCAAACGGCGACGGATAGTCCTGGTCGAGTATCTGGGGTAGCAATACCTCGAGATTGGCGGCATCATCCTCAGAATACACTATCACCGACATGGGCGGGAACACATAGTCGGCCGCCACAGAGTCATCGCGACCGCTGTCAGCAGTCACTCTACGGCCAACCGACGCCACATAATGGCGAAAACCCGCAAGAAGATATATCGCCGAAACCGACAAAACGGCCAGCAGAGCTATTATGACAGGGGTGAAGCTGATTTCAAACATTTGTAGTACAAATTGGAAATTATATCTGCATTAATACAAAAATCCCTGTCACAAAGTGCGCACAAGGACCCATATTGAGTTGCAAAATTACAAAAAAGAATCCATTCATCAGCCAAATTCGGTCTATTTTATTCCCAATTTATTACGCAGACGACACGTATTTAATCAGCCTTTACCGGACACACAACACATCCTCGATTAATGATGAGAGGATTGCATATCTCATTAATTCTTCTTAATTTTGGAAATCCAATCATCACAAAAATAAAAAAACGCAACCAATATGAAAAAGACATTAATCCCCTTAACTCTGATACTCACAGGATCATTGTGCGCGACTGCAGCCGAAGCATTCGCCACTCCTTCCGACGGGATAGGCAGAACTGTCGACGTCTCGAATATCCTCGTCACAAAACAACCGGGAAAAACGGCCATCGACTCACTCATACAAGACCTCCCCGCCCTTACGCTCAACGATGCGATAGCTGCAATCGACCAAAGCATGAGTGGAAACGAAATAACCCGACTTGTTGACGCCGTATATCTGGTCAACAATCTGAAAAACGGATATTCGCTCGATGCGTCGCGCGACGCCATAACATTCACATCACGATTTCCGTTCAGACGCCCCAACCATCTCGACATAGCAAAGCTCAAAGATATATTCAACTCCGAGAGCCCTATATTACACAAGAATTACCTCAAAAAATTTGAGTTTGTGTTTCGCAACTGTGGTGCCATGTCGGAACTTATAGGCCTGCGAAAACTAATTGAAAATAATGTGGCCGACTGCTCTGAAAAATCATCCGCGCTACAACTGTTTGACGCTTACACCCCACTCATGGCCGGCTCACCGGCACCTGATGCCGAGTTTGTTGACAAGGACGGATGTCGGCATCGCCTGTCGGACTACGCAGGCAAGACAGTCGTAATCGACGTATGGGCCACATGGTGTCACAATTGCCTGAAGAAAATGCCGACCTTTATCGAACTGCGCGATTCTTACGCCGAAAATAACAATATCGCATTCCTGACTATATCAATCGACCGCCCTAACAAACGCGAACTATGGGACAAGGTATGCGAAAAGCATGCTCTGCACGGCATAAACAACTTCATCACCGACAGCAACAACATGTCGGAATTTGAGAATATATACAAGATATTTGGCATACCACGTTATATCCTAATCAATCCCAGCGGTAAAATCGTTGAAGCTTTCGCCCCCTCTCCCGGTCCGGAACTAAAAAAGCTCATCGACACCATATTATAATATAAATAAAATAGATTTGACAGTCCGGGCACACCTCGCTAAACTCACAGGTGTGCCCGGACTGTATTATTTCATCAAAAAAAGGAATCATAAAAACCGAAAGTGCTGAAATATATTCAACACCAATTATGACATTTCTAAAACATCTGCCATTAAATCAAATCCTGAACGCTACATCATAAGGTCATTATTATCACGCACTCTTTTGAGGAGATACTTAATTGGGTGCAAAATTACTATTTTTTTTGAAAATACCATCTCGAAATAATTAAAAAAATCAGAACGGATAGTTTTTTGTCAAATAATTCAAGACGTTAAAAGCAGGTGTTGTTTAGCGGATTTAAGATTAAGTGCCCTGTGTATGGTTGTATTTCAACCGATTGAGTGTTTGTTAAATCTCCTCAAAAGAGATTGTGATTGTGACAGACTAATGCAACCCACATTTATCTTAACAGTCATTCGTATAAACACATATAGTTACCTCCGTCAGTGCCAGATGTCTACACATGATGGAGGGTCGATGAGAATTATATAAAACCCGGCCTTGGTTAACTTTTATCCGGACTTTTAATTACTTGATATACCCTTGAATAGCACACGCGACATTCTATCGTTTTTCGAGTCGGAGGTCTCTGCTATGACGATTCAGACCCAAAAGAGTTACACTAAAGCAGTGAACTCATTCGGCCGGGCTTTACATACCGAAACCGACATAGGACTTTCAGAAAATCTTGTCACAGAATGGATCAGCCATCTTATACAACAAGGATATAGCTATAAAGTTGCCACCTACTATCTGAAAATTATCAGCTCTCTATATAACAAAGGTGTCAAAGCCAGGAAGCTGTGCAAATCAGACATATTCGCCAACGTCAGAAGCAGATTGGAATTAATCGCCGAAATGGATTTTGATATCAGTAAGCGTGAGAATGATTATTCCCGATTGCTATTAATGGCAAAAAACGCAGCAAGATCCACAAAGGACACTGCCATCATAACCGATTTACTATTGATATGCATCCTGTCGGACATCAAAAATCCTGCGACTGTAGGAATGTTGAAAAAAGATGACTCAGTCATCATCGACAAATCTCTGTCCGAAAAACTGGAGCGCAACATATCCCCCCACCGTAAATATATTTTCGGCCTCAATCAGTCACAACTGAGTCCGCGTCAATTTGTCCGAACGCTGGACGAAGCCATATCCGGACTGCTGGCACTCAAAGGTTTTACCCACCGGTTACCCGTAAATGACACAATTGAAAACCTTTGGGCCTTCGCGGCCTTGAAAAGCGGCATATCCCCCTCCCGCATCGTAGGATGTCTTGGACATCGACCGGCTGACAATCCCCTCTTCGCTTTATGTAGTGCCGAATCACTCTCTGACGACGAAAAGAGCAGCATACACTCTGCCGTAGCAAAAACGATACTCGTCAATCCCAAAGAATGGTTTGTCATGAGGCTGCGGCCGGGAGTAAGGTATGAAACTATAAAGCAATCCATCGCCTCCATGCCGGCCGACAAACCGCAACTGTTCTATCCTTGCGATGAAATAAGAAAGAGGGTTAATCGGAAACTTGTCTACGAACAACGGCCTGTCATACCCGACATAGTATTTTTCAAGACAAAAATGACTGATGTCCGGCCGCTGTTCAGACTTATCGGCGACAAAGCCTGGTGTTATACCACCGACACCCGCAGCGGCAACTATGCCATTATTCCCAAAAAGGCGATGGAAACATTCCAGCAGGCCATAGGCAAATTTTCCGACGACTATGAAGTCGGACCGATAGGTTCGCTTGCGCTCAAGAAAGGCGACCGCATATCGATAATCGGTGGTCTGTTCTCAGGCAATCAGGGCATAATCGACCGAATCGAAGAATCAGACAATGACTGCAACACTATATATCGTGTGATATTTCCTGATGAAAACGGGTTTGAATGGCGCGTAAAAATTGACGCCCGACTGGTGAAACACTCAGGCTCATAAGGCACTCTCCCAACAGCCGCCAATCACACACTCCAATCTTATCGACATTAGAAAACACCTCATTATGAACCTTAAAAATATCTTCACTGCCACATCGTGCTCACTGCTCCTTCTGGCTACATCCTGCTCTACCCCAAAAAACATCACCTACTTTCAAGACGCTACCGCCGGAGAGACCGTCAACGCGCTTACGCCTCTTGAGGTCAGAGTCAAGCCCGAAGACAAGCTGTCTATAATGGTCAACACCCCCGACCCCACCCTCTCATCTCTTTTCAATCTCCTGCAAATACAAAACCGCATATCGGCAACCACAGCCGGAACCCGCTCGACAGGAGCTTCCGGAGCAGGGACAAGCCAGACATCCTTATACACCGTCAATCTCGAGGGCGACATCAACTTTCCGGTGCTCGGCAAGCTGCATATCGCAGGCATGACACGCTTTGAAGTTGGAGAATATATCGAACAGGAACTGGTATCGCAAAATCTTGTCAAAGATCCCATTGTCACCGTAGAGTTTGCCAACACAGGCATCACCGTGCTCGGCGAAGTCAAATCGCCGGGACGTCTTGAGTTCAACAAAGACCACCTTCTTTTCACCGATACTATAGCTATGGCAGGAGACCTCACCACCAACGGCAAGCGTGAAGACATACTCGTGCTCCGCGAACAACCGGACGGCTCGCAGAAAGCCTATAGGGTAAACCTTCTTGACATAGACGCACTGGCAGCCACTCCTGTATATTACCTCCAGCAAAACGATGTGATATACGTCGAGCCTAACAACAAAGTGAAACGCCAGACAACTCCGACTGGCGACACCCCATTCACACCAACTTTCTGGATGTCGGTCGGCTCCTTCGGTCTCACTATAGCCACGCTCATCATAAGTCTGACCAACTAAGCTCATCCACGCTTCTCACAACGACCTATCACTCACCGATTATCATCACATAAAGTAATACGCTATCCCCATGGCATAACTTCTGGACCTTTCATCTGCCCCAGCATCGCCGTCGGCAACAACACGTAAAAAGACAGCAGCAAGCAACACTCTCCCCATCAGCGACATTCTATTCCTGACGTTAAGAAAGTGGCCCTGGATAATCCTCTCGCTGACCATATGCGTCGGAGCCGCCCTGACCTATATACTCCGCACACCCACTGTCTATACCCGTGCAGCCCAGATCATGATCAAGGACACATCAAAGGGTAAATCGGCCGGAATGGAAGAATTTTCCGACTTCGGGCTCATATCCACCAAGACCGATGTCGAAAACGAAATAATCAATCTCCGTTCGGGCGAACTGATGGAAGAAGTGGTCAGCCGGCTGAAGCTCGACATGGACTATTACAGCCACGGACGCTTTCATGACGAAGTAGCCTATGGAACAACCCTGCCCATCGAACTGAGCATAGTCAACGCCCCGGCCGACGCCTCGGCCGAAATGAACGTCGACATCAGTCCCGAAGGCAAGGCAAGCATCTCGGAGCTCAGATATGCCGGTAAAGAATTTAAAGGCACATTCACCGGCTCAATCGGCGACACAATATCCACGCCCGCCGGCCTTGTCGTAATCAATCCTTCGGCCTACTATCTTCCCAAGCAGCCGATAGCCTTGAAAGTCAACCGCCTGCCTCTCGACGCAGCACGTGCATCCTATTCGTCGCGCCTCTCCGTGACACAAGGCAGCGATAACAGTTCGCTTATACGTCTCACACTGTCTGACCGCTCCATCGAGCGCGCCGACGACGTGCTCTCGACGCTCATTGATGTATACAAAGACGCCTGGATACGCGACAAAAACGAGATAGCCGTCTCAACATCCCAGTTTATCAACGATCGTCTCGGAGTCATAGAAAGCGAACTCGGGAATGTCGACCAGGATATATCATCCTACAAATCAGCACACCTCATCCCCGACGTACAGGCAGCCTCGTCAATGTATATGAGCGAAAACCGACAGATCGCCTCAGGCATAATGGACATAAACAACCAGTTGCAGATGACATGCTTCGTGCGCAACTATCTCACGGCCGAATCATCACGCAACCAGCTACTTCCAGCCAACAGCGGTCTTGTAGGAGATATCGCCTCACAGGTAGGCGAATATAACGACCTTCTGCTCCAGCGCAATTCACTTGTGGAGAAATCATCCGAAAGCAACCCTTTGGTCATAAGCATGGACGGCCAGCTCGCAGCCATGCGCAACGCCATAATCACCACCGTCGACAACCAGATTTCGGCCCTCAACACACAGCTCCGCTCCCTACAGGCTACACAGGCTTCCACCACATCCAAGATAGCGACATCACCCGAACAGGCCAAATATCTGCTCTCGGTCGAACGTCAGCAGAAAGTCAAGGAAAGCCTCTATCTGTTCCTGCTTCAGAAACGTGAGGAAAACGAGCTGTCACAAGCATTCACAGCCTACAACACGCGCGTAATCAACCGTCCCGGACCTGCAGGCGTACCCCCTACTCCAGCCAAAGCACAGATACTCCTCGCCGCCGCACTTATAGGTCTCGCACTCCCGTTCGGCGTAATATTCCTCATCGAGAACTCCAACACACGCATACGCGGACGCCGCGACATCGAACACCTCACTCTCCCCTTCCTCGGTGAGATACTCCTCTCCGACACAGGCACAGACAACTCGGCCAAAAAGGGCTTGAAAGACGTCAGAAGCCTCGTGGTAAAAGAAGGCCGTCGCGACGTGATAAACGAAGCATTCCGAGTGTTGCGTACAAATGTCGAGTTTATGCGCACGCCCACTGACGGAGCCAACGTCATAGCCGTCACGTCATTCAACCCCGGCTCAGGAAAATCATTTATCACAATGAATCTTGCCCTTGCCGTAGCACTCAAAGGCAAACGTGTACTCGTGATTGACGGCGACATGCGCCACGGCTCTACCTCAGCCTACGTAGGTTCGCCCGAACAGGGTCTCTCCAATTATCTCGCCTCTGCCGCCGGGTCACCCGTGGAGCTCATAATCAACGACCCCGAAAACGCCAATCTCTCTATACTCCCCATCGGCCCCGTACCACCCAATCCCACTGAGCTGCTCGAATCACCTCGCCTTGCCGAACTCCTCTCACAACTGCGTCCCCACTACGACTACATCTTAATCGACTGTCCGCCTATCGAGATTGTAGCCGACGCACAGATTATTGACAGCCACGTAGACCGCACCATCTTCGTCATCCGCGCCGGACTGCTCGAACGCTCCATGCTCCCCGAGCTCGAACGCATCTACGAAGAGCGTAAATATCGCAATATCGCCCTCATACTCAACGGCACCCCCCTCACCACCTCCCGTCATGGCTACTCCCACGGATATGGCTACGGGTATGGTTACGGATATGGCAACAGCTACGGAAAGGAATGATTATATTGCCAATACGACTTAAGAATCAGGATCTAAACACGACACACCACAGACATTTGTTTCATTAAACAACTATGGCGGAAATAGTCCAAAGAGAATCACGAGTAAAGAAAACGCTTCTCAATGCTCGTGTAAATCTTATTTTTTACTTTCTTACTCTCTGCCTCAGTTTCTTCTCACGCAAGATTTTTCTCGACTGTCTTGGAGCGGATTTTGTCGGTCTCACAGGCACTCTACAGAATATATTAGGTTACCTTAATCTTGCTGAGCTTGGAGTAGGCTCGGCAATTGCCTTTAATCTTTATAAACCAATTCAGCAACATGATCGTACAAAAATAATTGATATTGTTTCTCTATTTGGTTATTATTACAGGAATATAGGGCTCGTAGTTTTAGGAGGAGGAATTATCGTAAGTCTTTTCATCCCCATGATTTTTGGGAAATCTGATTTTTCCTTCGGAGTCATTTATTTTGCCTTTTATTCCTACCTTGCATCTTCATTAATAGGATATTTTATTAACTATCGGCAGGCTCTTCTTTCGGCAGATCAGAGGAATTACGTTGTCGCAGTCTACTATCAGTCAGCCAATATACTTAAAGTAATAATTCAGTTGACAATAGCGTACTATTTCGCCAATTTTTATGTATGGATCGCAATAGAACTTTCATTCGGAATACTCTACAGTTTTATTTTAAATAAGAAAATAGATCAGGTTTATCCATGGTTGAAATGCACCGTTGCAATAGGCAAATCACAGAGTAAGAACTATCCTAATATCCTTCAATCAACCAAGCAGGTCTTCATACACAAGATAAAGGACTTCATGCTCTCGCAAAGTGACCAATTGTTTATTTTCGCATTCATGTCACTTAAGATGGTAGCTTATTTTGGCAACTATACTCTTATCATATTACGGCTGACCGCTTTTTTCAGCACCATATTGGATAGCGTGGGCGCAAGTGTCGGGAATCTTGTTGCGGAAAACAATAAGGGGAAAATGATGAGTGTGTTCTGGGAACTCATGGCTCTTCGCTATTTTATGGCCGGTTTTATTTGTTTCTGTCTTTTTGAACTTATCACACCGTTCATAGTCCTATGGCTTGGGTCTGAATATATTCTTGGAAATACTATCCTAATAATACTTCTTGTAAACCTTTTCATTTCTATTTCTCGAGGGACTGTTGATAACTTTAACTTCGCTTACGGCCATTTTGGAGACGTATGGGCAGCCTGGACCGAAGGCATAATCAATATAACGGTGACCCTTATCGCAGGTTATTATTGGGGAATACCCGGTATTTTACTTGGAAAAACATGCAGCATAGTCCCGATTATTGTTTTTTGGAAACCGCTTTATCTCTTTAGGGATGGTTTCGAGGCCAGTTATACCCACTACTGGTCACAAACCATTAAATATTATTTGATATTTACGGTTTCATTCATCATCATCCACCTCATTTTGAACCTTATTCCTATAAATCCTTCGATGTCATTTGGATGGTGGATAGTGTTCGCTATAATCTGCGCGGGCAGCTTCGGTGGAATGTATCTTTTACTTATAACATATTTTGGTCCCGGAGGAAAGAATCTCATAAAAAGACTTCCTCTTCATAAACTTGGTATAAGAATATGAAACTTTCAATCATAACAATAAATTATAATAATCGAGAAGGTCTTCGCAAGACGATCGAAAGTGTTGTAGCTCAAACGACTCGCGAGTTTGAATACATTGTAATCGATGGAGGATCTACCGATGGGAGTGTCGATGTTATAAAAGAATTCTCAGATTATATCGACTATTGGGTCTCTGAACCAGATAAAGGAATCTATAATGCCATGAATAAAGGCGTCAAAGTAGCTCATGGTGATTATTGCCAATTTCTAAATTCCGGCGACTGGCTATATGATTGTAATGTTGTCGCATCCTTTTTGAAAAAGGAAAATGGCACAGATATAATAACTGGAAAAACTGCGCATATCAATGGTAAAAATATATTTATTTGCAGAAGTGTTGACAAAGATATTTCATTAATAGATCTCCACATTAGAGGAATCAATCACCAAAGTACATTTATTAAGACATCTCTGTGCCGGAACATACCATATGATGAAAGTTATAAGATATGCTCAGATTGGAAGTTTTTTATAGAGTCTCTAATCATTAATAATTGTACATTTTCTGTAATAGAAGATGTCGTTGCATATTATGATTTGGGAGGCATAAGTAATGTTCAAACACTATTAAATGACAAGGAAAGAACTCAAATTATTAGATCGTTAATTCCGGATAGAATCCTATTGGACTATAACAGCTTAGACCCTGAAACATTTAAAATTGCACAAATCTTGCATCCTTACTGTGGATTTAGAAAGTTTGTATGAAAGCAAGTTGAAAGAATGGTTAGTGTTTATAAGCTACTTCATAAATGGCGTTAAAGATGTTTTTCTAGTCTTCTTTTGTTGATCACGAATAAAGGATTAAAGAGTGTATGTATAATAATGAATTTAAATGTTCCATAATTATTCCGATATATAACGCAGAGCTTACACTCAAGCGATGCCTCGACTCCATCCTCGCGCAGACTTATAGCAACTTTGAGCTCATTCTCGTGGATGACGGCTCAACCGACCACTCTCCCGCAATCATTGACGAATATGCCACTCGTGACCCGCGCATGATTGCTATCCATAAACAAAATGGAGGGGTATCATCTGCCCGAAATGCCGGCTTAGAAGTTGCGTCTGGTTATTATATTGCTTTTGTAGATGCCGATGATGAAGTACGTCCGAATTGGCTTAAAACATTTAATAACATCGTTGGGAATAGAGACTTAGCCATTCAAGGAATAGAATTTGTGAGCTACGAAAAAATCAACAAATCTATTGGAATTTGTTATGGAGACAGTAATCGATCATTGATTTCTAAATTAATCGAAGAACATTATCTAGGATATCTGGTCGGGAAGTTTTTTCGTCTTGATATAATCAATGCTCATCATATTCGATTCGATGAAGCTATCCGATTTCGCGAAGACGATGTATTCATGCTTGATTATGCCAGATATTTAAACAATTGGGCATCAACAGACAATTCAAATTATATTTATTACGTTCCATCCGAAGACAAAAAATATGGCACTGATGCCACCGACTGCACAGAGAAAATACTCGATTCTCTTAACAAAATCTTCTCAGGGAATATTCCACGACCAATACTTGATAATCAAGCGTGGAGTGTAAAGGGAGCGGTGGTCAACCGAATTCTTGCCAATCAACCGATTTCGCCTATTCTTATGGATGCTTATCAACAGACGTTTCCCTCTCCCCACGGAATGCGACAAAAAATCTTAAGCTTTCTGATACTCTACAATGCTACTCTTGGCCCTATACCAAGAATACTATTCCGTCTGATTAACAGAAAATGAATATACTCTTTATTTATCCGACCGTTTTCAATCCTATACATGGTGGAGTAGAGCGAGTAACGGATTTGCTGGCAAAAGAATTTTCACGTAGGAATCATAATGTCTTTTACGCTCATCACGTCAAACCTACAAGTAATATTGAATTGCCATTTAGGACATTCTTCTTCCCGTCGGAGGATTATAACTCTCCTGTCAACCGCGAGTTTTACACGAAACTGTTGAACGAGTTAAATATCGATATTGTAATCAACCAATGTGGTGCACATGGAGATTCAATACTTTATAATCATGTGTATAGCACGAAGGCAAAAGTAGTTTCGGTCATTCATTTTTCACCAAAAATGTTCTTGGAGCATTATTGGGACGAAATTTCGTCTTTGCGAAACAATAGCCTAATAGAAAAAATTAAGAGACTTGGACGTTGCGTGTTGTATCCCAAACTTAAACGAGATTACTTTTTGCGTCTTACTAACCATTATCGTTGGCTTTTTGAGCATACTGATCGAATATGTCTTCTTTCAGATCTCTTCAAAAATGAATTAGAAAGTTTGGCAGACGATAAATATGATGCCAGAAAAGTAGTTGCAATCAATAACCATGTTGAAAATCCATCAGAAGTTTCTCCCAATAAAGAAAAAGTTATTATATGGGTGGGACGGTTCGATTTGAAACAGAAACGCCCTGACTTATGTCTTAGAGTCTGGAGCAAAATTAATAAACATCTGCCTGACTGGAAACTTATCATGATTGGCGATGGAAATGATTTGGACTACATCCGAGATAAAGCGAAAAATATTGAGAGAATTACTTTTACCGGCTATGTAGATCCGAGCCCATACTATAGACGAGCAAAAATCTTAATAATGACCTCTTTAACAGAAGGTTGGGGCATGGTTTTGACTGAAGCTATGACACATGGAGTCGTACCTATGGCCTTTGATAGCTTCTTGGCTGTCAGAGATATTATCTCTGATGAAAAACAATTGGTGACTCCATTTGACATAAACGAATATGCTCAAAAACTTACAGCACTAATCAGTGATGAAGGAGGTCTCTCTAATGCACTAGTCGGTGTACAGGACTCAGTTGAGCGTTTTTCTCTCTCAGCAACTGCTGAAAGATGGGAAAATCTATTTAAGGATATATTATCGGATTAAAGATATAAAAGAGATATTAGGAACATTTATGATACCCAAAGTTATTCATAGTGTCTGGTTAAGCGGAGATGATAAACCGACTCAATATAAAATGTGCATAAATTCCTGGAAGAAAGTAATGCCAGACTACAAAATTATTGAATGGAATTTGACTAATCTCCCGACTGAAATCCTTGACCATCAATTTGTAAAAGGCGCAATTAATGCAGAGAAATGGGCTTATGCAACTGATGTGATACGTCTTTGGGCGTTAAAAAAGTATGGAGGGATATATCTTGATATGGATGTTTTTGTCTATAGACCTTTTGATGATTTTCTGACTGATCGTGCCTTTTCATGTCTGGAAATCAACCCAGAGGAACTCTACACATCGGTCAAGAAAGGCAAAAAAGAGTTGTTAGGTATAGGGATCGAAGCCGGAGTCCTCGGGGCAGAAAAGGATAGTCCATGGATAAATGATATCTTTTCTTATTACAAAAAACTTGAATTTGTAAATATTCCTAAGTATTACTGTAATTATATAATGCCACGAGTTGTAAACAGGGTATCGAAAGAAAAGTATGGCTTCCATCAAATTCCAGTTTATCAATCACTGAAGTATGGGGTTAAAATATATCCGAGTGAAACATTCTCATGGATTTATAAATGGAAGTTACTGGGAATGGAATTTTCCCCAGAAAACGTGAAAAGATTAGGTGAATTGCAACCAATGCGTTATGCCTGTCATCTTACACTTCATTCCTGGTGGGAAGGAATGGACAGAAAAGATTCAATTGTATTTAAAATAAAACATTGGATCTATAACCTAACCAAAGGTAAAATTAATAAGAAATATCTGAAAAGTATATTGGTTTTCAAAAATGACGACAAATGGTAATTAACCAATGAACGTTTTATTCTTAACTACATTTGGACAATCAATCCTTCATGAACATATTTTCACCAGAAATGTATGGTATGCTCTTCGCAAGAATCCTGATGTTTCTTTAATGACCATTTTTAAAGGCGGAGAGACGATAAAATATGAATATGTCCCATCTGAGAAATGGCATAAATTATATATTCCATCTTCGGTCATAAAATCGAGGATGGACACAGTTGAAGTTGTTAAGGATTGCTTCAGGGATATTTCACCTGACATCATTCATTCTAACATGATTGAGACATTTGAGATAGAAGCGGCCAGCGAATTAAAAATTCCTATTGTGCTGACAATGCACATCGGAGGCTTAATCTGTCCGCGCGGAGGTGGTAATGGCTTCTTAAAATGGGATGACAGCATATGCGATGGACCAATTGGTAAAAATTGCCGGAAATGTTGCTGTTTTGAATTACCTATACCTAGAGTCGCTAATTGTCTTGATAAATTATTACCGCATAAAATAGTCGCCAATCTCAATAAAAGATTGAGTGACAAAAAAATTTTTTATTTATCTCCATTATTATCTATCGGAGATAACATCAATAAACGTCTTGAAGCTATTGACGTTTTAAAAAATGCAACAGTAATAACAGCCAACAAACGATTATCAGGTGTATTGGGGAATCTTGGTATTGGGACAGAAGTCATTCCTCATGGAATTAAATCATATGATCGCTATATCTATCCGAAAATCAAACAGGATTCTATCATCAGGTTCTATTTTTTAGGAAGAATCCAATATTCAAAAGGTCTACACAATCTTTTACGCGCTTTTGATGGTATTCCTACACAAAAATATGAATTACATGTTTTCGGGGACGCTTATCCTGCACGTCGTGAACAAAGATATAAACGGGTGATTCAAAAACTTGCAAATAATAAGGATGTCATCTTCCACGGATTTGTAGAAAATGACCAATTACCTAATTTGCTGAAAGATATGCACGTGATGATTCATACCGCAATTTTTCATGAAGTGTACGGCATTAATATTTCAGAATCATTGAGCTTCGGACATCCTGTTCTTGCTACTAAGTGCGGAGGACCTGAAATGCAGATACAGGATGGCATAAACGGTTGGTTGGTAAACCCTAATAATATTGAAGTGCTTCGCGAAAAAATTAATTATATTATTGACAATAAACTCTTATTGGAAGAAATAAGTAGCAATTGTCATTGTCCGAATACACTTGAGAACTATACAAAGCAATTATTTGAATTATATCACAAACTTTGTAACAGGCAATGAAGAGGATACTCACAATAATCAAAGAACCATTTCTTGACAGGATTCCGAGCCTGAAAA
>ERZ778495.1484-NODE-1484-length-15902-cov-6.237648_pt1 | contig 15902 bp, 10 predicted proteins | sample MGYA00433100_ERZ778495 | MGnify/ENA primary metagenome ERZ778495 (study PRJEB29527, sample SAMN07138962) | mouse gut metagenome | material: feces | host: mouse | place: China:Nanjing | collected 2016-01-25 ...
AAGAAAGTTCTAAATGAAAGTTTTTAAAAGAAAGTTCTAAATGAAAGTTTTTAAATACAAGTTTTTAAAAGCAAGTTCCAAATGAAACTCTAAATATAAAAATTTTGAGTATTTCATGTTTAAAATAAAATTTTAGTTGATAAAAAGGGAGGATTCTTATGGAAAGGGCTATAGTAGCAAATAAAGCAGATTCAATACATAGAATGAAGGAATTAACAGAGATACTTCGCGAAGCATCCAAAGCTTATTATGCTGAGGATAGGGAGATTATGAGCAATCGTGAATATGATGCGCTATATGAGGAATTACAAGTGCTGGAAAAAGAAACAGGAATGGTGCTTACAGGAAGTCCTACAATTACAGTAGGATATGAAGCTGTGGACGAACTTCCTAAGGAGGCGCATGAGAGTCCTATGCTTTCCCTTGATAAAACAAAGGAACGAGAAGAACTAAAAAACTGGCTGAATGGAAAGGATGGACTGTTAAGCTGGAAGCTGGACGGGCTGACAATTGTTTTAACCTATCAAAGTGGAAAACTGGTAAAAGCTGTTACGCGCGGAAATGGTGAAGTGGGGGAAGTGATTACAAATAATGCAAAGGTATTTAAAAATCTTCCGCTGCAAATCCCATACCAAGGCGAATTGGTTCTAAGGGGCGAAGCGGTTATCACATACAAGGATTTTGATGCGATTAACAGTCGGATTGAGGATGTGGACGCGCGCTACAAAAATCCTAGAAATCTTTGTTCTGGTTCCGTAAGACAATTAAATAATCAGATAACCGCAGAGAGAAATGTGCGGTTTTTTGCATTTACACTGGTTACGGCGGAAAATGTCGATTTTGAGAATTCGCGTGAGAAACAGTTTGCCTTTTTAAAAGAACAAGGTTTTGAAGTGGTGGATTATGTTAGAGTGGACGAAAATTCCATAGTTGATGCAGTAGCGGCTTATGAGGAGCGTATTCAGACTTATGAAGTGCCATCAGATGGACTTGTATTAATCTATGATGATATTGCGTATGGACGTTCTTTGGGAAGAACATCAAAGTTTCCAAGAGATTCGATTGCGTTTAAATGGGCAGATGAAACAAGAGAAACGACGCTTTTAGAGATTGAGTGGAGCCCAAGCCGCACGGGATTAATTAATCCCGTAGCGATTTTTGCACCCGTGGAACTAGAGGGAACTACGGTAAGCCGCGCGTCAGTCCATAATATTAGTATTCTAAAAGGCTTAAAACTTGGTATTGGTGATACGATTACCGTGTATAAGGCAAATATGATTATTCCGCAGATTGCAGAGAATTTAACAAGAAGCGACAGTATCGAAATCCCTAAGATTTGTCCGGTTTGTCAAGGCGCAACGCAGATAAAAGCCGTTAATGAGGTGCAGTCATTATATTGTACCAATCCACATTGCGACGCAAAAAAAATTAAATCGTTTACATTGTTTGTCAGCCGTGATGCAATGAATATTGATGGGCTTTCAGAGGCAACGCTGGAAAAATTTATTGCAGAGGGTTTTATCCATGAGTATCAGGATATTTTTCACTTGGATCGTTATCAAGAGGAAATTGTTTCCCTGGAGGGTTTTGGCAAAAGGTCTTATGTTAAGCTGATTGACAGTATTAATGCGGCAAGGACTGTGACGCTGCCGAAATTAATATACAGTTTGGGGATTGCCAATATTGGTCTTTCCAATGCAAAAGTGATCTGCCGTTTTTATAATTATGATTTGGAAGCGATGCGCAGGGCAACGGCAGAGGAGTTAAGCGAAATTGATGGAATTGGTGAAGTCATCGGCAAAGCATTTGAGGATTATTTTGCAGATGAGGATAACAGTGCGCGCTTTGACAAACTTTTAACAGAGTTGGTGATTGCGCAGGAGGAAATCAATACAGAAGAACAGACATTAACGGGAAAAGCATTTGTAATTACCGGAAGTTTGGAGCATTTTGGCAGCAGAAATGAATTAAAAGAATTAATAGAAAAAATGGGCGGCAAAGTAACCGGAAGCGTTACTTCTAAAACAACCTGCCTGATTAATAATGATATTGCGTCAAATTCCTCCAAGAATAAAAAGGCGAAGGAACTGGGGATTCCTATAGTTACAGAGGAAAGCTTTATAACGGAATATTTAGAAACGGATAGTCAGAATTAAAAATGCATTAGAATGGGGGAGTTATTATGCCAATTAAAGTACAAAATGATTTGCCAGCAAAAGGAATATTGGAAAATGAAAATATCTTTGTAATGGATGAGGTGCGGGCGAGCCACCAAGATATCCGCCCGCTGCAGGTCTGCATTCTCAATCTAATGCCTGTGAAACAGGATACAGAATTACAGCTTCTGCGTGCGCTGTCGAATACGCCGCTGCAGGTGGATGTAACATTTTTAATGGTGACAAGTCACGTATCACTAAACACTTCTGCAAATCATTTAAACCGATTTTACAGCACATTTGCAGATATTCAAAGCAAACGTTTTGACGGTTTGATTATAACAGGAGCGCCGGTGGAGGATATTGCGTTTGAGGAAGTCGATTACTGGGAAGAAGTATGCGAAATTATGGATTGGGCAGAAACAAATGTAACTTCAACACTGCATATCTGCTGGGGGGCACAGGCGGGATTATATCACTATTATGGGATTCCCAAACATATGCTCCCTGAAAAGCTGTTTGGTTTATATTGGCATAAAGTGCAAAACAGAAAAGTGCCATTGGTGCGTGGTTTTGACGATCTATTTCTTGCTCCTCACAGCCGCCATACAGAAACGCGTTCGGAGGATATTCATCAGTGCAAAGCAGTTACGGTATTGGCGGAATCAGCCGAGGCAGGTGTATTTCTTGCCTATGCCGAAAATGGCAAGAAAATTTTTGTAAACGGACATCCAGAATATGACCGATATACATTAGATGCCGAGTACAAGCGTGATTTAGCAAAGGGACTGCCGATACATATTCCTAGAAACTATTATCCCAACGACGACCCCAGCCAGAAGCCTAATTTGCAATGGCGTTCACACAGCAATAACCTTTATACGAATTGGCTTGATTACTATGTATACCAGAATACGCCGTATGAGTGGTAAGAATCCTGCAAAAACAAATAAATTGTTTCTTTTTTTCCAAAAAACGGTTATAATAACAGTGGATATATTGATAGATAAAAAAGGAGGATTTCTATGAAAGGTTCTATGAATACCCATCTAGGTAATATCCTTATCGCACCCGAAGTCATTGCGCAGTATGCGGGCAGTGTTGCAGTGGAGTGCTTTGGTATCGTAGGGATGGCCTCGGTAAATATGAAGGATGGCTTGGTAAAGCTGCTTGTGAAGGACAGTATTACACATGGGATATCGGCAACCATTGTAAATAATAAATTAATTCTGGATTTTCACGTAATTGTTGCCTATGGTGTTAGTATCGTTACTGTCTGCGATAATTTAATTAACAATGTAAAATACAAGGTTGAAAACTTTACAGGGCTCGAAATCGAAAAAATCAACATCTTTGTTGAAGGCGTTCGAGTAATTGATTAAGGAGGATTCTTGAAGTGGGTTTAAATGTAATCGATGCGAAGATGTTTTCAAAGATGTTTCTTGCCGGAGCAAAAAACTTAGAGCATAAAAAAGAATGGATTAACGAGTTAAATGTCTTTCCTGTTCCAGATGGTGACACGGGCACTAATATGTGCATGACAATAATGTCTGCTGCAAAGGAGGTTGCCGCTGTTGAAAATCTGGATATGATGACTTTGGCAAAAGCAGTTTCCTCTGGTTCCCTGCGGGGGGCACGGGGAAATTCGGGTGTGATTTTGTCACAGTTGTTCCGTGGATTTACCAAGGTGATAAGGGAATATGATGAACTCAATGTTGCGATTTTGGCATCTGCCTGCGACAAGGCAGTAGAAACAGCTTATAAGGCTGTTATGAAGCCTAAGGAGGGCACAATTCTAACAGTGGCAAAAGGCGCTGCTAAGAGAGCAAACGATTTGGCAATTGCAGGTGAGAAGGACTTGGAAACGTTTTTAAAGGAAGTGATTAAAGAGGCGGAAGTAGTTCTTTCACAGACGCCGGATATGCTTCCGGTTTTAAAACAGGCAGGCGTTGTTGACTCTGGCGGACAAGGATTGGTTGAGGTTTTAAAGGGCTGTCTGGATGCATATTTAGGAAAAGAACTTGACCTTACAATTGAAGTGATGCCGAAACCTGCTGCGAAGAAGGGCGCATTGTCGCCGAATATTGAAGCGCAGGCGAATGCGGAGATTAAATTCTGCTATTGTACACAGTTTTTAATTATGCTGAATAAGACGTTTAACATAAAGCATGAGATGGATTTTAAAGAATATTTATCATCAATTGGTGACTCAATTGTTGTGGTAGCAGATGAGGAAATTGTTAAGGTTCATGTGCATACAAATGATCCTGGTCTTGCAATGCAAAAGGCGCTTCGTTATGGTTCTCTAACAACGATTATTATTGAAAATATGCGTTTGGAGCGTGATGAAAAAGTATCTGATATGATGGAAAAGCAGATGCAGAGTACACAACTGCCCTCTAAAGAACCGTCGGAAGGTATTGTTGATGCCGCAGCCGTAGCCGGCAATGCAGAAACTGAAACGCCGCAGACAATCGCGGAGCATAAGGAAACAGGCTTTATTGCAGTATCAATTGGTGAGGGAATGAATGAGATATTCCGTTCGCTGGGCGTGGATTATATAATTGAGGGGGGACAGACAATGAACCCTAGTACAGAAGATATGCTGAATGCGATTGAAACGGTTGATGCTGATAATATTTTTATTTTCCCAAATAACAAAAATATTATACTTGCGGCAAATCAGGCAAAACAATTGACAAAGGATAAAAATATTTATGTAATTCCTACAAAAACAGTACCACAGGGAATTACAGCGATTATTAATTATGTCCCTGATGTATCTGTGGAGGAGAACGAAGCCGTTATGACGCAGGAGGCAGCAAATGTAGCGACGGGACAAGTAACATATGCCGTGCGGGATACTGTAATTGATGACAAAGAAATCCATCAAGGGGATTTTATGGGGATCGGTGATAAAGGGATTCTTTCTGTCGGTACGGATTTACAGGAAGTAGCGTTCTCCATGATTTCGGAAATGATGAAAGCTAATGCATATGAACTGATTAGTGTTTATTATGGTGATATTATTCAGGAGTCACAAGCACAGGCACTTGCAGACAGGATAAAAGAAACGTTTGAAGGCTGTGATGTGGAATTACAGTTTGGAGGACAACCGATTTATGCTTATATTGTTTCCGCAGAATAAAAATAATAATCTGCATTGAAAAAATATAGACTTGATAAAGCAGGATATGCGTTTCATATTTTGCATTTTTAATAAGGGCGAAAGAAACCATGCAATTAACAGATGCGATTACAACAATCAGCGGTATCGGCGAGAAAACGGCGGCGCTGTACCATAAATTAAATATTTTCACAATCCATGATTTAATTACACATTATCCTAGAGATTATGAGGAATGGCGTGATATTGTCAATATCGGCGCATTACAGGCAAATCAAGTACACTGTGTTCGGGCAACCGTGCTGAATGTCGTGCATTTGCCGCATATCCGCAATAATCTTTCGATTACGACAGTGCGGGTTCGTGACGCAAGCGGTGCTTGTGATGCTGTCTATTACAATATGCCCTATGTAAAAAACAGTCTTCAGGCTGGCAAGCAGTATCTTCTCCGTGGGCGTGTGTCATTAAAAAATAATAAAATTACATTAGAGCAGCCCAAAATTATCAGTCAAAGGGAATATCAGCAGAATCTGCATAGACTGACGCCTATTTATCCGACAACAAAAGGACTGTCTGTCAATGCAATTGCAAAGGCAGTGCAGGCAGTGCTGAAAAGTCTATCTGAGGAGGAGGACTATATCCCCCGTGATATGCGCAGTAAATATCAATTAATGGATTATCGAACTGCTGTTGCAGCAATCCATTTTCCCGAAAACCGCGAGATTATGGTGGCGGCAAGAAAACGGCTGGTTTTTGAGGAATTTTTATTCTTTATTGTGTCGGTGTTGGTGTTAAAGGATTATTCGGAGCGTGCGGTAAATGACTGCCCTATGATGCGGATTGATGCTTGTCAAGCATTAATGGATAAGCTTCCCTATGAATTAACAAATGCGCAGAAAAGAGTGTGGGCGCAGATTGAGGAGGATATGTGTTCGACACATTTAATGAACCGCTTAATTCAAGGAGATGTGGGATCGGGAAAGACAATTGTCGCAGTTTTGGCAATTTTTATGTGTGTTATGAATCATCACCAAGCAGCGTTTATGGCGCCGACAGAGGTTTTGGCAAAACAGCATTATGATTCGATATTGGCATTTGCGCTGGATTATAATATCCCTTTTAAGCCTATTTTACTGACAGGTTCGCTGACGGCAAAGGAAAAGCGCAGTGCAAAGGAAAAAATCAGCACAGGCTATGCCAACGTAATTATTGGCACACAGGCACTGCTTCAGGGAGATGTGGAATTTTATGATTTACGTCTTGTAATTACAGATGAGCAACATAGATTTGGCGTAAAACAGCGGGAAACACTAGCACAGAAGGGCACTGTTTTTCAGGATATCGCCGAGGAGGGCAGTGTGGGCGGCACAGTGCAGCGATCGGCGCAGCCGCATATTTTGGTAATGAGTGCAACACCAATTCCTCGAACGCTGGCATTGATTTTATATGGCGATTTGGATATTTCTGTTATGGATGAACTTCCTGCAAACAGGCTTCCGATTAAAAACTGTGTTGTCAATACAAGTTATCGGAAAAAGGCATATGAATTTATTGCCAAAGAAGTTGCTGCTGGAAGGCAGGCATATGTTATTTGTCCAATGGTTGAGGCAAATGAGGAGATAATGGGCGATCAGCCAATCCTTGAAAATGTGATAGATTATACAAATCTGTTAAAAAAAGCACTTCCAGCGTCGATTCGGGTAGAATATCTTCATGGTCAGTTAAAACCAAAGGAAAAAAACCGTATTATGGAAGAATTTGCAGCACATAATATAGATGTATTGGTATCGACAACGGTAATCGAAGTGGGTATTAATGTACCGAATGCAACGGTTATGATGGTAGAAAATGCCGAGCGGTTCGGGCTTGCGCAGCTTCATCAGCTTCGGGGGCGTGTAGGGCGTGGAAAAGATCAGTCTTATTGTATTTTTATCAGTACCTCAAGCCAGAATGATACCTTAGAGCGCCTTCAGGTTTTAAATAAATCCAATGACGGATTTTTTATCTCATCTGAGGATATGCGTATGAGAGGTCCAGGCGATCTGTTTGGGATCCGTCAAAGCGGGCAGTTTCAGTTCCGTTTGGGAGATATTTACCAAGATGCGCAGATATTGCAGAGCGCGCAGCAGTGCGCTTCGGAATTATACAAGATTTATCAGGAAAATGGCAGGCAGCCAACGGCAGAGCATGCAAAATTTTGGCAGCACTATGAAGATAATATTGCATCTAGTGTTGACTTTATTAATATCTGAAAGTAAAATATGATTATGGTTGTTTTTTTCTTTCGCAGCCAATGAATCCAGCAGGGAGATATAATGATATGTCAAAAATAGCAATTGTTACAGACAGCAACAGTGGTATTACACAGGCACAAGCAAAAGAACATGGCATTCGTGTAGTTCCTATGCCTTTTATGATTGATGGAGAAACATACTATGAGGAAATTACACTAAGCAGGGGTGAATTTTATCAGAAATTAACGAGCAATGCGGATATTTCAACATCCCAGCCATCACCAGAGTCTATATTGGAATTGTGGGACGCACTTCTAAAAGAATATGACGAAGTGGTGCATATTCCTATGTCTAGTGGTTTAAGCAGTTCATGCCAGACTGCCATTATGCTGGCGCAGGATTATAATGGAAAAGTGCACGTTGTAAATAACCAGCGGATTTCTGTAACGCAGAAGCGTTCTGTTTTTGATGCGCTTGCGCTTGCGAAAGAGGGGAAAAGCGGCGCAGAAATTAAGAAAATTTTGGAAGATGACAAGTTTAATTCGAGTATTTATATTATGATTGATACTCTGTACTATTTGAAAAAAGGCGGTAGGATTACACCGGCAGCAGCTGCACTTGGCACATTGCTGCGGTTAAAGCCAGTGTTGCAAATCCAAGGTGACAAACTGGATGCCTTTGCAAAAGCAAGAACAGTGAATCAGGCAAAGTCAATTATGATTAATGCGGTAAAAAGTGATATAGAGAAGCGGTTTGGCGGGATTTCACCGGATAATCAGATTTATCTTGCGATTGCCCATACGGAGAATGAAGAGGCCGCCTGCATTTTTAAGGAAGAACTGCATGCGCAGTTTCCGGATTATCCCATAACGGATGTAGATTCTCTTTCGCTAAGTGTTTCCTGTCATATTGGACCGGGCTCATTGGCAGTAACTTGCTGCAAAAAACTGCGGTAGTGAAATCATAGAGAGATAACAAACAGAGGATAAAATTTTATTTTTATTATATAAGGAGGTTTTTTATATGGCAGCATCAAAGCGCAACATTATTGTAGGGCAGTCGGGAGGACCAACTTCCGTCATTAATTCCAGTTTGGCAGGAGTTTACAAGACTGCTAAGGAGAGAGGATTCCATAAAGTATATGGAATGCTGCATGGAATTCAAGGGTTTTTAGATGAGCAGTATGTGGATTTATCGACACAGATTCATTCCGATATGGATATTGAGCTGTTGAAAAGAACCCCTTCGGCGTTTTTAGGTTCATGCAGATTCAAATTGCCGGAAATTCATGAAGACACAGATACGTATGAGAAGATATTTCAGATTTTGGATAAATTGGATATCGAAGCATTTATCTATATTGGCGGAAATGATTCTATGGATACGATTAAGAAGCTGTCAGATTATGCGATTATCAAAGGACATAGCCAAAAGTTTTTGGGTGTGCCTAAGACGATTGACAATGATTTAGCTTTGACGGATCATACACCAGGATTCGGTAGTGCGGCAAAATATATTGCGGCGTCAACAAAAGAGGTTATTCGTGATGCGTTGGGATTGACCTACAATAAGGAAATGATAACAGTTATTGAAGTTATGGGGCGTAATGCTGGATGGCTGACAGGTGCAACGGCTCTTGCGCGCACAGAGGAATGCGATGGGCCGGACTTAATTTACTTGCCTGAGATTTTGTTTGATATGGAGAAGTTTGAGAAAAAAGTAACGGAGCTGCTGAAAAAGAAACATTCCATTGTAATTGCCGTTTCAGAGGGAATTAAAACCGCTGATGGGAAATATGTCTGTGAGTTATCTGGTGGTGCAGACTATGTGGATGCATTTGGTCATAAGCAGTTACAAGGAACGGCAGCATATTTGGCAGGACATCTTGGCGCTGTAATCGGTTGCAAAACACGTAGTATTGAGTTTTCTACCTTACAGAGAAGTGCATCGCATATGGCTTCCCGTGTCGATGTAAACGAGGCATTTATGGTGGGTGGCGCTGCTGTAAAGGCAGCAGACGAAGGTGATAGCGGTAAAATGGTTGTTATTGACCGCGTTTCGGATGACCCTTATATGAGCGCGGCAGGAATTTATGATGTACATAGAATTGCAAACAATGAAAAACTAGTTCCACGTACTTGGGTAAACAAAGAAGGAAACTATGTAACACAAGAGTTTATCAATTATATTGAGCCATTAATTCAAGGTGATTACCAACCGTTTATGGTAAATGGTCTGCCACAGCATTTGGTTTTAAATAAGAAATAACAAATATATAGCATATATAATAAAATAAGGGACTGTCACACTTGTAAAATGCGGCAGTCCCTTACGTTATTGTGCTTTATACGAGCGCTGCTGTAATAATTGCCATAGAGTAAACTTCAATTGCATTGCAGCCACGGGATAGGTCATTGATTGGTGCATTTAATCCTAATAGGATAGGACCATATGCTTCAAAATTTCCCATTCTCTGCGCAATTTTATAACCCATATTACCGGAATTAATATCAGGGAAGATAAATGTATTTGCATGTCCAGCAACTTCCGAAGAAGGGCATTTTGTTCGTGCTACACGCGGGGATACAGCAGCATCAAATTGTAGTTCGCCATCAATTGGTGTATTGGGGAATTTTGCTTTCGCTAATTTTGCAGCGTTTCGCATTTTTTCAACATCTGCACCCTTGCCCGATCCCAGTGTGGAGTAGCTTAAAAATGCTACCTTAGGGTCAACACCAAATATTTTGGCACATTCAATTGTTTCACCGCAAATTTCCACGAGTTCCTCTTCAGTCGGGTCAATGTTGATTGCACAGTCACTCATTGCAAGTACTTCATTTTCACCAGTAGCACCAGGACGAACGAGGATAAAGCAAGAAGAAACAATATTGTTTTCGGGTTTGGTTTTAATAATCTGTAGTGCAGGACGGACAGTTTCAGCAGTAGAGTATGTAGCGCCGCCAAGTAAAGAATCTGCTACCCCCATTTTTACGAGCATTGTACCAAAATAATTCGGTTGAGAAAGGATTTTACGTGCTTCCTCAGTGGTCATGCCTTTGCCTTTGCGCAATTCGCAGAAACTCTCAACCATTTCATCGAAACGCTCATAATTATTGCTGTCGATAATCTGTGCACCGCGGATATTATATCCCGCTTCCTCAGCAGCACTCAGAACATCTTCTTCATTTCCGACAAGGATAGGGGTTAAGAAACTGCTTGCCAAAAGACGGGATGCTGCTTCCAGAATACGTGGGTCTGTTCCTTCTGTAAATACAATTGTCTTCGGGCTTTTCTTAAGTTGATCGATCATTGTGCCAAATCCATACATCATAGTTAAAATCCTTCCTTTTCTTTGCGATATTTTGGGTTGTTATTATTTGCTTTTGAAAGTGGTTACACCGTAGTATTTATCGGGTTGCTGCCTATTCTTAACTAATATTGTATACAAAATTTTTTCATTTGCAATGCTTGTATTCAATTTAATGCATAAAAAGTTTAGTCGAGTGTAACAGTTCAGGTAGGTCTGCGCATTTACTGCGCTGACCGTAATAAAATGTAGTGGTTGGAGGTATCCAGCCCATCGCGAAGCGATTTCCAATGGCTGGATACAACAGTTCAATGGGTTATCTGAACTGTTACAGTCGAGTTAAGGGGCTGTTTGCATAGCAGCAAAAGTAATGGAATATATGCTATGTATTGACACATTAGTTCTGTTATGCTATTTTTATGTGCATAGATTCGATCTATATGGAAGAATATTGTTACAATTCATGTTAACGCCAGATTTTGCACCAATTTACGAATATTCGGTGTGAATTGCAACAATTGATGCACACAAAATGCCCCAAAACAGGCATTTTGGCGCTGCTCTGACATTATGCAGCAAGTGCGTGGTGCGGGTGTGAAAAATAACAGAATATAAACATACGTTTGAAAAAATCCCCCGAAACTATTTGCAATCTAAAAAAGTTGTGTTATAATATTCACGAAAGCAGCGAGCAAAACATATATTCGAATTGCTAAAATAAGAAAGAAAGGCATGATTGAACATGGCAAAACAAGAAACAGTTTATGACGCTTCGAGTATTACCGTTCTGGAAGGATTGGAAGCAGTCAGAAAAAGACCTGGTATGTACATAGGCAGCGTGTCAACAAAGGGTCTAAATCATTTAATATACGAAATTGTGGATAATTCTGTAGATGAGCATCTTGCAGGTGTGTGTTCTGAAATTCGTGTTACATTGGAAGCAGATGGGTCTGCAACGATTTCTGATAATGGGCGTGGTATTCCAGTGGGAATGCATGAAAAAGGTGTTAGTGCAGAGCGTATTGTATTTACGACACTCCATGCAGGCGGTAAGTTTGATAATAATGCATACAAAACAAGCGGCGGATTACACGGTGTGGGTTCATCTGTAGTAAATGCGTTGTCTACACAGCTTACTGTAACGGTAAAGAGTGGCGGTTTTATTCATCAGGATAAATATGCATATGGCAATCCAGTAGTAGATTTGGTTGATGGATTGCTGCCAGTTATTGGCAAGACGAAGGAAACAGGGACGACAATTAATTTTACGCCTGACCCAACCATATTTGATCGCACGCGTTTTAAGGCGGACGAAGTGAAAAGCAGACTGCACGAAACGGCTTACTTAAATCCCAAATTGACCATTATTTTTGAGGACAAACGCGATGAAACGCCAGAAAGTATTACATTTATGGAACCAGAGGGAATTATTGGGTATGTGAAGGACTTAAATAAAAATAAGGAAGCACTGCATGATGTAATTTATTTTACGGGAGTAAGCGAGGAAGTAACTGTGGAATGTGCCTTTCAATATGTTAATGAGTTCCATGAAAATGTTCTTGGATTTTGCAATAATATTTATAATGCAGAAGGTGGTACACATTTAACGGGATTTAAAACAATGTTTACGACCATTATCAACAATTATGCACGGGAACTCAATATTTTAAAAGAAAAGGATGTCAATTTTACTGGTGCAGATATTCGTAACGGAATGACTGCAGTTGTTTCCATAAAGCATCCCGACCCAAGATTTGAGGGACAGACAAAAACAAAATTAGATAATCAAGACGCAGCAAAGGCAGTGAGTAAGGTAACTGGTGATGAAATTCCCCGTTATTTTGACCGTAACGTAGAGGTATTAAAAAGTGTTATTTCCTGTGCGGAAAAGGCGGCAAAAATTAGGAAAACTGAGGAAAAAGCCAAAACGAATATGCTTACGAAACAAAAGTTTTCTTTTGATTCCAATGGAAAACTTGCAAATTGCGAATCAAAGGACAGCAGTAAATGCGAGATATTTATTGTGGAGGGAGATTCTGCTGGAGGAAGTGCAAAGACCGCACGTAACCGAAATTATCAGGCGATTTTACCGATACGCGGGAAAATATTAAATGTTGAGAAGGCAAGTATTGATAAGGTTTTGGCAAATGCAGAAATTAAGACCATGATTAATGCGTTTGGCTGCGGATTTTCTGAAGGGTACGGAAATGATTTTGATATAACAAAATTGCGTTATCATAAAATTGTAATTATGGCAGATGCGGATGTAGACGGTGCGCATATCAGCAATTTGCTTTTAACGTTGTTTTATCGGTTTATGCCGGAATTAATTTATGAGGGACATGTTTTTATTGCGATGCCGCCTCTTTATAAAGCAATGCCTGCTAAGGGAAAAGAGGAGTACCTCTATGATGATAAAGCATTGGAAAAGTACCGCAAGAAGCATAAAGGGCCTTTTACATTACAGCGGTATAAGGGACTTGGCGAAATGGACGCAGATCAATTATGGGAAACAACATTAAATCCAGAAACAAGAATTTTAAAGCAGATTGAGATAGAGGATGCACGTATGGCATCAGAAGTAACGGAAATGCTGATGGGAACAGATGTTGCTCCTAGAAAAATGTTTATTTATGAGCATGCCACAGATGCGGAACTGGATATCTAAATATCGAAACACGGAAATGAAGGAGTTTAATGAATGGAAGAAAAAATATTAAAGACCGAATACTCAGAAACAATGCAGAAGTCTTTTATCGACTATGCGATGAGTGTTATTATTGCCAGAGCGCTTCCGGATGTGCGCGATGGCTTAAAACCAGTACAGCGCAGAACCTTGTATGATATGCATGAACTGGGAATACGTTATGACAGACCTTATCGAAAGAGTGCGCGTATTGTGGGGGATACAATGGGTAAATATCATCCGCATGGTGACAGCTCTATCTATGAGGCGTTAGTAGTATTGACACAGGATTTTAAGAAAGGGATTCCTTTAATTGACGGCCATGGAAATTTTGGCAATATTGAGGGCGATGGCGCAGCTGCGATGCGTTATACGGAAGCACGCTTGCAAAAAATTTCGCAGGAGGCGCTGCTTGCTGATTTGGACAAAGATGTTGTAGATTTTGTACCAAATTTTGATGAAACGGAGAAAGAACCAAGTGTACTTCCTTGTCGTTTCCCTAATCTGCTAGTCAATGGTTCAGAGGGAATTGCTGTGGGTATGGCAACGAGTATTCCACCACACAATCTTGGTGAAGTGATCGAGGCAACCAAAGCCTATATGAAGAATGAAAATATCACAACCAAGGAACTTATGCGATATGTAAAAGGACCTGATTTTCCAACAGGCGGGATTGTATGCAATAAGGATGATTTGCTGTCCATTTATGAAACAGGAGTAGGAAAAATTAAGCTGCGCGGCAAGGTAGAGGTGGAAAAAACAAAGGGTGGCAAATTAAATCTAATTATCAGTGAAATTCCGTACACGATGATTGGCGCAAATATTGGCAAATTTCTACAGGATGTGGCACAGCTATACGAGCAGAAAAAAGCACCAGAAATTGTTGATATTTCCAATCAATCCTCTAAAGAGGGGATTCGTATTGTGATAGAATTGAAAAAAGATACAGATGTAGAAAATTTTAAAAATCTTTTGTATAAGAAAACACGGCTTGAGGATACATTTGGCGTCAATATGATAGCCATTGCAGGCGGGCGGCCAGAAACATTAGGATTAAAGAATATCATTGCGCAAAATGTTGCATTTCAGTATGAGATAACAACACGCAAATATACAACGTTATTAAATAAAGAGTTGGAAAAACGTGAGATTCAAGAAGGTTTAATACGTGCCTGCAATATTATTGATTTAATTATTGAAATTTTGCGAGGCTCTAAAGATAGGGCAATGGTGAAAAATTGCTTGACTGATGGAGTCACTACAGGAATAAAATTTCGTTCCAAAGAATCTGCTATTATGGCGGAACAGTTAAATTTTACAGAGAAACAGGCAAATGCAATATTGGATATGCGTCTATATAAACTGATTGGCTTGGAAATTGAAGCGCTTATGAAAGAAAATGAGCAGACGAACGCGAATATTTATCGTTATGAGGATATTCTCGACCGCCGTGATGCTATGGCACAAGTAATTATTCAAGAGTTGGATGTCATTAAGAAAGAATATTCCAAGAAACGCCGTACTTTGATTGAAAATGCACAGGAAGCAGTTTATGAGGAAAAGAAACCAGAAGAGATGGATGTTATTTTCTTAATGGATAAATTTGGCTACTGCAAAACAATTGATATGACAACATATGAGCGAAATAAGGAAGCAGCAGACGCAGAATTCAAATATGTAGTAAAATGTCGAAATACAGGGAGGATTTGTGTCTTTACAAATACCGGGCAATTACATACAATAAAGGTAGTGGATATTCCGTTTGGCAAGTTTCGCGATAAAGGTCAGCCGATTGACAATATTAGTAATTATAATTCTGCGAATGAAGATATTTTGGCGATTACCAGTCAGTCTGAGATGAATTTATACAGGCTGTTGTTTGTTACAAAACAGTCAATGTGTAAGATTATTAGCGGCGGGGAGTTTGATGTAGCAAAACGTACAGTAACATCAACAAAACTAAGTGAAGGTGATGAAATTGTCAGTGTTGTGGTATTAAATGAGCAGCAGCATATTATATTGCAGAGTAAAGAAGGGTATTTTCTGCGTTTTGATATCAGTGAAATATCGGAAGTAAAGAAAACAGCATTAGGCGTACATGGAATGAAGATGGGAGATAATGACTATATTGAACAAGTATTTTATACATATGCAGGGCAAAATACCAAAATAGAGTATAAAGGGAAGCAAATTGATATGAATAAATTAAAAGTTGCAAAAAGGGATGCAAAAGGAACAAAAATTAGAGTATAATCATAAATAGAGGAGAACTTTTACATGAGAGTGATTGCAGGAACTGCCCGAAGATTGTTACTAAAAACACCGCAAGGATTAGAAACGCGTCCTACTTCTGATATGATAAAGGAAACACTGTTTAATATGCTGATGCCTT
>ERZ778495.1493-NODE-1493-length-15750-cov-4.917808_pt1 | contig 15750 bp, 13 predicted proteins | sample MGYA00433100_ERZ778495 | MGnify/ENA primary metagenome ERZ778495 (study PRJEB29527, sample SAMN07138962) | mouse gut metagenome | material: feces | host: mouse | place: China:Nanjing | collected 2016-01-25 ...
TTTGACCATACGGGGTACATACAATTAAGCTCATTGGATTCAGAAATAATATTCGAAGGGCCGTGCCGCATTGCATTAAATACCAAGATACGCGTTACTATGGGAACATTACGATTTGGAGAGTATGTGAGAATAGGAACTGATACCAAAGTAATCTGCAATGGAGGAAAGATTAGCATAGGTGCATTCTCTGGTATAACATTTGGTTGCACAATTATGAACAGCAGTTTCCACTACACATATGACATACAACGGCAGGGCTATTGCAATCGTACTTCAATCATAGAACTCGGGAAAAGGAATTGGATTGGCAATCAAACCACCATACTTGGTAAGACCAAAACAAAAGATGACACAATCGTAGGAACAGGGAGTCTCCTGAATAAAGATTATACCAAATATCCTGAGGAATATCCGCTGCTTGGAGGCAGGCCGGCAAAGGTCGTGAGAGAAGGAATAAAGAGGGTATTCTCCCCTCATACAGAAATGCAAGTAACTTCCTTGTTTAAAGACAGTAAAGCGTCTTTTGTTGTATCACCCGAAATTTTCGATGATGTAACAAACATAATTATTGAAATGTAACAGGAATAATAATGGACACAAAGGATTATATTTTGAAAGGGATGCGGAAAGCATATAGGGCAATCTTCAAGCCTGAATTTGCTATTCCAGAATGCATTCTGGATCGTGAAAAAGCCAATCTTTTGATTTACGAGACACTGACACAAAAAGAGCCTTGTATGATTTCACGTTTCGGCACTGGAGAAATCGGGATTGTCTGCAATTACCTTGGTGTACACGGAAAAGGGAATATACTCAGTCGATGTTGCCAGTATATATTTAATAATCACGGACTTCCTTGGTGGGACAAAATTGTTTATAAGAGTATGCACCTTAATGCTGGCATATTTCCGACAACTATAAACACCTTGGAACGTTTCTCTGAACGCTATCTTCAAGACATTCCGGAAATAGACTTACTCGGCTCATTCAATGCCACCGAAGTATTAATGCCATTGCGGGAGGATGTGGTCAAAGTTCATCTTGAATGTCTCTACCCTTTTTTTGTAGAACACCCTTGGACAGCAGCCCTAAGAGGGAAAAAAGTGTTGGTTGTTCATCCCTTTACAGAATCAATCAAATTACAACATTCTCGAAATGATAAAATCTTTGAGAATCCAGATGTTTTCCCAGAATATGAGATTTCGTTATTAAAAGCTGTGCAATCCAATGCGGGCGCAATTGTCCCCTACAAAGATTGGTTTGAAGCTCTCAAATGGATGGAGGATCAAATTTCAAAAATAGACTTTGACATAGCTATTATCGGTTGTGGAGCTTACGGACTGCCTTTGGCCGCACACATAAAAAGACTCGGCAAAAAGGCCATACATTTGGGTGGCGGATCACAATTGCTGTTTGGAATCAAGGGCAAACGATGGGACAATAATGGATATCATTGGCAAAATTTACCACAACTCAATACAAATTACAGTCAACTATACAACAACTTTTGGATTCGGCCAAATCAAAACGAGACCCCTGCATCGGCACAAAAAGTTGAAGGCGCTTGCTATTGGTAACTATGGTCAAAAACTCACAGATCAAATCACGAATAAGTGCAATCTGTATTTATATTGCGCTTATACTTATAAACATTGCTTATTGTCCAGGAATAATTTTAACATCTACTTATAAAGTTATAATTGGTATTACTACAGTAGTAATACTGATTGGAATTCTCATAAACCTGAAAAGGACCTACAAATTCATTTTTAAGACATCTCTTATTCCAATTACATTATTGTTGACTTATTCATCCATTGTATTTTGCCTTACCGGTATTTTTTGCTTTAATGCATATTCCAATATATTCCTATCCTTTACTTGTTTCATTTTCGGTTTCTCAATATGTGATTCATCCCCGAAGTCACTGGCCTCGATTTGTGCCATATATATTTTTTCTGCGATTTTTCTGGGGATATACTCGATTATTACGAACTTGGGATCTTTCGAAATATCTGACACATACGCAATGTCAGTAAAAAACTCAAGTAGCGTACTATTAGGGACAGCGATGATACTATGCCTCCCACTCATTAGATGTGCGAAAAAGAGATTAACATGCATTTTTTGGATTTGTGCAAGCACATTACTGTTTATATGTATATTGACATTCCGGTCTCGTACTTGTATGCTCGGCGTAGTATTGGCATACATTATATATTTAATGCGTAGCAAAATATCAATACCTCGGCTGTTGTGTAATCGGATTACCATTTTTATCGCTCTTAGTATTATTGGTTTAACGATATGCCTCAATGTCAATTTTTCATCTTACATATATGATGCCATATTTGCCGGGAAAGACGCAAACAATGTCAACAGTATCACATCGGGGCGAATTCATTTATTTAAATATGCCTGGGAATTTTTCACGCTCAATCCACTTTTTGGAAATTTACAACAAGACAGAGCTTTGCCTCCCATCGACAATTTTATTTTATCCCAATTAACCTGGTATGGAATAGTTGGTGCCTTATGGAACTTAGTAGCTTATATCATCGTTTGGATGATTTGTATCAGAGGTCTTTTTAAATCTTCAATAAAGTGCACATATATATTTTTGACTCTCTTACTACTTTGTATAACCAGCATTACAGAAGGGCCGTTCCCATTCGGTCCTGGAACTCCAGTCATTTGCAGTTGGACTCTTTTGGGATGGTGGTATAGGGGTTCGAAATATCCACTTACAAATATCTGACTTATATGATAATATTCAAACGATTACGCAACGCACTCAGCATATTTAGGCACTATTATATCTCGCCAAATCCGTCAAAATTGGGTTATTTCGGCAGAAATGCGGCATTAGGGATTCCCGCCGATTTGAAAAAACCAGAAAACATTTTTTTATACGATAACGCACGCATTGGTCGACGTTCTACAATCCTCACTATGGGCAATAGCAAGTTCATTATGAGACGAGGGTGCCTTACCGCAGAAGGATTAGTAGTGATCACGTCAAACCACAGACAAAAAATTGGACAATTCTTGAGCGGAGGCAATGAAGACAATGAGTATGGAGATGTAATTGTCGAAGAGGATGTGTGGATTGGAATGAATGTCACCTTGTTGCCTGGTGTCACTATAGGAAGAGGAGCAATAATTGGCGCATCTTCTGTCGTGACAAAGTCAATACCTCCATACGCTATAGCTGTCGGAAATCCGGCCAAAGTCATCAAATTCAAATGGCCAATTGAAGACATAATTAAGCACGAAGAAGCCCTATATAACGAGACTGAGCGTTTATCACTGGAGGAACTTCTCTCTATTACGCAACAAAAGAAAGATTCTAATTGCATCCAATCTCCCGAATGATTTATACCTATCATTGACTATATCGACATTATTTTGATTTGGAAAGCCCTCGCAAAATTCAAGGCATTTGATGACCCGATATCTTAGTGATAAAATCATTGTGCTGAACACCATACTGGTAATAATGGTGGTGTTCATACATAGCAGCTTCAATGAGGCTACACAATACCAATTTGCACCATACCTGCAACGTTTTATCGGGTATGGTATCTGTAGAATTGCCAATTGTATGTTTTTTGCCCTTTCGGGATATTTATTTGCCCGAAACCTTAATTCATTAAAGGATATCCATAAAAAACACGTCAAAAGGATACGCACATTGGTTTTACCCTATCTGTTATGGAACATCATTTTTGTAAGCTGGTATATCATACTTGAGTTTATTCCTGGGGTTTCCGGTTATTCAAATAGTGGTGGTACCCTACATATGCTTGTTTCTCAACCTATGGTCGAGACCTTCCAATGGTTATTTTTCACGCCGGCAGCATTTCAGCTTTGGTTTTTACGCGATCTGATTGTCATTCTCCTGTTTATTCCTCTGATTTGGCTCATAACCAAACTGAATTGGAAGATTTCTGTGCTATTGGCTATTGGCTCGACCGTATTCTATCCATGGTTGAGTTATTTTTGGTTAGGCTTCGTTCTCGCATACAATGGCATCAATATTCAACCAACAAATTATCCCCGATTCACAATCTTCATCAGTTTATCCATATACATCATATTCGGGATATTCATAACGATTCATCCTCTAAACAGTGAATTCTTATATTCTAAATTCTTATATTTCATAGTAAATCTCATTGGATTATATGCGATTTGGAGTACTTATGATATTGTCTCAAAGGGAGAAATAATCTCTAATATAGGCCTTTGGAAATACATCTGCGGTTTCAGTTTTTTCATATATTGTTTCCATGAACCAGCATTCAATGTAATAAAGAAACTTTCTTTAAGTACATTTGGCACTTCTGAGATATCTCTCATCATACTTTACCTCGTGAATCCACTAATAATGGTGGGGACTGCAATATGCGTAGCGCAATTGCTGAGAAAAATCGCCCCCGCCATTTACGGCATACTAACTGGCGGTCGATAAAATATATGAGAATCTATTTAGGACATTTCTGCAGGCCTGACAAAGAACGGGAGTTAGGCATAAGCATTGCTGCGAGCAATTTTTCAAACACACTTGTAAACGGACATATTTTCGACAAGTCTTTCTCGATACTGCCTCCATATGTCAGAGGGAAACGAAATCCGAAAGAATTGACGACAGAGAGTGCGACTTTGTTGTATTCATTTTGGAGAAGATTGCCATCTCCTTTTTGCAAGTTGGCGCCAGTCTGTGAACAAGTCGCGCTATTCTTCAAGATTCCACGCGGAGCGTCGCTATGGTTATATAACGTGACGATGCTTAACTGGATACTTATCAAACTCCTGAGCTGGTTCAAACCATCGGTAAGCATCTATCCGATTGTCTTAGACTATACACCCGGGGCTCCGGGAAATGACAAGTTCCTTAGATTCATTAATTCGACGCCAGGAATAATTTCTCTTACCAATTACACAGAATTGTCAAAAATCAATTTCCGGTGTCTTCCGGGAATAACGCCATCGGAATGCAAGATTCCATTGACAAATTCAACAAAACGCACATTCCTCTTGTCGGGCATTTTGAATGAACAGATCTCTTCAATCTCAACGGTTGTCGACGCATTTGAGAAAGTTCCGGAAGCCATACTAAATATCACCGGCAATCTTTCTCACAACCCGGATTTGGTCAAACGTATTTCGGAGGTTCCAAATGTGAACTACCTCGGAATGCTGTCAAAAGAAGCTTATATGGATTTGCTGGATTCCTCCACCACATTCATACTTTCAACCAGGAATCCATCATATCCCGAAAACAAATGCAATTTCCCATCTAAAATCATAGAAGGCCTATTTCACAACAAGGGAATCGTCTCAACAATTGCATATCCTCAGATTGAGGGCATAAACTATATCCAGACAGGTTCGACAGTCAATGAGATACGAGATTCCATCAGAGAGATAATATCCATGACCGAGGCTCAAATCGGGCCTTATATAAATCAGGGGAAGAAAACTGCTGAGATGTTTTCGATTGGGGTCTGGAAGAATGCAATTGATGATATTGAACGGCCATATGATGCGGTCTACTTGACAAACACCCCGAGTTTTTACAAACTCAACCTTACAGATGCAATATGTGCCAAAGGCAAGAAGATTTTACTTGTCTTCTACGGATATGGCAATGAGGCGGTAAACACCGTGTTGAAAAACGAAGAGCGGCCCAATCATTTCGACTGGATTTTTCTACATAATGGGGATTCAGCCAAACGCGACAAAATCACAGTTTTCCGCAAACTGTCACGACTTCTACGTAATACGCGTTATAAACACATTCTGTATTCCGGATGGTTTGTCCCTGAATATAACTTATATTCTCTAATGTCTCCTCGCAATAAGAATATCCTCATATGCGAGTCTTCTATATACGAAGTCGGGACAACTGGCTGGCGAGGATGGATTAAACGTCTTATCATCGGCCGAATGTACGCAGCCCTTCCTTCTGGACTCCCTCATAAGAAGCTGCTTGAAAAGCTTGGTTTACAAGGGCCACAGTATATCACCGGCTCGGTTGGCATATTCGACAAAAGACATTCGCGAGGTAAGCCAAAAACACTCGTTAACGGCCAACGTTGCAGATTCTTATATGTCGGCAGGCTTGTTCCCGTGAAGAATGTAAACTTACTTGTGGATTGTTTCAACCGTAACGGGCTACCTCTGACAATCGTCGGAGACGGCATCCTCAGAAAACAGTTGGAAGACAAGTCGAATGACAATATATCTTTTCTTGGATTTGTAAACAACGATGAGTTGTATCGGATATATCAGTCTCACGATGTGTTTATTCTCCCATCACTGTCTGAGCCTTGGGGATTGGTGGTAGAAGAAGCTTTATACAATGGTCTGCCCGTCATAGCCAGCGATATGGTCGGGGCATATCCAGATATGGTAAAAGCTTACAGAGCCGGCGAGTGTTTCCGCCATGACAGTATGGAATCCCTACAAGTTGCAATTGATAAAGTCATTGTCAACTACATGGATTATTCCAAATCAGTCGCTGGAATAGATTTTGACATACGTGAACAATCGCAAGTAAAAGCATACATTGACGCGTTTGAGATATGAAACTGCTCCAGACAATCGCATCTATGAATGCCACAGGTGGTGGGACATCCAGCTGTACATATCAGCTGTTCAATGCCCTATACAATCTTGACCCTGAGGTCAGGTTACTGTCTATGGCACCGAAGAGTTCCGCCACCGAAGTACTGGGGGATGGCTCCCAATGGCTTGTCAACTTGCCAAATGATTATCGTACTCCTCTCGGAATTTCGAAAAACATACGGAACTATCTTAAAAATTCCGATGCGGAGATTTTCCATACCAATGGAATGTGGATGGATGTCAACCATGCAACTTGTGCGATAGCCCGGTCCAAAGGAAAACCATATCTTATCACCCCCCACGGTATGATGTACAAGGAAACATTACGCCGGTCGTGGTGGAAAAAACGTCCATTGGAGGCCTTATGGTACAAGAAAGACATCCGTGAAGCGTCCTGTATCCATGTGACTTGCGAGGAAGAGATGCGCCATATACGCAATTACGGCTACAAAGGCCCGGTTGCCGTTATTGGCAATCCTATTGAAGTGCCATCTTACATCGACGAAATAAACCGTGGAATTGAACGCACCTGCGATTCTTGCGACGAGCGTGTCATTGGATTCCTCGGCAGGCTGCATCCTCGCAAACAGGTTGAATTGATTCTGCAAGGATTGGCGTTACATCCTGAAGCAAAACGAATAAAAGTTGTAATCATCGGTGAAGGGGATGCAGCCTACACAGATTTCCTTCATAAGGAAGCAGAGAGGCTCGGCCTAACCGATCAAGTAGAATTCAAAGGATTCATAAACGGACGCGAGAAATTTGAACAGTTATCCCGTATGTCTGCCCTGTTTGTCCCGTCGGATATGGAGAATTTCGGAATGATCATTCCGGAAGCATTATTGGTCAACACTCCGGTCATGGCTTCCTTAGGGACTCCCTGGGAGGCATTGAACACCAACGGGTGCGGATGGTGGACAGAAGCGACACCTGAATCCATCTCCAATGTCATAGACAAGATTATGCAGATGTCTCCATCCGATTTGAAATCAATGGGGAAGCTTGGCGCACAGTATGTGCGCGACAATTTCGCAGCACCTGTAATCGCTTCACGTATGATGGAGCTTTATAGATGGCTGTTGGGAGAAAGGCCAAAACCGGATTTCGTGATGGCCTGATTGAACATGGCGAACACAGACAATTACAAAATCCTCAAAACTGGCATTTCCTGGAGCGCGTTCGAGCGGTTTGCCGTACAGGGGATGCAATTTGTTGTCTTCGTGTTCATGGCAAGAGGCCTCTCCCCTACCGACTATGGTCTGGTTGGGATGCTTGCCTTCTTCATCGTCATCTCGCAACTGATTGCCGAGGGGGGTCTGTCGCAAGCCATCATACGCAAGCTTGACCGCGACGAGGCCGACCTCTCGACATCATTTTACGTCAACATCGCGGGCGGCGCGATACTTTACCTGCTGCTCTTCGCCATAGCCCCGCTTGTGTCCGGATTCTATGGTGAACCACGGCTCACAGGATTGCTTCGGGTGATGGCCCTTTGCATACCCATACAGTCATCCCTGGTTGTCCACCGGGCGGTGTTGACTTCCCGGCTCGATTTCAAGACCCAGGCTAAATCAACTTTTGTCGGGACTCTGACATCTGGCTTCGCAGGCATATATATGGCATACAATGGCTATGGCGCATGGTCAATCGTATGCCTGCAACTCACAAACCAGGTTTTCACAGCCATAACCCTCTGGTTGGTCACCCAATGGCGCCCAAAGTTGCTTTTTTCGACATACGCTTTCCGACGGCTATATGGATTCGGAAGCAAACTGCTGATGAGCAAAGTTGTCGACTGCCTTTACAACAGTTTTTATGTGCTGGCCATCGGCAAGGTCTTCTCCGCATATGCCCTGGGATGCTACACCAACGCGCGGCAGCTCGGCAGCATGGCTTCCGAGAATCTGACACGTATCGTCAACCGGGCGGCTTTCCCGATGTTTTGCGGCTATCAGAACGACCCTCGCAAATTATGCGAAATGGTTTCTGAATACATACGGCTGTCGATGTTTTTCATTGCCCCGCTCATGTTGGGAATAGCCGCATTGGCGGTTCCGCTGACCACCGCGCTCATCGGCCACCAATGGCTCTATACCGCCAGGCTTTTGAGAATCCTGTGTCTATACTTCCTCTTCTTCCCGTTGAACTCCATCAATTTCATGATTCTTGAGATATATGGCAAAGGCGGACTCTACCTCAAGCTCCAGATTGCCAATGTCGCGGTAGGTCTTTCTCTGCTTGCCGTCACAATCCCGTTCGGACTGTCGGCTGTCTGTGTCGGACTTTTGGGCGGCACAGCATTGAATTTCGCCATAAACGCCCATCTGTCGGGCCGGCATATTGGCCTTGGCCTGTTAAGGCAATGCCGACTGATATTGCCGACATTGATAATAGCAGCGTTGATGGCGACAGCCGCCTTTTCAGTCCAGTTAGTGGCAGCAGGAGAATGGATACAGGTCGGACTGGGAACAGCCATTTGCCTGTTGACCTACGGCTGTCTCTCTATGATTTTCCAGACCCGTGTCTGCGTCTCAGTCTTCAATCTGCTCAAATCACGACACCCTCTGTGCAATGCCCAATCATAACACGACATTACACACCGGACATCGCACACGACTGATACTGGTACAGACGCTGTCTGTAATCCTCGCATCTGCCATCTGTGTAAGATGCTCAGGCCTGATAGATATACCGCTGCCCGTCATCACAGCTCTGTCTCTGATAGTGTTGGCGGTATGTTTTGAAAAACAAATCGCGTTATGCCTCCCACTCGTAAGCCTGGTCATATACTACGGACTAACGCTGATTATGCACCCCGAGCCTGAATTGCCGTTGCGCGCGTCACGTTTCGCCGCTTTCACAATCGGTATGCTCACGTTCTCCCCGCTTCTGACTTCCCCCTGGCTAAACCTGGCGAGAGAACAGATCGGCAAGATGATGTTCTGGATTCTGGCCATAATGGTAGCTGCATCTTTTGCCATCTGGATTTATTGTATGGCCACAGGCCGCCAGATGTCAGACACTACATTCTTTTATTATGGATTCAAAGGTGTTTTCGAAAAAGGAATGACATTGTCTCCAATAGCCGGATTTATATCTGTAATCACCCTCCAGAAAGCATTGGCAACCAACAAACCGACACACGCTGCTTACTGGACCATAGCCACAGTTATAAGCATCATCACATGCGTGGCGGCCGGTTCACGTATTGCCACAGTAGCGATGATTGCAGCCATAACCATCGAGACCTTATTGATGAGGGACTGCCTCAAAAAACACCTGGCAGGCATCCGATCGAGAATCTTGGCAACCGCCGCAATACTGTCGCTCGCCGCGTTGTCGCCGATGGCCCTCAAGGTGATAGTCCACAAAAACTCCATCGGCGACAGCCATGACTCCATGATATACTCCCGCCAGGAAATCTGGGCAACCCGAATTAAAGAGATATCCTCATCTCCCTTCATAGGAATCGGCTACGCCAATGAATATCCCAGGCCATCCTGGAAAAACGAGCCCGGGAAACTCACTTATCTTGAACCTGGTTCCTCCTGGATGTCGCTGCTAAGCTATGGCGGCATAATCGGAGCCGCCCTGTTCTGCTGGTTCATGTCTGCCACCGCAAAAAACATATACCATACACGCCATTCGCGTATAATGCCATTGACCATCTCACTTCTGACATTTTTCCTGGTCGACGGCATCGCCGAAGGATGGCTTCTGTTTGCCGGGGCACTGATGTTCCCCCTGTTCTGGCTGACATGCTCTTTGATAACAACATCTTCACAATCATAATTTCTATGAAAATTGGTATAATAACGATTTTGAAAGTTGGTAATTACGGAGCTGAACTTCAAGCGTATGCCACACAAGCTGTATTAAAGAGCTTAGGATATGACGCTGAAATAATTGACTATCTCTTCTACAAAAATCCGGATTTTAAACCTGAAAAGAGTTCAAAGCCGTCATTCCAACATCCTCTGAAAGTCTCCATCAAAGAGTTCTTATATCCAATAATAGTAAAAATACGCATCGGCTTATCCAAAGCCAAACCTAAAGAACGCAATTCCCGATTTGAGCAATTTCATAAGGATCACACATCAACTTCTCCAACATTTAGAAACTACAAAGAACTTCAACTGAATTGTCCGGAATATGACGTGTATCTTACCGGAAGTGATCAAGTCTGGAATCCGGGCATATACTCCTCATTAGAGCCCTATTTACTTTCTTTCGCCCCAAGATATGCACGACGTATCGCTTACGCTTCAAGCTTTGGTGTCAACGTTATACCTCAGGTCGCCTGTGATTTTTATGCCAGCAGATTGAAAAAATACGCGGCAATAGGTGTCAGAGAAGAAAACGCAGTCCATATGATAAAAGGACTCACCGGACAAGACGCGACATGGGTTCTGGATCCCACCCTACTACTCTCAAAAGAACAATGGCTCGAAGTCGCCAACCCCGTTGCTGGTTTCACAAATGATGAATTTGTTCTTGTTTACGAACTAACAAGTTGCTCATATATAATGCATCTCGCACACCGGATTGCTGCCAAGCGTAGTATGCGAATAATCAGAATATGCAAAGACGCGGCTCCGGTTGAAAAAGATGGAAACATATTAAACATCACAGATGCCGGGCCAGCCGAATTCCTATGGTTGTTTAATAAGGCATCCGTCATTATCACTAATTCATTCCATGGAACTGCATTCGCAATAAACTTCAATAAAGAATTTTACACCGTAGTATCCGCCCATAAAAAGAACAATAGTCGACAACAGAGTCTGCTATCCATGTTCGATCTGTCTGACAGGCTGGTTCCGGAGGGTGCTCCTGTATCAGATTTCTCTTCTCCTGACTTTACCCTTGTCAATCAGATTATGACGCAAAAGAGATTAGAATCTGTTAATTTTTTAACCACTGCTATAAATGGCTGAAATAAAACATCCACAACTTTGCTCCGACCAGACTTGTACCGGATGTAGCGCCTGCTACAACAGCTGTCCGACTGACGCTATATCTATGATGCCGGGGGCTGAAGGATTTTATAGACCTGTTGTTGACGCAGGAAAGTGCATAGGTTGTTTGAAATGTGAACGTTCGTGCCCTGTAATAACTCCAATTCTACCACTCGAAGAACAACATCATGATGAGGTATATGCAGCCTGGCATAAGGACTGGCTAATTCGCAAAAACAGTTCTTCTGGAGGCGCGTTCTCTGCTTTGGCAACAGCAATAATAGAACAATACCATGGAGTGGTATACGGTGCGGCATATGATGACAATATGATTATTCGCCATATTGCCATTGACAATCTCGAAGACCTGCCAAAACTCAGATTGAGCAAGTATGCGCAAAGTTCCATATCTGACACCTTTTGTAAAATCAAAAAGGATTTAAAGGCCAATCGTTTTGTATTGTTCTGCGGTACACCATGCCAAACTGCTGGCTTACGCAGCTTTCTTGGAACGGAATATGACAATTTGTTTATCTGTGATTTCATCTGTCACGGTGTTCCTTCTCCTCTAATGCTTTCATATTATAGGAATTGGCTTCATTCTCAAGGATTCCCCAAAATACTACGGATTAATTTCCGAAACAAAAGCAAAGGCTGGTACGATGCCCTACGCGTCATCCACTGTGATGAAAAAGAATACACTCTGAAAGGAGAAAACGACAACTACTGGATAGGGTTCAATGACAATAAGAATCTGCAAGAATGCTGCTATAACTGCAAATTTCTCGGGAAGAAACGACTCACAGATATCACCATCGCTGATTTTTGGGGTATCGGCAAAATTAAGCCTTTCGGTCATCGGAGTGAAATAGAAAAAGGCGTTTCTGCGGTAATTCTTTCGACAAGAAAGGGTGAAGAGCTGTTCAAACACGCAAAACTCCTGTTGCATTCATACCTCAGGTCTATCGACGAACTTGTAGTTGGGAATGAGGCTATGATAAAGCCATCACCAAGACCAAAGTGCAGAGACTCTTTTTACCCAGACCTACAAAAACTGCCCTATAAGGAATTTATGAAAAAGTATTTAGAGCCTACCACCAAAACAAAGATGGTGAAAGCCGTGCGTGAATACTTACCTGCACCTGTCGTGAAATTTATTCGTACAAGAGGACAAAAATAACATCCGATGATAAGAGTCGAAAAATATCAGGAATGCTTGTCTTTTAAGAATAAATTCCACCGATTACTTTGGGGAATCGGATGCGCATTGTTATTCAGACCTTTTAAAGGGCCCTTTTTCTGGCGATGGAGGAACACCGTTTTACGATTGGCAGGCGCCAATATCGGACGTGGATGTAAAATAAGCGCGTCAGCACGCATATGGGCTCCTTGGAATCTTACTACAGGCCAGTTCACCGCAATTGGCTCAAATGCCATCATATATAATCCAGCTCATATTACATTAGGGTCAAAAGTTGTGATATCACAATACGCTTATCTCTGCTCTGCATCTCACAACATCACTTCTTGTACCAATAAGCTTGTAACCGCACCTATCGAGATTTCATCATTTGCCTGGATCGCAACCGATGCATTTATCGGGATGGGTATTAAAATCGGCGAAGGAGCGGTAATAGGAGCTCGGGCAGCCGTCTTCAAGGATGTAGATCCATGGACGGTGTGTGGAGGGAACCCGGCAAAGTTCCTCAAAAAACGAGTTGTATCACAATCCTAATTCCTTAATACTATCCCCACCCTGATAAAATTTCTCTCTTAAACGGCCCCTGATAATTCTTATGCCATTATGCTTGATTTGACAGTCGTCATATTGACCAAAGACGAGGAGCTTCACATCAGACGTTGTATCGAGAATGTGCTGCCGATTGCAAAGACCATATATGTGGTAGACAGCTTCTCGACTGACAGGACTTTGGATATTGCAGCCGAATATCCGACAGTTAACATCCTCCAGAACAAATGGATTAACAATTACGCCCACCAATTCAACTGGGCACTTGACCAGCTGCCGGCAGATACCGGATGGGTACTGCGGCTTGACGCCGACGAGTATCTGCTTCCAGAGCTGGTAGAGGAAATCCGCCAGAAACTGCCGACTCTTGGAGAGGAGACGTCGGGCGTGGTGCTCAACCGCCGCCATATATTCCTAGGCAAATGGATGAAGCGCGGTATATATCCGGTCAAGTTGCTGCGAATCTTCAAGTACGGCAAGGGCAGGTGTGAGCAACGGCTTATGGATGAACATATACAGCTCACCCAAGGTGAAATCGTTGAGTTTGACAACGATTTCTGCGACCACAACCTCAACAACCTGTCGTGGTTCTGCCACAAACATGTAAATTATGCCGTCAGGGAAGCCGCCGACCTGCTTGACATTGAATACAATATCACCGGAGCGGCCCAGACTGACGGCAGCAAGGAGATTTCCCGCCAGGCCCTCGCCAAACGAAACAAGAAGCACAAATACGCGCGTCAGCCTCTTTTCTTGCGCTCCGCGGCATATTTCTTTTACCGTTACCTGTTCAAGGGGGCATTCCTCGAAGGTAAAGAGGGATTCCTGTTTTCATTCATCCAAGGATGGTGGTACCGCACACTGGTTGATGCCAAAGTGCTGGAAATAAAACGCAAAAGCGGAGGCGATTCACAGAAAATCAAACAGATCCTGCGCGAAGAATACAACATAGGTTTCTGATATTCATATGACAATGAAGAGCTTCAAAATATCCCTTGTCACAGCGACATGGAATTCCGCCGCCACCATCGAGGACACACTTCGCAGTGTGGTCAGACAGACTTATGGCAATGTAGAGCATATCGTTGTTGACGGCGGAAGTTCTGACGGCACTATGGACATCGTCAGGAAATACGCAGACAAATACCGTAGCCGCGGACTTGAATTGAAATGGGTGTCTGAGCCAGACAATGGCATATACGACGCGATGAACAAAGGCATCGCCCTCGCCTCCGGAGAGGTTGTGGGACTGCTTAATTCCGACGACTTCTTCACCTCTCCTACCGTGCTTGAGAGAGTGGCAGCCGAGTTCACCGCCCCAGAATCCGCCCGCATAGACGCCGTGTATGGCGACATCCATTATGTCAAACCTGGCCGTCTTGACAAATGCGTGAGATATTACTCCTCCAAAGGATTCTCCCGGGAGAAGATGCGCATGGGATTCATGCCCGCGCATCCGTCATTCTATTGCCGCAGGGAGATATACAACCAGTACGGGCTCTTTGACATCTCCTTCAAGATAGCCGCCGACTTCGAGCAACTGCTCCGGCTGATATACCTCCACAAAATCAAGACCAGATATATCCCGATTGATTTCGTGACGATGCGCACCGGGGGAGCTTCCTCTTCAGGATTCTCGTCACACCGCAGAATATACGCCGAACACCGGCGCGCCTACAAGAAAAACCGGGTAAACTCCAATTTCATGCTTGAGTCGCTACGCTACCTCTACAAAATCGTGGAGGTTTGCAAAGGCAACTTCTCCTGACCACGCCTTGACGTATGGCAACCGAAATAACACTGAGTGAAAACCCACGACGACAGGCAAGAATCACAGTCGGCGACGGTGACAACTCCCTGACTTGGACATTCGACGCTCCCGGAATGAGCGACAAAGCATGGCGCCAGCTTATTGCCAATGGTTTCGGCCCAGATATGCAAGCCGACAGGCTACGTGACGAGGATCGTGAAGCCCACGACTTCCGCGACCGCGTCGCTGCAGTGGTCGCCACCCTCAACGGGGCGGTCGAGACCCTTGAGCGCAACCGAGTTTTCGACAACAGTGAAGAGTCATTTATCGACTTCTTCCGAAATCTTGTGACCGAAGATAAGAAAGCCGGCATACCCCCATCACGAATCAACAAATATCTCGCCACCCTCTCCCGTTTCAAAAAATATCTCGAGACTGTCGCGAAAGAGGGGCTGCGGCCATCAAATATCTCATCCGACATAATGGCTGATTTCAACGACACTATGGCTGATGAAGGTCTGAAGCCCTCAACCCGCGCCTTCTACAACCGCACTCTGCTGGCTATATACCAGCGGGCCGTGAAAGCCGGACTGACACCCGACAATGCTCCATTCGCAAAAGTCGCGACCCAGTACCGTGTACCAACCGCCTGCAAA
>ERZ778495.1496-NODE-1496-length-15704-cov-4.132980_pt1 | contig 15704 bp, 17 predicted proteins | sample MGYA00433100_ERZ778495 | MGnify/ENA primary metagenome ERZ778495 (study PRJEB29527, sample SAMN07138962) | mouse gut metagenome | material: feces | host: mouse | place: China:Nanjing | collected 2016-01-25 ...
CAGCAACAGGTAAGAATATTGTTTATGTCAAAGGTGCACCGGAAATTATTTTCAGCATGTGTAATAATACCTGTGGAGTAACTAAACATGAAATAGATACTCAGTTATTGGAATACCAGAATCAAGCAATGCGTACACTTGGTTTTGCATATCAGGAACTCGGTGACGAAGACAACGCTATTGCAGACGGCAAAGTTGTTGCAAGCAAACTGACATTCCTCGGTATTGTTGCTATTTCAGATCCTGTGCGTATTGATGTTCCTGCCGCTGTTAGTGAGGTAATTGATGCCGGAATTAAAGTGAAAATTGTAACTGGAGATACTCCGGGTACAGCCAAGGAAATAGGTCGTCAAATTGGTTTGTGGAATGACGAAACAGACACCGAACGTAATATTATAACTGGTCCAGAATTTGCAGCACTTTCTGACATACAGCTAAAAGAACGCGTATGTGATTTGAAAATCATTGCCCGTGCTCGCCCTATGGATAAAAAACGACTTGTAGAAGCTCTTCAAGCCAACAATGAAGTTGTCGCTGTGACCGGAGATGGAACAAATGATGCTCCAGCACTCAAGACCGCCCATGTCGGTCTGTCAATGGGCGATGGTACTTCTGTTGCTAAGGAGGCATCTGACATCACCATTATAGACAACTCGTTCTCCTCTATTGGTCGTGCTGTTATGTGGGGTCGCTCACTCTACAAGAATATCCAACGTTTCCTTTTGTTCCAGTTGACAGTAAATGTGGCAGCTTGTTTCCTTGTGTTGTTTGGATCATTTATGGGAACAAAATCCCCACTTACTGTAACTCAAATGTTGTGGGTAAATCTCATTATGGATACTTTCGGAGCGATGGCACTCGCATCTTTGCCTCCTTCTCGCAATGTGATGGATGAGACCCCTCGTGACCGTAATGCCTCAATTCTTACCAAATCGATGATGTCGGAACTTCTTGCTGTTGGTTTCCTCTTCTTTGCCATTACTCTCGGCTTCTATTGGTTATTCAACCATGCTGATGTTACATCAATTTTCCAGATGTTTAACGCTCAGGTCGGTGGGGAATCGTCTATGACAGCATATGAAGCCACTTTACTCTTCTCAATTTTTGTTTGGACACACTTCTGGTATATGTTCAACGCACGCAGTTTTGAGACCGGAGAAAGTGTATTCCGACTGAAAATGAGTCAAGGTTTCTGGACTATCGTCGGCATTATTGTTATCGGTCAGTTATTCATTACTGAAATAGCATATGAGTTCTTTAACGTTGAGCCGATGCTTCATACTCTCGACTGGAGTTTTAACCCTTCAGGGGCATTTGATTTGTTAATCATAGTAGTAGCATCTTCTCTTGTTCTTTGGGTTCGTGAAATTTGCAGACTATTCAAAAAATAAGTTATAAATCTTGATAGCGTATCAGGGTTAATCCTGATGCGCTATCTCTATTAGAATATAAAATATGAAGATACCCGGACTGTCATTTTCTTGGAAACGTGCACTTGGTATAACACAAGCCAAACAACAATTTGCGCGAAAGACTGGTATTCCGACCTCTAAAGCTGGGTTGGAACGTAAAGTTGGAAAAGCAATAATTAAAAGCATTTTTGGGAAATAAAGTGCAATAACGTATCAAGCATTTCACAGTTGTGATCTACTCTTTAATTTCTGAGGTTGTAATTTTTTTAACAAGAACAGTATTATAGTATGAAACTTAAAGTATTTTTTATTATGATGCTTATGACCGCTAATATACCATTAGCTAAGTCACAGATAAAGCAGCCAGATTCCTATGCGTACACTCGTGGCGTAGAGGCTTATAATGAAAAAAAATATGCTGATGCTTTAGAGTGGTTCAATCGCGAACTATCTGAGCATCCTGATAATGGATACGCGTATGTATATATATCCATTCTCCGTTATGAATATCAAGAATATGGAAAGGCTTTGTCTGCAATAGATAACGCCTTGAAACATTTGCCTAAAAAAGATAAAGAATGGCATTCTTTGGCGTTGGCATCGCGCGCAGAAGTTTACACTGCAATGCAAGATACAATAAAAGCAATTGCCGATTTATCTCAAGCAATTAAAATAGACCCTACTAATCCCAAATATTATAATGCAAGGGCTCAACTTAATTATGAATTAAAAAATTATACTCATGCCGATATGGACTATCAAAAGATGATAAGCCTCGATCAAGGGGATGTTATGGGTTATATGGGTATCGGACGAAACGCCAATGCGGAATCACGCTGGGATAACGCTATCGCTCAATTTAATTATGTAATCAAACTTGCCCCTGATTATTCTTCCGGGTATTCATTCAGAGCCGATTCATATATTGGTAAAGAAATGTGGGCAGAAGCTACTGACGACATTGTCAAAGCATTGGATATAGATGGTGACAACAAGGCTTTTTATCTTATGCAAGACTTACCAAAGGAAGCTTTAGCTTTATTAAAAGCTAAGCTAAAGATACAAATGGCAAAACAGCCAACTAATAAATATTGGCCTTATTGCCTTGCTACAATTGCTCAATCTGGGGAAGAATATGATAGTGCTATATCATATTATCAGCAAGCTCACTCCCTTGACGCAAACTCTTTGTTTTTGGAAAACATATCGAAATGTTATATGTGGAAAAAGGATTATCATGACGCATTGGATTATGCAGAACGAGCTTTGTCTATGAGTCCTGAAGATTACGACGTGATAGATTTGAAAGCTGATATATTAAGCCGTCTTGGTCGGTTTGATGAATGTCTTGTTGAAAGAAATAAATATGTTAGCAAATATCCTGATTATCCCTTTGTCTATCTGTCAAGAGCTGATGATTTGTTATCCATTCGTAAATATAATGATGCTGTAGAAGATTATAACACAGCAATAGTTCTTGCTCCAAAACTCACTGAATATCCCTATTTGTTGATGCGTAGAGGTGATGCATATCGTCTTTTAGGGAAAAAAAACGAAGCAAAGGCTGACTATGAAAAACTATTAGAAGTGGAAAAAGATTCTGTCCTAAATAGTGATTCATGGACTCCGTTTGCCTTTTCTGGCCTTGGAAATGCAGATAAAGCAATAGAAACAATGCAATACATCATCGACAATGACACAACAGATAAAAATGGTTCACTTTATAATATGGCTTGTATATATGCTCGACTCGAACAAAAAGAAACAGCTATTAAATATTTGCACGACGCATTTAAAAGTGGTTATTCAAATATAGTGCATGTTAAGACAGATTACGATCTTGATTGTTTAAGAGAAATGTCAGAATATAAAGCTTTGATTGATGAATATTCAAAAGACATAAAAGTAGATAATAGTACAAAAGACGAGACTCATATAAAGGAACAGACCGAAATTGTAGAGGTCCCATTTACAAAGGATGGAGGTGTAACAAAAGTGAAATGCACAGTCAATGGTCTGCCTTTGCATTTTGTTTTTGATACCGGAGCTGCAGATGTAACTATGTCAATGGTTGAAGCAAACTTTATGCTAAAGAATGAATACATAAAACCGATAGATATTATTGGTTCTGCCCGTTATATGGATGCCAATGGAGATATAACTGAGGGGACAATTATAAATTTGCAGACTGTGAATTTTGGTGGTCTTGAACTTAAGAATGTGCGTGCCGCAGTAGTTCGCAATCAAAAAGCTCCACTTTTGCTAGGTCAGTCAGTACTTGGACGTCTTGGAAAAATAGAGATAGACAATCCTAAGCAAAGACTTGTTATTACACATAAAATCAGCAAATAATGGAAGATGTTTATAAACTCTCACGTTTTCTTGATGCACAAAGAATTATTTATCCTATAGTGCTTCAAGAATTACACACAGGACAAAAGCGTTCCCATTGGATGTGGTATATCTTTCCTTAACTTAAACATCTCGGACGTTCTTATAATGCCAAATTCTATGGAATATCTGGAATAGAGGAAGCTTCTGCATATCTTCAAGAGCCGATTCTCGGAGCACGACTGAGAGAAGTCTCAGAGAATATACTTGCGTTACCGACTAATAATCCTCGGGAGGTATTTGGTGGTATTGACAGTTTAAAACTCCAATCTTCAATGACACTATTCGACTTGGCATCACCTAATGACATTTTTGCCCTTGTTCTCAATAAATATTTCAAAGGACAACGCGATAATAAGACAATGAATATCATTAAACCGTAAAAATGAAATCATTGAGAAAATCAGAGATAGCATTCCGTCGACCTTGAAAATGGGATTATTCAAATTTTGCACATAACCATTCAATTTTTATCGAATAAAATAGCAGCGAAAGGTTGACTTCTGTAATATAGTGTCAGTTTAAAAAGGACTCAAATAGTTGAATTAAAGTCGTCAGAATCCTATCGTATCAAAGTTTTATTGGATAATCGCAAGATATTTACAACATACGTAGAACCCCAATTACCTCACGAATGTAATTGGGGTTTTCTGCATACCCCATATCTCTTAGCCAAAGCAAATAATTTCCACCCGTGTATTTATATTGCACTTTTGTATAATAAGCCCTAACTGATTCCGTCCAATGGTCAAACTCATAATAAGTCTTCGTTTGTGGGTTTGTCAGTCCGAAGAGATTATGCCTGTGGCAGCATAAAGACGAACGGAACCATCCCGTTTCCAAGATAGCCTGAGCCAGCACGATTTTAGGATAAAGGATGCCATTGCGCTTGATTTCCTTGTAAAGGTTGGGGATGGTCAGTTCGGGAAGACTGTCATTTAATTTTTTCCCTGTTGCTATTGGGGACATCCTTTTGTTACCTTTCCGGTCGGATGGACAACTATAGTTTGAAACTGCCGGAGCAATGAGAACGGTATCATTTCCTGCCGTTTTCGTTGTTCCTACTGCCGTTTCTTGCTTATATACCGCATCAAGAGCCGTTTTCCTTACCGAAGCCGGATTGATTTCCGTCTCCCTGGTTATCGTATAGAACTGGGCGGATGCCGTAACAGGCAGAAGCATCGTGATGACTACTGTCAGAATAGTGTTGCGCATTTCTGTTTCAAATGATTACTGCCAATAAATTTGCGATAATCAAACGGTCGCGACCGCAAAATTAACAATAAAACAATGGAATATGGAATTACACAACAAAAATCAGTCCGAGCTGCTTCCTTACGAGAAGCTGGCACTGTTGGGCATTGACCGGGAAAAGGCGGACAGCCTGCCCAAAGAGGTCAAGGAGAAGCTGGTTTCCGGTGAGGTAACACCGCTGATGCAGGTATCGATAAGTGCCCGAAACGGTAACTTAATCACGTTGCCGCTCAAATTGCAGATGACAGCCGACAAGGACGGCAATCCAGCCCTTATCGCTTATCCGGTTCGTGTGGCACTTGAAACGGAACGGAACAAGGTGCTTCGCCTGACGGAACAGGAAGCGGAACGGTTAGGCAAAGGCGAGGTGCTTCAAAAAGCCGTGGAGGTAAACGGCGAGAAGACGCAGCAGTACCTGCAACTCGATCCGGAAACGAAATCGGTCATCCACCGCAAGGTAACGGATGTCCGGTTAGAGCAGAAACTGAAAGACATGGAGAAGGTCAATGACATCGAGCTGGGCACACAGCAGAAGCAGCAGGTACGAGAGGGAAAGCCCGTTGAACTGAACGTAGGCGGCGAGAAGGTTGCCGTAGGGGTTGATCTCAAAGAGCCGCAAGGGTTCAAGGTCATACAGGGCGACCTGAAGGAATGGGAAAGGCAGCAGAAACTGCGCTATGATGACCAGCATCCCGAATATCTCGGTCTCGTGATGACCGACAAGAACCGTTGGGAATACCAGCAGGTCGTTGACAGGCAATCCCATGAGCGTGCCATCCGGATGGCTCCCTCCCGGAAGGAGTCCAAAGGTCTCACCCTCTAATCCACTCTTCCTATGAACCGACAGAAGAATACAGAAAAGCCGGACGCTTTTCTCAAACAGTTCGATGACCTGAAAAAGAAACATCCCGACGCGTTGCTTCTTTTCAGGCGGAATGACTTTTATGAGATTTACAGGGAGGATGCAGTCAAGGCTGCCGCCATACTTGCGACGGAAATCACCAACCTGATTATTCCGGGAGAAAAGGCATCCTTGAAAATGACCTCCTTTCCTTTCACCGAACTTGACCGCAACCTGCCCAAACTGATCCGTGCCGGAGCGAGGGTCGCCATCTGCGATGCGCTGGAAACGCCGAGGCAACAGAAAGCCGGACAGGAAACGGAACACAAGGCGAAAGCTAACGAATCCCTCATTTCAAATCATACAGATATGACCAAGAAGAAAAAGGAACAGGGCTTGCAGGAAGAGCCTTCCAAGACAGTGAAGAACGCTGCCGGGGAGAAACCTGCCAAGGAGAAGAAAGCCAAAGTGAAGACGGAGGACAAGAGTGAACAGAAAGCCGAGTCCAAGCAGGAACGAAAGCCGAGAGAGCCGCAGATGGTAACGGCAAACGGCGAAAAAGTTACCCACGGTCATGTGTACCAGAGCAAGGCAAACTCGGAAGAGTGGTACTTTACCGCCAAGATGGACGGCAAGCAATTGAAACCCCAGCGGATGGATGCAGCCGACCTTGCCGCCTTCCAGAAGAAGGAAATGACGGTGCCCCAACTGATGGAACGCTATTATCCTACCAAGCTCCTGCCCAAGATGCCGGAAAAGTTGTTCCGGATGCCCCAGTCCATAGCCGGACCGGAAGGACGCATCACTGTGGAGAAGTTCAACGTGTACAAGGAGAAGGACGAACAGCGACCCGATTACGGGAAGTATAAGTTTTACGCTCAGATCGGCGACACCAAGATGTCCGCCGTGGCTTCCCGTCAGGATTTGAACGCTTATTTCGACCGGGTCATGACACCGGATAAACTGGTGGAAAAGAACTTCGGTGAACGGTTGCACCTGAAATCCGCCTACGAGAAATACCAACTGCCGGAAGGTGTCGATTCCAAGGGTGTCCGCGTGGCGAAAGACCGTTCCAACAACAAGTGGAAAGTGTCGGTGGACATGGGCGACAAGGGAAAGACCTCTCGGCATGAAATCTCCTTTGATGACGGCTATTCCCTTTTCAAGACCAAGACGGCTACCCGGGAACAGATAGCCGCCAAGTACCTGAACACGGAAATCACGGGCTTGCTCTCCGCGCAAACCGCTAAGTTGGACAAGACCGCTTCCCTGAAAATGTAAAGTATCAATCTAATAACTAATAACAACTGATATGTCAGCAACAATGAACCATGAGGAGTTGGTGGAACTCCTTCAGGAAGGAAAAATAGGATACCTCCGCTTTGTGACGGAGGGCGAGAACGCGCAGGATTATCTGGACTGGTGCCGGTCGCACGGCACAGACCCGTCGGACGAATCCGCAGAGTTTTATATCGAACAGACGGACATCGAGCAGATGGACCGTCAGGTAATGGATGACGAGGATTATGGCATTTGGAACTAATTCCGGCAATGCAGGACAGGCGGCTTTGGACAAGTTCGCCGAAATGATGATTGAGCGCATGGAGCGGATGAAGGCTTCCGACTGGAAGAAGGGCTGGATTGGCGGAGCGTCGGGCTTTGCGGGACTGCCGCAGAATGTGGGCGGACGCAATTATTCCGGTTCCAACTCTTTCTTCCTCCAGTTGCATACGGTTGACAAGGGTTACGATCTTCCCGTTTATCTGACCTTCAAGCAGGCGCACAATCTGAAAGCGCATGTCCTCAAAGGCGAGAAAGCCTTTCCGGTGGCTTATTGGGACATGATAGTCAAGGACAAGTACGGGCAGAAGATAAGTTCGGACGAGTACCGTGCCATGAGCAAGGAGGAGAAGAAGGACTTGGAGGTCATTCCGTTTGTCAAGTCGTTCCCGGTCTATAACGTGGCTCAGACCAACCTGGCGGAAGTGCAGCCCGTGCGGATGCAGAAGCTGGTGGAGAAGTTCAAGGTGCCGGAGCTTCGCGACACCGAAGGTATGTATGCCCATGCCGCCATCGACCGCATGGTACAGGTGCAGGGCTGGCTCTGCCCGATACAGGCGGACAAGCGTGAGGACGGAGCTTTCTATTCTCCCCTGAAGGACCGGATTGTCGTTCCTATGAAAGCGCAGTTCAACATCGGGAACACGCCGGAGGAAATTTATCGCGACGGTATGGAGTATTATTCCACCCTGCTGCACGAGATGACACACTCGACCATGACCCCGGAACGGCTGAACCGTGAGATGGGCGGTCGCTTCGGAGACCCGAAATATGCGAAGGAGGAACTGGTAGCCGAACTCACGGCCGCCATGATCAGCCATTCGATGGGTTTTGACTCCAAGGTAACGGACAACTCAGCCGCTTATTTGGACTCCTGGATTGGTGCACTCCGGAAAGAACCGAAATTCATTGTCTCCGTCATGGCGGACGTGAACAAGGCTTCGGACCTGATTCTCGACCATGTGGACAGGCAGCGTCTGGCTCTCGGCGAACAGCCGTACCTTGCCAAGAACGACCCTTTCACTCCGCTGGACGCCGAAGAGGAAGTCCCGTTCAAGAATGCCGCCATCGTGAAGACCCGCTCCGGCGACTATGCTATCCGCGCCTCTTACGACGGGGTGGAACTGGGATTGAAGAAGGTGTCGAAAGATACCGCCAAGACTTACTTCCAGCTTACGGACCTGAAGGACAAGACGGCTTTCCTGACCATGACGGCGCATAAGACCTACGAACCGGAGCTGGCGGTCATGCGGAGGACGCAAAAGACAAGCGTAGGATTGGGATTATAAGTAGAACAAGTATCAGAATAAATCGGATTGCTTATGACGGATTACAAGGTAAACTTCAAGGAACTGAAATCGCGTGTGGGAGTGGATGATGTCGCATACGCATTGGGCTACCGGCTGGACCGGAAAGCCGGTGTCGGACGCTATATCGAGCTGGTGCTTGGCGAGGATGGCAACAGGCGTGATACGATTGTCGTCAGCCATCCGCATGACAAGGCGGCACAGACCTTTTTCCGCAGGAACGGCTCCAAGGGCGATGTGGTCACGTTAATCCGGGAAAATCTCAATTCCTTTCTGGTATCGGGCAAGGACGATTGGCAGAAGATCGCCAAGGTCATGGCGCGCTTTGCCAATATGCCTGAGCCTGAATACCGGGAAGACCTTGAATACTTGAAGTCAGTCAAGCCGGACGCCGTCTTTGACGAGTCGAGGTACGAGGTCAAACCGATAGCGGAGGACAAGGTGCCGGGATTCTTCTCCCTGCGCGGCATCTCGGATGAGATGGTCAGGGAACTGGCTCCCTTCCTTGTCTTGATACGCGACCGAAGAAACGGGAAGTTTGACGGCTACAACATCGGTTTTCCCTATACGGACGAGCATGGCGACAAGGTGAAAGGCTATGAGATACGGGGACACGGCAGCTACAAGTCCAAGGCGGCGGGCACGGACTCTTCCGCTTCTGCATGGGTGGCTGACCTATCGGGCGGCAATCGTGAGGCGGTCAGAAACGTGTTCTTCTGCGAGTCGGCTCTTGACGCGATGGCTTTCTACCAGATGAACAAACTCCGGCTGAACCGAGATGCCGCATTGGTCTCCCTTGGAGGCACATTTTCGGACAGGCAGATAACCGGTGTCATGGCACGTTTCCCGAACGCCCGTGCATTCGACTGTTTTGACAACGACTTGGCAGGGCGCATTTACGGATTGCGCATGATGGCTTTACTGGAAGGAATTCCGATGAAGATAAGCAAAACGGAGAACGGTCTTCGGGTGGAAGCCAAGGGCAAATCCTTTGACTTGAACCCGGAACGCTCTTTGCCTGCACAGGTCAGCGAGCACTTAGGCATCCGGTATAGGATGGGACAATGGCTGCCTCCCAAGGCGTTCAAGGACTGGAACGACTGCCTGATGAACAAGCCGATGGAACCGATGGTTTCTCCCAACAAGCAAGACCGTGAACAGAATCTGACCGGGCGCAGAAACGCAGGTCTCAAAATTTAAGGAATGATGAAATCAAGAACAATTCAATGGAAATGGGTGGTACTGGGTTTAATCGGATGCTTGTTGTCCGGCAACTCGGTCTTTGCCCAACAGACAGACCCGACCTTGACGGCGGCTGTCCTTGCCCAGACCGCAGAGCTGAAAAGCATCCACAAGAAGCGTAAAAAGACACAGGAGCAGATCATTGCCGCAGAAGCGGCGGTAACTGTAGCTCTTGACCGTGTACACAGTGTAGAGAACAAGATGCTGGAGTACCTTTCCAATGCCCAAGGCGCGATGCAGAACCTGTATCAAATCAAACGTGCAGGGGAACTGGTAGCGAAGGAAATCCCTCAGAACTGCAACCTGCTCCGGAAATCCATCGGCGGCAACCTCAAAGGGACTGCCATTGCCGCCATCGTTTCGGACGAGCTGACGGATGCCGCCACGCAGATGGCGGCTCTCTATCCGTTCATGAAGCAGCTGGTAACTTCGGGCAGCTATGACGTAGCCGGTGCTGACGGAAAGGACGAGAAGCACAAGGTGAACCTGTTGAACTCTTCGGAGCGTTACTACATCGCCAATGAGGTGGTAACCCGTTTGGAAACCATCAACACCGACCTCTTCCTGCTGGCATGGCAGGTACGCACATTGTCTTGGAACGACCTCTGGTTTTCCCTTGACCCAGAGGGATGGGCAAACGTGATGTCCGGCAAGAACATCATTGGGGGAATCGTGGCGGAATGGAAACAGGGCTACTTGCTGAAATGGTAAACTTTCCAACTTGTAACATTCTCATCTAATCACATAGTAATAAAGTAATATCGTAATATGGAAACAGAAAAGAAAATCATAGGTCGCTGCCCCTTTTGTGGCGGCAACGTGGTGAAGACCTGCAAGGGTTATCGCTGCGAGCACAACTTGGGTGAACAGCCTTCCTGCGTGTTGAACATCAACGGCATTATCGGCAACCGCAAGATGAATGACGAGGAGATTGCCGAATTGTTGGAAAAGCGTTGCATCCTTTTGGACGGTTTTGCTACCAAAGAGGGTAAGACTTTCCCTACAGTGTTGGAGCTGGCGGATGACGGCAATATCCTGATGCAGTCGGTCATTGGCAAGTGTCCGCATTGCGGTGGGGACATCCGTGTGGGAAGCCGGGCGTTCAACTGCTCCAACTACAGCAATCAGGCTGCGCCTTGTTCCTTTGCTATCTGGCGCAACATCGGCGGGCACCAGCTGACACTGGCGGAAGCCAAGGAACTTTGCGAAAAGCATATCACTTCCAGCGAGTTGGAAATGTACCGTGATGACGGCTCAATCTACCGCAAGCGGCTCGGTGTCTCTCCCGACAAACTTCAAATCGTGAAGATATGAGACCGGGAATGAAGATAATTGTGATACTTGTCTCCATCGTCTTGTTTTGGAGCGGTGTGTTTTATTTCGTGAGTTGTTCCGACCAGCCGGAGAAGCGTGCCGTCAAGGTGGCGGAACTGGCACTGAAGGCTTCGGTGGACAATGCTGAATCGGTCAGGGTGAAGGGTATCAGCCAACCGGATTCGGTATTTGGCAGGGAATATGTGAGTATGGATGAAAAGATGTCGCTCTCCGTATTGATGATGAAAATCAATGAGAAGGTCATGAAGGAGACGAACGGACTGGAGGACTTCGACCCGGAAGACAAGGATATGGTGGAACTGATGGAACGTCAGATGACCACCATGTCGGTTCTCCGTTCCCTTGTAACGTTTAGTGTTCCTGATGACAAGGCTAAGAAGCCTTTCAACGGTTGGAAGGTCAAGATTGAGTTCGAGGCTGAAACGACCGGAGGCAAGTCTTACCGTTCTGAATACTGGTTCATCCTGGACAAGGATGCCTGTTGTGTGGTGAAGTCTTTTGAGATTCCGCTGATATAGCATTGCTTGATAGGTTTGTTCCAAATCTATTCTTTCCGTCCCGACAGCTGCGTTTCGTCCAGTTGCCGGGATTTTTCATTACTACTGTTCCTTTTTGGAATCCCTGTGCGCGAGCATGGGGATTTTCTCTGTCTATCCGGGCATCATCACGTTCCCGGCGGATTTTCCGATACAAAGGTACGGAGGGCGGTACAACGGCAAACGCCACTCTGCTTGTCTGCACGGAAAGCGTCCGGCAGCCTTCCGCAATTTGTGCCAAATTGGGCATTCCAACCGCTTTCCGCTTGCCACGTTTGCCTCCTGTCCCTTGTGCCCTCCGTGGAAAGGTATCGTAAAAATCTCCCGGAAGCGAGAAGCTGCAAGGCTTCAAACAAAAGGGAAAATAAAAACAATTTATTTACGCTTAAAGAGAGGAACATATGAAAGGAACAGAACAATTCAAGCAAACTATCAAGAACTATCTTGATAACCGGGCTGCGGAGGATGAACTCTTCCGTGCCAAGTACGAAACCACCACTCGCACCATTGATGATGTGGCAACATACATCTTCAACGAGGTACAGAAATCCGGCTGTTGTGGCTTTGCCGACGAGGAAATCTTTTCTATGGCGGTTCACGTAGTGGATGAGCCGACCTTGGAAATTGGCAAGCCGTTGAATGGTTCGGTTGTGGTCAACCACCACATAGAGTTGACGGACGAGGAAAAGGCGGAGCAGAAAACCATTGCCCTCAAACGCTATCAGGACGAGGAACTGCGCAAGTTGCAGGCACGGAACTCCAAGCCAAAAGCGGTCAGACCAAAAGAGAACAAGCAACCCGAATTATCACTTTTTGATTTTTAAGCCATGAAACCGAGAACGAAGTTTGAAAAAGCGGTGGCAGCCTCCAACGAGAGGCTGACTGCCATTAGCTCTAAAGTAATAGCATGGGCAATAAAGAAGGTAGTGCCACATATAGCGTTCCGCACATCGGAACATAAATGTACGTGTGGCGATTGTGGAATGAAGTTTGACTATAAGGGAAAAGACAAGTCTGTCAGTTGTCCTCATTGCGGAAGCCGCTTGCAAGTGAATGACACCTTGAAACGCAAGATGACGGAAACAACCTATTTCTCTTCCCTTGAAGTGGTGGACGGCTTGCAGGTGCAGCGTGTATTTCTATTGAAGGTCGCTTATAGGAAAGGGGAAGCCATGAAAATGAATTATTGGGAGGTGTGCCGTATGTGGCTTAATTCCGAAGGTAAGTTGGCTGTAACGGCAAGGGCAAGAACATTGGGGCATTATATGGATAGTTTTAATTGGAGTTCACAGATAGACTTGAAACGGCTATATGATGTGTATTGGGTCATTTCCGATACTTATGCCTATCCTCGTTATCGTGTCCTTCCCGAACTGAGACGCAACGGCATGAAAGGCAAACTGCCCGATTGTCATCCGACAAGGTTGATGAACGCACTGCTGGCGGACAGCCGGATAGAAACCATGATGAAATCAAGGGATTTGCAAGCCGTGGGGTACTTTGTGCATCACTTATCGGATTTGGACAGATGTTGGCACTCTTACAAGATAGCTGCCCGAAACCACTATCATCCGTCTGACTATGGGATATGGTGTGATACTATTCGTTTATTGGAGCAATGCGGAAAGGACATACGTAACACCAAGTACATCTGCCCGCAGAACCTCAAAGCTGAACACGATTATTGGCTGCACAAGAAAATGCGAGAGGACGAGAAGCGGAGAAATAAAGAGCAGATGCAACGAGCCAAACGGCAGGAAGCGAAGTTCTACAAAGAGAAGTCCTGTTACTTTGGCATAACCATTACCGACAACGACCTTGAAATCTCGGTGCTTGATACGTTGGAGGCTTTCCAAGCCGAGGGAAATGCCATGCACCACTGCGTATTCCAATGCGAATACTATGCCAAAAAGGAAAGCCTGATACTATCAGCTCATGACAAGGAGGGCAACCGCATCGAAACGATTGAGTTTTCACTGACGGAGGGTAAGGTGATACAAAGCCGTGGAGTATGCAATAAGAATACAGAACATCATGAACGGATTATCCGTTTGGTCAATGCCAATGCCCACCGCATCTTGGCTGCGAAACAGACAGCGTAAACTTCTATATATGTTCCTACTCCGACTTCCGCCGTGAGGCGTGGGTCGGAGTTTGTAAAACGATTTGTTTAAATATGAAATTTTGAGACAGACTTGTCTTGCTTTGCATGTTAGTAAAAAGAGGTGCCGAATATGAGAATATCCAATGCAACTCGCAAAGGCAGAAGATTTGTCTTGATATTTGTTTAATAGTTGTTTGATATTTGTTTAATGGTTGATTAATAATGAGATAAAAGTATATTTATTTGGAAATAAATAGGTAAACAAATCGCTTATTCAACAAGTAAAGGAGTATATTTGTCCGCAAGTAAACATTTCAAATAGTAAATTAATAACCCTATTTTATATGAAAAGAAAATGTATAACAATCGCCATCGGTAATCAGAAAGGTGGAGTAGGAAAAACGTCCTCTACTGCCTGTATCGGAGCGGCACTTGCCCTGCAAGGGAAACGTGTATTATTGGTTGACCTTGATGCGCAGCAGAACCTAACATTCACGCTGACGCAGAATGAAGACCCGGAGACAAGCATATATGATGCGTTGGTAAAGGACAAGCCGCTTCCCATTGTTCCCATCCGGAAAAATCTGGATTTGGTTCCGGCTTCGCTGGATTTGGCAAGAGCCGAGATAGATATGGCTACCATGATGGCAAGGGAGGGCATCCTCAAATCCCATTTGGACGAACAAAAGGAGAAGTACGACTACATCCTTATGGACTGTTCTCCTTCTCTTGGTATCGTAACCACCAATGCGCTGGTGGCAGCGGATAATTTGTATATACCGCTCACTGCTGAAGCCTTGCCCTTGAAAGGATTGACCATGTTGGATGATATAGTCTGGGAGGTAAAGCGCAGGGTGAACCCCACATTGGAGTTGGGCGGTGTTTTCTTTACACGGTTCAATAATCGGAAATTAAATAAGGAAGTGATTTCCATGGTAGAAAAACGATACGGAGAAAAGGTTTTTCAGACTAAAATCCGTGAGAACATTGCCATTGCTGAAATGCCGCTATCTGGTCAGACTCTCTTTGAATATGACCCGAAAAGCAATGGAGCTGCCGACTATAGGATGCTCACAGAGGAAATAATCAGCCGGGAAGAAAATAGGTAAATTATGTTACTATATGATTTATCACAAAGGTTATTGGTAACATAGTAAGCAAATCGGAAAGTAACAAAATCAGTAAATCGGAAAATCAACAAATAAACCAGTAAATAGTATGGCAAAGAAAAATTTAACCTTATTGATGGATGGTTTCATTGGTGAAGTCCAAGCATCATCATCCGGTCAGCAACAATCTATACAAGGGAAGTCTGTAACTCAGGAGGAAAGTCAGAATGTCAAACCTCAGAACGACGAATTGAGCCATGTAAAGGAAACTTTATCAGTGAAAACAGAGACTCCCGAGCAGATGAAATCCAGACTGGAAGCTAAGCGCAAAGAAAATGTAGGTCGTCCTAAGAAGGGTGAAGCCGCCAAAAATGCGAAGAAGCTTCAGGAAGTTCGGGCTACCTTTATTGTGGATGCGGATTTACTTCGTAAAGTGAAGTATATTTCTCTTGTGGAAGGCGAGCTCTTGAAGAATGTGATTTCGGAAGCTCTAAACGCCTACATTAATAAGTGGGAAACTAATAATCATAGAATCAAGTTGCCAAAGAGAAAATGATATAAGTAGATGTTCATAATTGGTTTATATCATAAGGTTTTGATACCTTTGCCTCAT
>ERZ778495.1499-NODE-1499-length-15692-cov-13.754365_pt1 | contig 15692 bp, 15 predicted proteins | sample MGYA00433100_ERZ778495 | MGnify/ENA primary metagenome ERZ778495 (study PRJEB29527, sample SAMN07138962) | mouse gut metagenome | material: feces | host: mouse | place: China:Nanjing | collected 2016-01-25 ...
TAATTCCTAACTCCTAACTAAAAAAAATGCCAACCACATCATTTATCCTCGCCATGGCGGTCATAGCGCTCGCCATAGTCATCATCTCGGCGGGCGTCAAAGTCGTCCCCCAGTCAGAAACCCGCGTGGTCGAACGCCTTGGCCGCTTCCACAGCGTCCTCTCACCCGGTCTCAACTTCATCATCCCCTTCATCGACCGGCCCAAGACCATCTACACCCGCCGCATCGAGACGGCCCCCAACGGACGCCCCATCGTGCGCATGACCTCTACCAACGTCATCGACCTCCGCGAACAGGTCTATGACTTTCCCTCCCAGCAGGTCATCACACGCGACAATGTCACCACCGAGATCAACGCCCTGCTCTACTTCCAGATCACCGATCCCAAAAAAGCCGTCTATGAGATCGACAACCTCCCCAACGCCATCGAGAAACTCACGCAGACATCCCTGCGCAACGTCATCGGCGAACTCGAGCTTGACGAAACCCTCACCTCGCGCGACACCATCAACTCCAAGCTGCAGGTGATCCTCGACGACGCCACCAACAAATGGGGCGTCAAGGTCAACCGCGTCGAACTACAGGACATCACGCCCCCCGAAAGCGTCCGCGTGGCCATGGAAAAACAGATGCAGGCCGAACGCAACCGCCGCGCAGAAATCCTCAACGCCGAAGGCGAAAAACAATCCCTCATTCTCCGCTCCGAAGGCGAAAAAGCATCAAAGATCAACCAGGCCCAGGCCACCAAAGAATCCGAAATCCTGCGTGCCGAAGGCGAAGCCCGCGCCATCATCCTCAACGCGCAGGCCGAAGCCGAAGCGATCTCCCGCGTGGCACAGGCCGTAAGCACCTCCCGGACAGACCCCGCCGCCTACATCCTCGCCATGAAATACATCGAGACCCTCCGCGAAATGACCTCCGGACAAGACAACAAGACCGTCTACATCCCCTACGAGGCATCCGCCGTACTCTCCTCCATCGGCTCGATCAAATCCATATTCAACCAGCAGAACTGACCATTCACACATACCCAAACAGACAGCGATCCGGCAGACTCTCTCATCAGTCTCTGCCGGATCGCTTTAATGTATTAATCGTGCTCGAAGCGGGACTCGAACCCGCACAGCCGCAATGGCTAAGGGATTTTAAGTCCCTCGTGTCTACCATTCCACCATTCGAGCATGGTCATTACGGCTGCAAAGTTAACCAAATTCCACGAATCTCCAAAATTATCAATGAGTAAGCAGAGCGTAACGCCCGTCGGCCCCGTAGACCATATTGTAGCGTGTAAGCCCGTAACGCTCCTCCGCGGCCATGCCGCCCATAGGTGATCCGCCCTCGCCGCCGTTCACGTTAAACACATCGTAGGTGCTTCCGCACTTAGGACACCGGGCCAGTGCAGCATCAAGATCCACCACCACCCGCACCTGCGGCTGGCGCTCCACCGGACACGCCAGATCAAACACATGGTTCACGCCGTACACGTCGCACGTCAGAAGCACGCCGCCATAGCCCGTGAACGACAGCTCCGAATAAGGATAATCCGCTGGCACGCGGTCCTCCCTTATGAAACGCCGCGAATCCATGGCCGCCGGCGCGCCATACACGTTCCAGTCGCCCTCGGTCGTAAAAGCCACATAAACGCGCGCATACGGTATGCGCCGGAAATTGATGTCGGACGAACAGCCGCCGGCCGCCATAGCGGCCATCAGCGCCACAAACAGCTGCAGGGCAGGGGAGAGACGCCGCAGCATCAGCCGTTGAGCTGGGCTATCATCTCCGAAAACTTATCGGCGGCCTCCTGCATCTTGCCGCCCACGAGCGGACGCAGCATCATGGGGATCTCCACGTCGATCGACGTCTGCAACCGCGACGACGAATCGCCCTCCGGCTCGATCTCTATGATCAGGTTCAACGGCACCACGCCAGTCTCGGCCTGAAAGACCACACGGCTCTCGGGAGTGCGCTCCACAATGTGGAAATTAACCTTGCCCACTCCCGGGGCCTGTATCTCAAAATTGTCATCATCGACAAAATTCACGTCGCCCACAGCTTTCAGCTGCTCCTCCGGGAGCTCCTCAAGCCGCTGCTGCAGACCCGACAGATTGCTCACACGCTGATAGATGACGGAACTGGCAAACGGCACAGTCACAGCCTTGCCTGTATATTTTCCCATAATTTTCTTTCTTCTTACTTGTTTTTATTCCACACCGAGGGATCCTTGCGCCACTGCTGAAGCGATGCCAGATCCTCCTGACGGATATAGTTGGTGTCAAGAGCTGCCTGAAGCATGGCTGAATAATTGCTGAGAGTAAGCAACTTCACGCCCGCATCCTTGAATGCCTGCTCGGCAACGGGAAAACCGTAGGAAAACATGGCCACCATGCCCACCACCTCACAGCCTGAAGCACGGATAGCCGCGACAGCCTTCAGCGAGCTGCCGCCGGTAGAGATCAGATCCTCCACCACCACAACCTTCTGGCCGGGCTTCAGATTTCCCTCGATCAGATTCTCCAGACCGTGATCCTTGGGAGTGGAACGCACATACACATATGGCAGTCCCAGCGCATCGGCCACAAGAGCGCCCTGGGCTATGGCACCGGTAGCCACACCGGCCACCGCGTCAGTGTCGGGAAAATTCTCCAGAATCAGCCTGCAAAGCTCCACTTTTATGAACGAACGCACTTCCGGATACGAGAGCGTCACACGGTTGTCCGTGTATATCGGAGAGTTCCATCCCGACGCCCAGATGAAAGGATTGTCGGGTTGCAATTTGATAGCGCTGACTTTCAGCAACTTTTCGGCAAAGATTGTGTCAAGCTGTTTCATGAAGTTACAATATTGATGTTCAACGTGCAAAGTTACAACTTTCCCACAATTAATCAAAAATTTTATTTCCATACCCACCTTCACAACTACTGACTTATTTTAACTATCTTTGCAGCCATGGAATCCGTTTTAACTGAATTTCTCCGGCAGTATCACCTGCTCGGACTCACCATCGGCCTGCTCACGTTTCTGGTCATAGGAATCTGTCACCCGCTGGTCATCAAAGGTGAATATTATTTCGGCACACGCTGCTGGTGGGTGTTTCTCATAGCAGGAGCCGTGAGTCTCGCGGCAGCTGTATGGGTGTCCGACGTGCTCTGGTCGTCACTGCTCGGGGTATGGGCATTCAGCATGTTCTGGAGCATAAAAGAACTTTTCGAACAGGAAGAGAGAGTAAAACGGGGATGGTTTCCCGAAAATCCGAATAAAAAGAAATGACAGTCAATTATATCTACTGGACGGTAAGACCCGAAATCTTCACCGCAGGCCCGTTCACGGTCGGCACGGCAGGTATGTGGATATTCGCCGCGATATGTGCCCTGATAATAATACTGGACCGTGTGGCCCTGTCCAAAGCCATGGCCCGGTGGAAAGCCGACGGAAAACCTGCCGGCGGAAAACCCGAAAACAGCTGGGCCAACGCTCTGGTGTTCGGCGCGCTGGCCTTATGGACCGTGTCGCAGATACCCTCGCACCCCCATGGCATATCAATCGGCCCCATATCGCTCAGATGGTACGGAATGATGTTTCTCACGGGATTCACCGCAGGCTACTGGATCGTCAGCCGCATGTTCCGTCACGAAGGTGCATGCCAGAGCTGGATGCCGTCACTGCTGATATGGGTGGCGGCCGGCACCATAATCGGCGCCCGTCTCGGCCACTGTTTCTTCTATGAATGGGACTACTACAGCGCCCATCCCGAAAAGATCATAGCTTTCTGGGAAGGTGGACTCGCAAGCCACGGAGGCACCATAGGAGTGATTCTCTGCGTCATCGGATTCAACCGCTACACAGCCCACAAGCCCCCGCTGTGGACATTCGACCGTCTGGTGCCTGCCATAGCCCTTGTGGGATGTCTCATCAGGCTCGGCAACCTCTTCAACTCCGAGATATTCGGCCATGCCACCACACTTCCATGGGGCTTTATGTTCCCGCTCAGCCGCGAATGGCAGCAACTCTATGCCCCCGACACGGCATGCCATCCCACCCAGATCTACGAAGCCGCCTGCTATCTGGCGCTGTTTTTCCTGCTGATGTGGATGTACTGGAAACGCAACGCGCAGCAACGCCCGGGACTAATCCTCGGAGTCTTCTTCATAGGCATATTCCTGCCGCGCATCATCATAGAATTTGTCAAAAACAATCAGGAAGCCTTTGAAGACACCATGCTTCTGAACATGGGCCAGCTCCTGAGCGTTCCTTTTGTGCTCGCGGGCATCTATCTGGTGTACCGGGCAATGACCAGACCCAAAGAACACCTCACGTTCCCTGACAGATATGCCGATGAACCTTCTTCCGGAAAACATTGACCTGAACTTGACCGTGTGGGCGCTTATGGCCGCCGCGGCGATCCCGATGATATGGCTGCTCGTATTCTACACACGGCGGGTGGCATCGGTGGCTCGCGCCGTGCGACGCCACACATACCCGCTGCCCGAAACGCCTGAAGGCGTATCGGTCATAGTACATTCCTCGGGCAATGCGGACGACCTCGGCCGTCTGCTCGAGAGTCTCTTCTCGCAGCAATACGGCGGACAGATGGAGGTGATCGTGGTCAACGACGGCAAAAACGAAGAGATAAAAGACGTGGTCACACGCATGAAATACCTGCGCCGGCTCGACAATCTCTACATCACGTTCACCCCGCCGGTGGTGCGCAACATCTCGCCGCGCAAACTCTCCGTGACACTCGGGGCCAAGGCTGCCCACCATCCGCTGCTGGTCATGGTCGACGAGCAGGCACAGCTGCCATCCGACCTATGGCTCGCAAGGATGACGGCACCGTTTGCCGACGAACAAATACAGGTGGTGATCGGATCGGCCTTGCCTGACCACAAAGCCGACAAACACCGCCATGGCCGTCGCTACCGCTCGTTCACCCATGCCGCCGACGCCGTGATGTGGCTTTCGGCCGCCATACGCCGGCGCCCTTACCGTGGCCACGGCTGCAATCTCGCCTACCGCCGCAGCCTGTTCTTCGACAGCCGCGGATTCAGCTCCGCCCTCAACCTGCGCGACGGCGACGACGACATATTCATCAACCGCGTGACCACCAGAGACAACACGGCAGCAGTGGTCAGCCGCGACGCACAGGTCACCTACAGCCATCCTTCATCGCGCCATGAATACCGCCAGCGGCGTCCCCGCCGCTTCCACACCGCACGGTCGCTGCGCAAAGGATCGGCCCGCTTCTTCGGATTCAGCTCGCTTATGACATGGCTATTCGTCCTGCTCACCGTCACGGCCGCAGCAGCAGCCGTCTACAATCGCGACTGGACACAATGCGGGGCCGTGGGCGCACAGATAGCGCTGCTGTGGCTTCCGATATGCCTGACATGGCGACGCACCCTGCTCTCGCTGCGCGCACGTCCGGCCACGCTCACAGTGCCGTGGATGATGCTTCGGCGACCGTTCACAAACCTGCGCCACAAATGTCTCGCGCGACAGCGCCGCAAAGAATATTACACCTGGAGTTGAACCATCTGGACCGCCTGAAAGTTATTGCAGTTAGATATGACTACACGAAAAATTCTCACAGCAACACTGGCGGCAACCGCATTGACCGTCTGCGCCGCAGCCCAGACTGTGGCGCCCATCAAATACGGCGACATGGACCAATGGATCACACGCCATATCAAAGAGTCGAAAGTGCTGGGCGGCAACACCCGCACCGTCTATGAAATCGGACCCACGCAGACCATCGAAGGCTCCAGGCCTTACGTGAACCTCGGCGGCTCGCCATGGGCCACGTCCAACGTCTATGCCAAAGTCATGGGCGTGGTCAAAACCAGCAACGCAGTGGTGCCTGCCGACCACGGCAACGGCAAATGCGCACGCCTGACCACCGTACTCGAACACTGCAAGGTGCTCGGCATGATGAACATCGAAGTGCTCGTGTCAGGCTCCATATTCCTCGGTGAAATGATCGAACCGATCACCAGCACCTCCAACCCTTACGGAAAAATGAACATGGGCATACCGTTCACATCGCGTCCGTCAGCCCTGCAGTTCGACTACAAACTCGTCGATCCCGGCTCAGGAACGCTCACGCGGGCCACCACAGGATCCAAAAAGACATATCCCGGCGAAGACAGTGCCGACGTGTTCATCTACCTCCAGCGACGATGGGAGGACGCCGACGGCAACATCCACGCCACGCGCGTAGGCACCGGACGCGAACGCTTCCGCCACTCATCACCGTGGAAAGAAAAACACCGCATACCGGTGATCTACGGCGACGCGTCCAAAAACCCGTCCTACCGCGACTATATGGGCCTGCTCAACGGCGACAAATCCTACCACGCACGCAACTCCAAAGGAAAAATGGTGCCCGTGCAAGAAGAAGGGTGGGACTCGCCCGACGCCACACCCACACACCTGATAGTAATGGCCTCGGCCGGCAGCGGCACCGCATATGTCGGGCAAGTGGGAATGGAACTGTGGATAGATAATGTGGCGTTGGTCTTTTGACGCCACAATTTTTTTCGTTAATTTTGCGGCATAAAACCTCAACAGCCCTATGCAGAACCTCGTGATAGTAGAGTCGCCGGCCAAGGCGAAGACAATAGAAAAATTTCTCGGCAAAGACTACAAAGTCCTGTCGAGCTACGGCCACATACGCGACCTCGCCAAAAAAAGCTTCTCGCTCGAAGAGAACGGCGACGGACGCCGGGACTTTACACCGCACTATGAAATACCCGACGACAAGATCGACAGGGTGCGCGAGCTAAGGGAAGCCGCGGCAAAGGCCAAGACGGTCTGGCTGGCTTCCGATGAAGACCGCGAGGGAGAAGCCATAGCCTGGCACCTCTATGAAGTGCTCGGACTCAACCCCGACAACACGCGTCGCATAGTGTTCCACGAAATAACAAAAGACGCCATACTCAACGCCATAGCCAACCCGCGGGGCATCGACATAGACCGCGTCAACGCCCAGCAGGCGCGACGCGTGCTCGACCGCATAGTGGGATTCGAGCTTAGCCCCGTACTGTGGAAAAAAATCAAGCCCGCCCTTTCGGCCGGACGCGTACAGTCGGTGGCCGTAAGGCTCATAGTGGAGCGCGAGGAGGAGATAAAAAACTTCCGGTCGGAAGAATATTTCCGCGTCACAGCCATATTCACCACTCCCTCCGGAGCCACCCTGCGCACCGAACTTAGCAAACGACTGACCGACGAAAAAGCGGCACAAAAATTCCTCGAGGACTGCAAAAACGCCGATTTCTCCGTCAGCGCCATCAATGTCAGGCCCGCCAAAAAGACACCTGCGCCGCCGTTCACCACCTCCACACTCCAACAGGAAGCGGCGCGCAAGCTCGGATTCACCGTGGCGCAGACCATGAGCGTGGCTCAGCGTCTATATGAAGCCGGACATATCACGTACATGCGTACCGACTCCGTCAATCTCTCCTCGCTGGCCATCAACACCATCTCCAAAGTCATCACCGACGACCTCGGAGCAGGCTACCTGAAAGTGCGCCACTACCACACCAGTTCCAAAGGCGCGCAGGAGGCACACGAGGCCATACGCCCCACATACGCCGACAAAGAGAGCATCGACGGCACCTCGCAGGAGAAGCGCCTGTACACGCTGATACGCCGCCGCGCCATAGCATCGCAGATGACCGATGCCGAAATCGAAAGGACCACAGTTGAAATATCCGTCAGCACACGCGACGAACGTTTCATGGCACAGGGCGAAGTGATCAAATTCGACGGCTTCCTGAAAGTCTATATGGAGGACCGCGACGACGACAACAGTCAGTCAGACGAAACCACAGGCGGACTGTTGCCGCGGCTCAGCGAGGGCGAGACACTCACCCCCGGCGACATCACGGCCACACAGCGGTTCACCACCAATCCCCCGCGCTTCACCGAAGCGTCGCTGGTGAAAAAAATGGAGGAACTCGGCATAGGCCGCCCGTCGACTTACGCCCCCACCATATCCACCATACAGCAGCGCGGATACGTGGAACGCGGCGACCGCGACGGCACCGAGCGCAACTTCACCGTGCTCACTCTTCAGGCAGGATCACAAAAAATCTCCTCCGAAACACGCAGCGAAACCACAGGAAGTGACCGCGGCAAACTCCTGCCAACCGACACAGGCACCGTGGTCAACACCTTCCTGAGCGAATATTTCCCCGACATCATGGATTTCAACTTCACCGCACGGGTGGAGGAAAAATTCGACGAGATAGCCGAAGGCAAACTGCCTTGGCAAGACGAAATAGCACGATTCTACTCAGTATTTCACCCCGAAGTGGACCATGCCCTGAACATGCGGCTCGAACACCGCGTGGGCGAGCGCGTGCTCGGCACCCATCCCCAGAGCGGCAAGGTGGTGAGCGTCAAGATCGGGCGGTTCGGACCATTAGTGCAGATAGGCGACTCGGATTCCGACGAGAAACCCCAGTTCGCATCCCTGCTGAAAGGACAGTCGCTGGCCGATCTCACCCTCGAGGACGCCCTGAAGCTGTTTGAATTCCCGCGTGTGATCGGCGAATACGAAGGCAAGGATGTCACAGTGGCCATAGGCCGTTTCGGCCCATATGTGAAACACGACGGCAGCTTCGTGTCGATCCCGGCCGGCATGTCGCCCGCGGCAATCGCTCTCGACGAAGCCGTTGAGCTGATCAGGGCCAAGCGCGAGGCTGAAAAGAACAAAACCCTCAAAACCTTCGCCGAGGATACCGACCTGCAGATACTCAACGGACGCTACGGACCTTACATAGTCTATAAAAAAGAGAACTACAAGATACCCAAAACCGTGGAATCGCCAGCAGAACTGACCGCAGAGCAATGCCACGAAATAATAGCCGCACAGACATCCAAGCCCAAAAAGACTGCAACACGCAAAACAGCAGCCCGCAAAAAGCAATAAATGATGAAAGCCAAGACCACCGCGACCAATACAAAAGTATCAGCGTTCAAACCCGATGTGATCAGGGATTTTACCGTGGCCGAAGACGATCCGCGCGAACTGATGCAGTTTCTCGCCGCCAAACTTCCCGACATCAAGCGCACCGGGCTGAAACAGATGCTTGCACACCGTCAGGTCAAGGCCGGGCAGAGCGTGGTGAGCCAGTTCAACCTGCCGCTCGAACCGGGCGACACCGTAAGCGTGAACCTCACGCGTGAATTTCAGGAATTCCAGCACAGGCGCCTGCGCCTGGTCTATGAAGACGAACATATCATCGTGGTCCACAAGGGCTACGGACTGCTGTCGATGGCCGGCGACGGTCCACAGCAGCAGATCACGGCCTATTCGATACTGCGCGAATATCTGAAAAAGAAAAATCCCGCCAACAAGATATTCATAGTCCACCGTCTGGACCGCGACACCTCCGGCCTGATGCTGTTTGCCAAGACCGCCGAAGCCAAGGAAGCCCTGCAATATAACTGGAACAATATGGTTCTGGAGCGGAAATACGTATGTGTGGTCGAGGGCACTCCCGATCCGGCTGAAGGCACGGTAAGATCCTATCTGCTTGAAAACTCGCGTCATGAGGTATACTCGACCGACAATCCCGACTCCGGCGGGCAGCTTGCCGTGACACGCTACCGCACTCTCGGCACCAACCGCGGGCTGAGTCTGGTGGAATGTCAGCTCGACACCGGACGTAAAAACCAGATAAGGGTGCACATGAAGCAACTCTCCACTCCCATAAGCGGCGACCGCCGCTACGGCGGCCATCCTTCAGCCATACACCGCATGGCGCTGCACGCCCTGACATTGCGTTTCGTCCATCCCGTGACCCGTAAGGACATGCACTTCACCTCCGCCCTGCCGTCATCGTTCACCCGTCTGATAGGGCGCCAGTTCAAATAGAAAAAAATCCTGAAAATATTAAAAAACGGTAAAATAATTACAAACAAATTACACGCGCTGTGAACTTTTTGTAATTATTTTGTGTTTTTGTTTCCTTTATGCGGGAATTATGCGTACTTTTGCGGTTCAACATCAGAACTCAAAAGTCGATCATTCATGTATGCAATAAAAAACTTGCTATGGATAATGATCACATTGTCCGTGTGCACAGGAGTTTCAGCCAAGGATTCAGCAAGAGAAAGGCTGAGAGAAACGTATATCGACTCTCTGCCACGGCTTACCAATCCCGACGACAGTCTCTCCGCCCTATATAATATTCTTGATCTTTCGGGCATAGACAACCGTGCCGAAGCCGCTTCGACGCTTCTTGACTTCGGCATGCGCCATGGCAACGACGAACTGTGTCTGGAGATGATACGAAATCTCGCAAACTATCATTTCAGCAACGACTCAATAATGGCCGAGCTGTTGGAAATGACACAATCATTTGAGCCTTCCGACCTTCAGAAAGAAACACTTGCGTTTGTCAAGGTTTTTTCAGAGATAAAGGCATCAGGTTCCATGAATGAAGATGACCGTCAGACGCATGTAGTGGATCTGATCAAAGAATTCAACTCCACACCGAGCGACGATCCATACGATCAGGTAGTGCAACTCTTCATCCTGTGCATAAACCTCGGCGGAGAGACACAGGGCGAACTGCTCGAAAGCTATTTCAACATTCTTGAAAACAAAATCAAGCAACTGCCCGTAACGACCTACGCTCTGCGCAACCTCTTTTTCAGCCAGGAATCCATCACGTTCACCAACAACGGCGAATATGAAAAGGCCGTGAAGTCAGACCGTCAGCTCATGGACATCGTGGACATCATGCAGAGCAACTATGCCGCACAAGGACGCATATACCGCAATTTCGACACCTACCGCTACCTGTATCTGAGACGCATGCTCAGAAACTTTCCGGCTCTTACCCTCGACGAAGCCAAGAAATACTACAGCTGCATCATGACTCTGGCCGACTCCGTGCCAGACATAAAGCGCGCCATAACCGAATCAAACGATCCGCATGTGTTTCTGCTGCTTAAACAGGGCCGATACAAAGAAGCCATACCGATGTTGAAGAAACGGCTGTCGGACAACAAGAGCATCAACATATACCAGCGTCGCTTTCTGCTACGCAATCTCATCAAAGCGGCCGAGAAGACCGGCGACGACGAGTCGCTGATCAACGCTTCGCGTGACTATGTGGACACTCTGGAGAAATATGTAAAGATCAAGAACGGCGAGCGTTACCGCGAGCTACAGATAGTATATGAAATCAGCAGACTCAAAGAGCAGAACGCCAGCATGGAGCTGCAGCGCCAGATGCAGACAAACAATTTCCAGAACACCATCATGAACATAAGCATCGGCGCCGCCGGCGTGCTTCTGCTTGTGGCCTGCATCTTCGTGTTTCTATTTTTCAGATTCCGCAAGCTCTCAAAACAGCTTTCAGCCGCCAACAGAGATCTGCGGCACGAGCGTGACCAGCTGAAGGAAACACGCGATCAGCTGATCGTGGCCCGCGACAAAGCCCGCACGGCCGAAAACCAGAAAACCGAATTCATCAACTACATAAGCCACGAAATCATCACCCCGCTCAACACCGTCATCGAATACTCACAGATGATAATAGACTCGGCCGACGATTCAAAACGCGAATATCTCGACCGGTTCTCGCAGGTGTTGAGACTGAACACCGGCATGCTGCGCACTTTTGTGACCGACGTACAGGAAATCTCCATTATGGAACACAACATGATGTCCATAAAGCTGCGTCCGTCATCGCTAAAAAATATATGCACACTGGTGGTGGACAGCGTCAGAATCAACGTGAAGCCCGAAGTAGAGCTTAAATTCGCTAAGGCCGGCGCCCCCGACACAAGCATCAACACTGATCCCTACCGTGTGGAGATCGTACTGCTCAACCTGATGTCCAATGCTGTCAAATTCACCGAATCCGGCTCTATCGTTCTGGACTATGACGTCAACGGAGACAACACCGTGACATTCAGCGTGACAGACACAGGCATCGGTGTGCCTGCCGAAAAACGCAAAACAATCTTTGAACGCTTCCGTCAGATAGATCCCGAAGCCGAGGGCACTGGTCTGGGGCTGCACGTGAGCCGGCTCATAGCCACGCTGCTCAACGGCTCGATCTGTCTCGACGAATCCTACAAGCAGGGCGCACGCTTTCTATTCACCATCCCCGTCAACAAGCCTGAGCCGGCATCGACTGCCGAAGCCGCCTTATAACCGGGATTGGGCACACGCCGATAGACGTGCAACGCCTTGTCGGCAGTGCGGATCCTCACTTTCATCCACTTCTGCGAACTCAACGGCCTGACCGGGTCGATGCGCAAAGCCACACCCTCAGGCTCGTCGGCACTGCCGGCATCGACCTTTGCCGGCACCACACCCTCCTCCACAGGATCTATCAGCAGATGGGGCCACTGGGTGCGGCGGCGAAGGCGGCCCGCGCCGGTCTCCCTGATGTAACGGCGCTGTATGTCGGCCGACGTCAGCACCCCGGCCGCACCGCCAACACCCCTGTATCTCGACCGGCTGAAAAAGCCATATTCCACAAGTCTCTCCACTATCCTGTCGAGAGTGTCCGGTGTCAATCCGCCGATCAGTTTCACAAACGCCATTTTACGCATGGTGTCCCAGCATATATAGTAGCCGGCCTTGCGTATCTCACACAGCAGCCTGATCACCACAAGCTCGCCTATAGCACCAAACTCGCCGCTTATGGCGGCCACATCCTCTCTGTCGAAAAATTCAGGGTCCAGTTTCATAACACTCATTATTTTTCCGACAAAATTACGACGCCACGCTCCGAAGAAACAGAGAATCTGTCACAGAGCCATACAAAAAAGATGTGCGGACCTCCATAAGCAGCCCGCACATCCATATCATATTATTGTGCCTTTTTTTTGCTCTTATTCGGCAGCCTGAACCCCGGTCACATGAATATTGTTATTCCATATATAGCTGATCTTTATGTCGAAAGTGCGCTCACGGCCTGTGAGGTTAGGAGCGGCAGTGACAACAAAATCATAGCTTCCGTTTTCTTCATTACCGCCTTCACGGTCAACAGTCAACCAGTCAAAAGTATGGGATATGGAGATAAAAGGAGAGTTTTCAGGGTAGGTGAACGTCTGACCGTCAAGCACAACATGACCGAATGTCCAGCGGTCCCAATCGGTGGTGACAGTCATGCTGCCGCCATCTTTCGGAAACACTATATGGTTCGGATCAGGTTTGACCTCCGGATAGACTCCCGACAAACTCGTGGACTGACCACAGACCACCGTCTCCGTGACAGAGCCGTTGACAAGCTCTATACGGGCATAACGGGTCTCTATTTCCAAATTAGGCGAAACGGCTGTAAATTTCAGTGTCTTATCGGCATATTCGATCGACAACCATTCCTTTTGAAAGGCAAAAGGAGCCGAAGACGACAAATTGCACACATACGCATTATGACTGTCACCGAAAGCCACATAACTGAGCTTCCACCCGTCGGTCTGAACGCTGATCACCTCCGAATCACCCATATCATTGCCTACGAAGACAGATTCTGCCGACAATCCTATACGAGTATCAACAACCGACTGCGGCTCGTCATCGGACGAACAGCCCGACAATAATATTGTCGAAAATAATGTAATTAAGAATTTTTTCATACTTCCTCCACAATTAATTTGAATATTGAATGCCTGTAATTACATTTTGAGAAAAATTAGAAGAAATCACAAGTTTAAATTTACGGTCAATTCCCGTTGTATTTGGAGTTACCGTAACATTAAATGAATAATCGTCGTAACGATCTACTGAAAACCATTCAAATGTATGATTGAATGGAGGAAAAGGTCTTGATGGCAATTGTTCTATAAAATCCGGATAGTCATAATTTTGATTGTCAAGTGCAAGAGTACTGAACCACCACGCATAATTTTTAGTTGTAACCGTAGATGTACCACCTGCAGCAGAAAACTCTATTGCAGCAGGTGTTGATTGTATATCATCCCCGCCAATCCATGGCACAGGTTCCTGCATACATGTAAGAGTATCTGTACATGATCCATAGGTAAAAATAAAATCAACCTGCCTAAAGTCGCATTCATCAAAATAGGTAAAATTTGGATTAATGGCTGAAACATGTATTTCTCCATTTTCATAATTCATCTTTATCCATTCTTTCGTAAAAGAAAAAGTAGATAACGATGATGATAAATCACAAACATAAGACATGGTATCACTGAAATTAACATGACTTAACACCCAATTATCAGTTTTTACTGTAACCAACACGTCATCGAAATCATCATAGTCCAATTTTATCATATGTGTTGACAACCCTATTCCGGTTTCAACAGGATAAGAAGGTTCCTCAGAAGAACAGTTAGAAAACGCAAATACAGTAAAAACACCTGTTACTACAATTACTAATAAATTTTTCATAATCTATGTGCTGTTATTAATTAATATTTTGAACTAAATTCACGAGTAGACCTAATTGGTAAATATTGCATTTTATCATACATTTCATATGATAAATAAAATACATCACCATAAAAATATCCATTAGCAGCTGAATAATTACCCCAGTTACAATGTACAAAGACATTCGCAAGATTATCTTGTGTCATTTCACTACTATTACTCATATAATCAAAACAACATCCATCTATAATCCATGCATGACCATTATGTACTGAAGTATGAAATATATATATAATATTTCCTTGTTCTATTTCCTTAACAATATCCAATAAATTGTATTTATAGAAATGTAAAATATTGTCCGGATTACACTTCACATCATATCCTAAATGTATTAAAAAATCTGGTACTTTATATGAATGTCCTGATGTTTTTTGAGGCTGATACTTAAAATGCAAATCTTTACCTATTAAAAATAATAATTTAGCTATTTTATCATATGCCTGTTCTTTAGAATAAATTAACCGGCTTAAATTTGAATCTAAATATTTAGGATGATGTATTTCTCCATAAATAGGACCTAAGGATACTCCATTTTTCATTCCTTCTCGAATAGCATATAAATCAAAGTATTCTCCGCTAATCGTTACAGAATCTCTACAATATAACATAGCTATCCCTGTTGCAATACCAACACATCCTACCGGACATCCAGGATATTCTTCTTCCACATATTTAGTATATGGTAACATACTTTGATTCCATTCCCAAGATTCCTCTGAACATAACTCTACTATTTTATCAAATAAATTATATTCAGGTTTAAAATTATAACCTTCTGTTCCGTATCCTTTATAATATTTTATATATTTTTGTAGATTATAAATAAAACCAGCATAAACAGGATCATCAGGGCTTTCAGTATAGGAAAATGTACCTGTTTCAGAAAAGGCAAGTACAGGTGGCATCCGTTTATCCGTAGAAACCAGAACAAAACCTTCACCATCAGATGGGGTCACAATATATGCAAGAGTATCGGCAGACTCTGCACGAGATTTAGGTGTGATGGTAGCATAGTCTGTATTCAAAACAGCAGAACGGGATAATTTCTGTTTAAAAAATCCATTTGCTATTTCCATTGCTTCGTCAGGAGTTATTTTATAATCCAGTTCCTGCGATATTTTCATTTCTACTGAAGAAACTACAGGTTCCTCCATAATGTCACTACAACTGCATAATGTGCATGTAACGGCCAACAGGCTTAAAAAAGTTCTACTTTTCATGGTAATGTATCGGTTAATAATTTTAGATTTTTCAAAAGTATTTA
>ERZ778495.1507-NODE-1507-length-15654-cov-4.608308_pt1 | contig 15654 bp, 11 predicted proteins | sample MGYA00433100_ERZ778495 | MGnify/ENA primary metagenome ERZ778495 (study PRJEB29527, sample SAMN07138962) | mouse gut metagenome | material: feces | host: mouse | place: China:Nanjing | collected 2016-01-25 ...
TATTCAGGATTTACATATATAATTTTGTAGATATTCTTTTCAATTAAGTCTTCACCTTTAAAATGTTTTACAATATCTCCAGCTTTTAAAATCATTTTATTTATCTCCCTTTTTACTTATTTTATCAACAATATTTTTTACATTTTCACCAGTTCCATCGAATGCTCTTAAAACTTCAATTGGAACAGCAAATATAATTGTATTAGATTGATCAGATGATACATCATTTAAAGTAGCTAAGGTTCTTAAATGTAGTGCCCCTGGAGTAGATGCCATAATTTCAGCAGCTTTAGCTAAATTAATAGCAGCTTCTTCCTCACCTAAAGATTTAGTAATAACTGCTTGTTTTTCTCTTTCAGCTTCAGCAACTTTTGCAATAACTCTTTGCATCTCTTCTGGTAGCTTAATATCTTTAAGTTCAACATTTTCCACCTTAATTCCCCAAGGATCAGTAGCTTCATCAATAATCTTACATATTTCAGTAGATATTTTATCCCTTTCACCTAAAAGTTCATCTAAAGACACAGCACCAACGGCATTACGCATTGTAGTTTGAGCAAGTTGTGAAACAGCATATTGATATCTTTCAACAGCAATTACCGCTTTAGAAGCATCAAATATTTTATAATAAATAACGGCATTTATTCTAACACTTACATTATCTTTTGTAATTGCATCTTGTTCAGGAACATCAACAGCCTTAGTTCTTATATCTACTTTCTGATAAGACTCTATAATAGGTAAGACTAAATTCCACCCTGGGTTTAGTATTTTTTTATATTTTCCAAACTGAAAAAGTATACCCCTTTCATATTCTGCTATTTGTCTAATAGAAGTAAGTATAACTATTAAAACAACAACCATAATTACGATAAAAATCCCCATAATTAAAACTCCTTTCTTTAAGTCTATTGTATACTTAAAATCTTTATATTTCAACTAATATTGACTTTTAAAAAATATTAAAGTACTATTAACTAGAGGTTTATAAAATTTCTAATATAGTATGTTCAAATTTTATAAAAAACTATTTTTAGGTGATGTTATGAAAGTAATAAAGAATTTTTATGATTATGAAATTTTAGATATGGCGAATGGTCAAAAATTAGAAAGATGGAATGGAGTTATATTATCAAGACCAGATCCCCAAATAATCTGGAATGAGAAAACAAGAGCTTCTTTATGGGATAGTGCAGATGCCAAATACAAAAGAAGTAATAAAGGTGGAGGAGAATGGTATATCTATAATAAGGATATGGATTCTACTTGGCAAATTAAATGGGAAGATTTAACCTTTAATTTAAAATTAATGGGGTTTAAACATACTGGAATTTTTCCTGAACAAGCATATAACTGGAATATTATCAGAAAAAAAATTAGTGAAGAATCTAAGAATAGGGAAGTTAAAGTTTTAAACTTATTTGCTTATACTGGAGCAGCATCTGTAGCTGCTTTATCAAAGGGAGCATCAGTTGTTCATGTAGACTCTTCCCGTGGTATGGTTGACTGGGCAAAAGAAAATGTTAAATCATCAGGGTTAGAAAACAAACCTATACGTTATATAGTTGATGACGTCGTTAAATTTATTGAAAGAGAAATTCGTCGCGGAAATAAATACGATATTATATTAATGGATCCACCATCTTTTGGAAGAGGATCAAATAAAGAAATATGGAATATTGAAACTGATTTATTTAATTTAGTTAAGCTATGTACTCAAGTATTAAGTGATAAACCAATCATGTTCTTAATAAATTCATATACGACTGGTCTATCAATGAGTGTCTTAGCAGATATCTTAAAATTAACTGTTAATAAAGTACATCAAGGATATATTTCTTGTGATGAAATTGGCTTACCTATGAAAGATTCTGATCTGTATTTACCTTGTGGTATATTTGCAAGATGGGAAAGTGAAAAATATGAAGATTAAACTATTTGAAAGTAGTAATAGTGATTCAACATTCATAAAAGAAATATTAACTTCTCTTTTGATTAAAGCAGGATTTAAAGTAACAGAATCTAAAAAATTTGATATAGGTATCGCTATTGGGGGAGATGGAACATTTCTTCACATGATAATGGAATCTAACTTTAATCCTGATGTCTTATTTATTGGTATTAATAATGGTACATTAGGTTTTTTACAAGAAATAAAACCAAATGAAATAAAGAACTTTATAAAAAACTTAGAGAAGAATGATTATAAGATAGAGGAATTATCTTTTGAAGAAATAGAAGTAACTTCTGAAGGAAAGAAGAAAAAGTTTAAATCTTTAAATGAGGTAGTAGTCAGAGAAAGAGATTTAAAAACTGCTTATTTTGATGTCTTAATAGATGGAGAAACTTTGGAAAACTTTGTTGGAGATGGAGTAATGGTTTCAACTCCAACTGGGTCAACATCTTATAATTTAAGTGGGGGAGGAGCAATTATTTATAATGGTATACATGCCTTAGAAATAACTCCATTAGCTCCAATAAATAATTATATTTATCGTACTCTTACAAATTCAATTATTATTCCCGACTCTAAAATAATAAATATTATTCCGACTAAAAGAACTACAAGCGTTAATTTATTTATTGATGGAAATCTTTATCCTTTTGAAACAATTGATAAAATCGAGATGCGTTTATCTAAAGATAAGATTAAGGTAATAAGAATGAATGAATACGATTATACGAAAATTATTTATAATAAATTTTTAAAATGAAGAATTATCTCTCTTTTTTTATAAATATTTAAAGTAAAATATAAAGTAATCAGTAATATATAAGTAGAGGCACAAAAAGGAAAACTCCAATCTATGTTTATTTATAACCAGCCTAACCTACCTAAATTTTACTTTTATTCCTTTATGCCTCTTTTATATATAAATTGCAAATAAAAATATCACGAAAATGTGATATTTTTATTTGTTATAAAGAATCATCAAAATTACTAATACTATCGAAATCAATATCGTCTATTCTGATACTTCCTTTTTCTTTAGTTTTTTCTTCTGTAACTTTTATTTCATCAACTTTATCAGGAGTAGGGGTATTATTGTCTTCTTCCTTTTCCTCATCTTCATCTGTTTCTTCATCTTCATCAGAAGTCATATCTAATTCTTCTTTTTCTGGAACTTCTTCATCAATTTCTTCTTCAGTTATCAAATCTTGTTCTTCAAAAACTGTTTCATCTTGTTTATCTTCTTCAAAAGTAGCATTAGACGAATCTTCTTCCATTATTTTATCTTCTTCTTCAACAGCTTTTTCTTCATATTCTTTATTATCTGCAGTAATCTCTCTTATAGTTTTTGAAAAACTTGATTTCATATCTTTGTTATTCTCGAAAAAACATTTTGATAAATCACTTGTATTTTCTTGTGTATACTCAATAACTTGAGTTAAAGCTCTTGAATAGAATTCATAGGCATCTAATATTTTAGCTAAACATAACTCCAACGCTTTTTTTTCAGCAGTTATTTTAACTAGTTTATTTTTAGATAATTCAGCTTTTTCAATTAATTCGTTCATAGCTAATTTGTCTCTAGCTATTTTTCTTTTTCTTTCATCAATTTTAGCAGAAATTTCTTTGTTAGCAGCAATTAAGATATTAGCAAGTTCATCATCTTTAAATCTTTCAACAAGATTTTGATAATCAGCTTCAAAACCTTCAATATCTGAATTCATTTTTTCTATTTTCTGTTTAGCTACAAAAAAATCTTCTTTATACTTATTTACTTTATCAAGTTCAACATCAATTTCTCTTGAACTTCTTCTAAGTTTATTTTCATATTCTGTTTTTATAGTTGTAAGGTTATCAATTATTTCTTGTAGCCTTGTGTTAGTCTCACTAATTAAATTATCCATACATACCTTCCTATTCTCTAACAAGAATTATAGCAAAGAATAATATCTTTGTAAATAAAAAAAGAAAAATGTCTATTAAAAAAAATTTGAAAAATTTATATTGACTTTTATATATAGTAGGGGGTATACTGTAGATACTTAGTAAGGCAACGAACTAAGCAATTGATACCAAAATAAATATTTTTATCCAAACAAAAATGTTTAAAAAACAAAAGTATCTCTTAAATGTATTTTTATTTAGTTAACAAGGGAAATCTTGGTTCACTGAATCAAGACTCCCTTTGAAACAATGATAAATAAACTATACGATTTAGCTTAGTTCATAATTGGTTTTATTCATTCGTAAGGCGGAATGCTAAACACTGAATATAATTGATTCACTAAGTTGCTTGATGCCACTAGAGGCCTTGTCTTATTACTAAGTATGTGCGCACATGGAGAAAGAAACTCTATAACTAAAGATAAGCAATGGGGACTGGGACCTGACATTCTTGGAAACTATTGATCATTTCAAACTAGGAAATATATAGTTGTCAGCTATATATTTTTTTTGTGCTCTAAAATACTACAATTTTATTGTAAACTTTGATATTTTTTGCTATATTTATATAGAAGATATAAAAGGATAGATGAATATGAAGAAGACTATAACTATTATGTTTTTGTTGACTATTTCTTATTTTATTAACTTCTCTTATGTATTAGCTGAAGAAACAAGTAAAAAAGAAAATACTTGTGATTATAAAGCTCAAGCTGAATTAAACAAGATTGCAGCAAATGTAACAGCTTCATATGAGATTGAAAAAAAAGAGGATGGATCAAATGTATTCAAAATATCTGTATATAATATTACAGAAAAATTATTTGTGAGCGTTTTAGATGAAGAAGAAGTGTTTTCGCTTACAATTACCCCAGCACAACTTACGAATGGTGTTTATACTTTCGAGATTGCCAATGATACTGATGTAATTAGATATAATTTTACTGTTAGGAGTTTACTTGAAGGATGCACTGGAACAATTAGAAAGTTTTCTTTGGTAAAACCTAAGAGAAACAAGTATCACGATTATAATGAATGTAAGTTTGCTGATACAGAAAATTATTCATACTGTCAAGAATGGATTACGAAAAACTTTTCTTTATCTGAAAGTGATATTTTAAAAAAAATTAACGAACAAAGAAATGGTATAAAAAAAATAACAACAGCTAAATGTGTTGAGTGTGAAGAAAGTGTTCGCGAATTAGCAAAAAAAGAAAAAATTAAATTAATAAAAAAAATAATAGTGATAGTTGTTTCAATATTGATTGCACTAGATATAATTTATATTTATATAAAAACATGTCATATAAAAGATTCTGAAATTTAGAGAGTGAGGATACTTTATGGTAAAAATAGAAAAAGAACGTAAATTTAAAACTGAGTATATACCAGTATATATTAGTTCTATTATTTTAGTTTTATTTTTTGCTTTATTAATTTTAACTATAAATTATGAAGGTAAACCAGTAAGTGATTCTGGTAAGACTTCTACTAATGCTCAAAATGAAGAACTTGCTATTACTAAAACAGATTCAAAATGCAGTCAGGAACAGTTAAGTGAACTTTTAAACTTAGCTAATGGAGTTAGTGGAGACTATGAACTTTCATCAAGAGATATTCCTTTAGAACTAACACCAGAAAATGCAGAATACTATAAAGATCATAATGGTGTACAAAAATATCGTTTTATTGAAATTACTTTAAAAGGTTTAAAAGAAGGAGTATATGCTCAAATATCTAATAACTTCAATAATGATGTAAAAATTATTAAAGTTACTGATTTAAATGAAGAAGGAACATATAAATATGAAGCACCAAACATGGAACGTAAAATTACTTATACTGTTGATATCTTTGCTGAGAAATATGATTGTAATGGAGAATTAATTAGAAAAGTTAGTTTTGAAACAAAAGTATATAATTCTTTTAATCAAAGAACAGGATGCATAATGTATCCAAACTATGAAAATTGTGCAACATTTTTAGATGAAGAAATTACTCCAGAAGATTTTATGACTGGTCTTGATAAATATAAAGAAACTCATAAAGAACAAGAAAAGCAAGCTCAAGCCAATTTAATAAGTGCTTTTGAAGGAAATATAAAAGTTAATGCTGAAGATATAAATGGTACAAAGATTGATAAAAAAACAGGTGTAATGAATAAATTTGTAAAGAAAGTTAGTGACAACAAAGATTTAATCGCAATTGCTTGCGTTACTATCGGTTTAGGGGTTCTAGTAGTTGTACTAATAATGTTCATAAGGAGACATAGATTATGAAAAAATACATAACATGCACATTATTATTAATATTATCCTTCTTAATTGGTACTAAAAATGCTTATGCAATTATAGGAACAGCAGAGTTTGTTGGAGGAGAATATTCAACTGGTATAACTTGGTGTTCAAAAGGTAATGGGGCAGGTGAGTGTCGTGCTTACACTGACCATAAGAAAGTTTTAAAAATAAATGGAGAAAAATATCCAGCTTATTGTCTAGACCCAGGGTTGCATCTTAATACAGGGGACAAATACTCTTGTACATCAACTGCAGATCCAGGACTTATTATGTTAGCTAAAGCTGGTGAAAGCGGAGATTATTCATCTATTCAAATGGCGATGCGTTTTTATGCTACTTATAAAGGATTTGGAAACCAAGATCCTGAACTTCCAAGTATGGAGCAGGCTTTAGTTCGTTTTATTCAGATTCGAGATGGTTGGGACATGAAATTAATGTGTCCAGAATGTTCAGCCTCTGATATTGATTACTTGAAAGGTAATTCTGGTTTAGTAGAAGAAGGTTTTAGACTTGCTAATCAAGCTAGATCAGCTTCTGCTACTCAACAATCATCAACAAGTGGATTAACATTTACGAAAATGCCTTCTTCTACAAAAGATAGAATAGAGTATAAAGTTACATCACTTTCAGAAATAGATAAAATCAAATTTGTGTGTGAAGGATGTACAATTCAAGGTCCTGATGATAACTTCCATGGAAAAAGTGGAACATTAATTGTTACTCCTGCACCTGATTGTGAACCATTTCAAATAAAAGCTTATTATGTGCCTAAGGGTGTATATATATGTATGGCTTCAGATGCTGGTGCTAGAGCTGAAAAACAAATTTTAGTTGTAAGTTTTGAAGCGCTTTTAGAAGCAGGAGCAATAGGTGGAGAAATTGATACTTCTGGGGAACCAAATGATATCCATATTGATAGGGGAATCGAATGTGATCCAGAATGTTGTACAGAAAAAGAACTCGAACCTAATCATATTGAAGGAGATATAAACAATTGTTGCTTGGACAACACTCATTCATGGGCTAAGGAATATGAATTAAATGATTTAGTTTGTTACTCTGATGAATTTAAAGTAGATCATTACTGGAAAATGTGTAAGTCTGAATCATACATTGATAAAAAAATGCAAGGAGAACTAAATGAGTACTGTGATATTTATTGTACTGAAAGAGTTACAGTTGATATTCCAGGGGCGATAACCGCAACATCTGGAAGATACTTTGACCTAACTACAACTGGTCAGGGAACTAAATCTCCGTATATCGAAGGTTATAAGCGATGTAGAACATTAATTCATTTCAAAAAATGGCAAGATGATTATCGTGAACAAGTTGAAAAGCAAGTAGAACAATATAATTTATATCAGGAAAATAGATTAAAAGATTTAACATATGATGATGCTATTGCAGACACTAAAGATTGTAACTTGAAAATTACAGTTGATTGTGTTGGTACTTCTGGTTCGGATAGTAAATCAGATGATCCAACAACAACTGCAGATGAATCTTGTAGTGTCTCAATTGATTATACTGGAGATACAGAATCAAAGGATTTTGAAACAGGCTATACTCAATATAATTTTACAAATCCTGCACATAACAAAAAGAACTGGCATTCTATTAAGTTAAAAGAGGAAGGATTTAAACAAGATGCTGATGGATACTATAATTACTATGAGATTATCAAAGATAAGTCCACTAAGTATGAACACAGAGATAAATCCATTTGGCAAACAATTCCAACAATAGATGATGCAAACAATTTTGTTAGTAGTAAAGAAAAAAGTAATTCAGTATCTTCAAAAGGTTGTTCGGCATCTGCATCAGTTACATGTACAGTCACTTATTCAGATACATGTGGCCATGGTGATGAAGGAACTCATCGAAGTTTACAAGAAGATGTTCAAAGTAATCACTCTTTATATCATGGAGCCGCACAGAGAGCTAAACAAGCTTACCAATCAGCAGTTAAAATGGCTAAAGAGCTAGAAGAGAAGATTGACAAATGTGATAAATACTTCACTGAATATGAAGGAACAGATGCTGAAAGTAATTTCCCATTCAAAGCAATGTTCTTTGGATTTGAATATTCTCAAGTTTACTTAGATGAATATGGAGAATTAAAAAGAGATGTTGTAACTGTTCCATTTGATAGATCTCCTGGATGCCAAATATCAGGACCTATACTTGGACCAGATGGAGAAGATGGTTTAGTTGCTCCTCAATATTCAGAAACATACTTCTCTGACAAAATTACGGAAACTACTGACTTTGGTAAAGAAAATATAGAATGGGAAGAAACTAATGAAGGCTATAAAGCTTATTTAGATGAAGAATATAAAGCTGATCAAAAATTTGTTCAAGATGCTAAATATAAAGCAGTTTGCTCATGGGATGAACCAGAAAATACTAAATATACTTTAGTTCAAAAAGGTGTTGTAATGTCTGCGGAACAAAACGTTACTAAAAATGATCGTCAATACCATATTCATTTATCAACACTAGAAGGATCATATGATACAAAATGGCTTTTAAGTGGTCTTGGAACAAATTCTAAATTTGATGCTTTCTTTGCTGAGAATGGGGAAGTTTGTTCAGGTCGCCAAAATGCAACAGAAGATGGTCTGTTCCATTGTGCATTAAGAGTAGAATCAGAGATAATTACTACTGGAAAATGTAATGGTGTTAAAACAACAATAAGCACAGATGAATGTGAAAAAGCTGAAGTTCCAGAAACTGTTCTTAATTTTAAAATCGTAGACCCAGCAACTGTATTTACTTGTAATTCAGTTGAAGAATGTGGTTATGGGTATAATTGGTTTAATATGCCAGGAGGAACAGAAGCTTTAAGTGACATAAGAAGAAAAGGAAGTAATGTAAATACATATTCTCCACAAAGTCTTTCATATCAAGTAACTTTAAATTCTAAAGACATGAAACAAATAAAAAATTATAACAGGTATCGTGAAAATAATAATTATGGAGGATATTCCGACTTTAGTTTAATTTGTGATTGTCCAGATGATGCTGAAGAATGTCATGAAGTAGGCGGAACCCAAACATGCAAGCGAAGTAGAAGCTGCAGAATGTGTCGTAGTGGTTTCTTAAATAACCTATATAATGGATTCGTTAATTATGGCTCTAATCATTCAATTACTGGTGGATCAGGAAGCCTTGAATCTATAAGAAGTTCAGGTCGCGTTCACTGGGCAGGTTAAAAATATTAAAGATATAACTAAATAAAAAAGTTATATCTTTTTGTTTTTCTTAAAGTATTGTATAACTAGTCGTAATTTGTTATAATTTCTATAAGGGTAAAGAGGATAGATATGAAAAAATTAATAGGTTTTTTATTAGTTATCACATCTTTTTTTCTAATTAATATAGAAGCTTTTGCAGAAGAAGATACAACTTGCAATTATAAATCTAAAGCAGCTCTTAGCAAAGCCGCATATAATGCTGATGCTAACTATACAATAAAAAAAGATGAAAATGGTAAATACTATTTTGAAATATCTGTTTATAACATAACTGATGAAATATATGCAGTAATAACCAATGATATAAACGATAGTGAAATATTAATTTATAATAATATGACAACTAATAACAATTACAAATTTGAAGTACATGATACAGCTACAATCATTAATTATGTTGTACACATTAGAGCCAATAAATATGGTTGTAATGATGAATTTAGAAAAATAAATATTTCTAAGCCTAGATATAATGATTTAAGTGAAATAGCGATTTGTAAAAATGATGTTATGTTGGATTATACTTATTGTAAAACTTGGATAAATAGATATTTTCAAGAAACAAGAGAAGATATAATAGAAAAAATCAACAATCAATTTACTAAAAAGAAAATAACAACAACTACTGCTTGTATTACATGCAAGCAAAATGATGAAGCCTTAGAAAAAGTAAAAAAACAGCAAATGGTTAAATTAGCAATTATAATTGGACTGATTATTGGAGTTTTATTAGATATTGGAGTAATTATACTTTTAATTATTAGACTGAAGAGGTATGAGATATGAGAAAAATTGAAAAGACTAAAGAAGAAAAGAAAGAAATAAAGAATTACAAAGAAGAAGAAAAACATATTAAAATGGGCTTAGAAAAAGAAAAAAAGCCAATTAGAAAAGAACACTTTTATTTAATTGGAGCATTTCTTATTCTTATCTTACTGATAGCTATTTTGGTCTATATGATATTCTTTAGTAAATCAAGAGATGTTATAGTTCCTGATTTACCAAGTAATGAGAGTTTAGATATTGGAATAGTAGATTTTAATGATAAAGCATCTACAGCTGATGATTTAAACAGTAAGAAAAATAGCAATATAGCGGTTACATATAACTTGGTATCTGATTATTATAAAGAAGGAATTTTATTATCTAATACGCAAGCTGATTATTTAAATAATTCTTTTGTTATAACATCTGGACCATTATCGGAAAATCCCTTTATTTCTGTAATAAATAAAAATGGTAAACTAGAATGGTTAACAAAGTTAAATGATAAAGAATATGGAAAAATAAATGTTTATAAAACTATCTTTATCAACAAAAATTATTATATTTTTGGAAGTTCTAAAAAGAATGATAAGACTTCATTAATCGCTATAAAAGTTCAAGATAATGGAAAAGTAGTTACAACTAAAAATATTTTAAGTGATTTTGAGGGAAAAATAAAAGACGTCATAGCTACTAATAATAAAATAGCAGTTATTACTAGTAATTCTTCTGATATAAAAGTTGTTTTCACCGATGAAGAATTAAAAGAATCTAAAATTGAAGTGACTTTATCAAAATATATTGATAATTCTTCATACCTAAATTATCAAACTGGAACAAAAATAGATGATAAGATAAAACTAGTGGTTAACAATTCTCTTAAGTTTTATACAGTCTTAGTTGAAGCAAATTCAGCATCAGCTGTTGTAGAAGAAATGACAGATCTTAATAATTTAAAGACAGAAGAAACTATACGTGTGAATAATTACTTAGATGGATTTGCAGCTTATACAAGAAATCAAGTATATAAATTTGATGCTAACAACAAATTAATAAATAAATTTGATTATAGTAAAATAAAACTTGAAGATGATACTGCTTTTAAAGAAAAGTACAAAGATGACGAATTTTTCTCAAGTGATGATTTAACTAATGAAATATATGTAGAAGAGATTAAAAATGATGAAGAAAGTTTAATCGTTAATACTAAAACATTATTTTCATCAATATATGATATATATGATTCTACATTAAAAATAAGTAAAAGAATTATGTTAGATTCTTTTAAATATTCTTATCCAGAAGGTATGCTTTTAAATAGTTTTTACATTGATGGTGCAATATATGAGGTTTACTCATATGGTTCAGAAACTCCATCAATTATGATAAGTAGAATAGGTTAAATAAGGTGATATTCATGAAAAAGATCAACATTATATTTATAACATTAATATTATTTATGATATCTCCAACTCTTGTACTCGCAGTGAGTGATTCATCTGGTGAACAAGGTGGTGGTACAGGTATAGTAAATTCCTGCAGTCCAAATTGTTCAGGAATTGTAAGATCATCATCACTTGCTGGTGTTCGTATAACTTTTGTTGATGCATCAGGACATGTTGTTCCAGCATCTGGCAATCAAAGTTTTGATTATGTAACCTATGTTAAACCTGGAAAAGATGGAATAAATACTACTTATAACTCTTTTAGTGGAGATAGAAATAAAGTTGCTCTTGCTGGAGGCGGAAACTATTCAGCAGGGCAAAGTTCACAGTCAAATTTTAAACGCTTCAGTGCTGTAGTAGCAGCTTATAATAAGTATATTAAAACTGAAGGTTCAACTCACAGAAGCTCACTAAGAGAAAGTGGCTACACTGGTGGTAATATTCAAGCTGGATTCAGTGGCGAACTTAACTTCTTTTTAGGTCTTACAAGACCAGGGAATGAAACTTATGCAGCTGACGTAAATTCTTTTATTAGAGCTGTTGCAGAAGTAAGTGGGGGATTTAGTGCTGATGATTTAATTTATAAAATTGCTGAAGGGTGTAACACTGGAGAAGAAATATTTATTGTAATGGAACCACTTTTCTTTTGGTCAGGAAAAGTTGGTGGAGGATATGCTAATTATTTTGGAACATTAGCAGATTCTTACCATTTCTTTGATGGCTCTATCCCTGGAGGAGTAGGTCTTGCTAATACTAACAGCTTAGCTTATGCAATCTATTATGAAAGAGAAATAGCCGCTTATAAAGGTGCATCAGGAGTTTCTAAAAATAGTTTTAAAATTCAAAGTGCATCAGACCTTTTATCAACTGCTGGATTTGGTATAGCAGTTGACTGGGCAAATGACCCTGGGGAATATTGTAATTCATGTTCCTATGTAAATGGAAAGTTTTCTTACGATAATAAAATATACCCTGGAGATTTAATAATACCTAGTGGATTTAAAAGTATTCAAGATTATGCTTTCACTGATCGTGGATCAGGTGGAGCAGGATGCTGTAAGATATTAGAAAGTCAAATATCATCGATGCCTAAAGAATGGCAAGATGCATACAAAGAATTGTGTGTTGAAGAAAATCCTGATTGTTGTACACCATCAGTGCCACCAACACCACCAGTAATTGATGTTCATAACTGTTGTGATGATTCACCATTCTCTAAAGTAATAGATAATGAACTAGATGACATTTTCTGTTATGACAGTGAACTACAAGTTGACTTCTTTAAAGATCGCTGTGAAAATGATCGCTATAAAGAAAATTTAAACGAATACTGTGATCTTTACTGTACAGAAAGAGTAACAATGGAAGTTCCACAAGCTATAACAGCAACATCAGGAAGATACTTTACTTTAAGTAAAACATCACAAGGAACAACATCACCGTATATTGAAGGATTTAGAAGATGTAGAGTAAAAGTTTATTATAATGAATGGCGTAAAAAGTATGCAGAAACAGTAAAACGTCAAGTTGAACAATATAATGAATTCCAAAAGCAAGCATCAATGGAAAAGAATTATCAAGATGCTTTACCAACAAAGGAAACAATACATGAGACAGGAACTATAAATACTACTTGTAGTTCAACAGATTACTCAACTAATCCTCCAACTAAAAAGACTAGTACAGGAAGTGCGACATTTGATTATACATATTATAGATGGTCATTTGGTAATAAATACAGTTACCATACAGTAGACTTAAAAGATGATCATTATACAAGAGTAGAAATAGTTCGTGGAAGTACTTTAAAAGAACCACATGAACCACATAGCTTATACAAATATGAAGAAGCTAAGGCTGCATATGACGCTGCTAGAAGTGCTGCTGCATCAAACTGCGGTTTAGGAAATGTATCTTACTCAGGACCAGCTTTTGTAGCACACAATGGTTCATATAGAAGTGAAAATCCAGAAGAAGTAATTGAAACAATTAAAAATGCTAAAGACAACGCTAAATCAGCTTATGAAATAGCAACAAAAGAAGCAGATACTCTAGAACATAAGATAGATGAATGTGATTTCTATTTTGACGATACTAAGAGTAGACTAGGTGAGAATGTATCCTATGATGGAAAAGATGCTGAGAAACATTATAGCTTCACACCAGATGTTTTATTCCGATATTCACAAGTATACTTAGCTGAAGATGGAAAAGCAGTTCTTGATACCTTAGCAGTAGAATTTGATAGAACATGTAAATATGAAACTTTATATGATAAAGATGAGACTGATGTAGATGAGATAAAACCAGATAGATATTCTGGAGTTTACTCAAATGGATCAGAAAAAATGCATGACTTCGATAAAGATGTTCCATTAGAGTATGAAGAACATGGATTAAATTTAAATAAGTATTATGATCGAGAATATAAGGCAGAAAAATTATTTACAACCGATGCAAAATATCATGCTACATGTAAATGGACAGAAAAAGATAAAGATATATATACATTAGTTCCTTCTGGTATATCATCAGAAACATCAGTATTTAATCATACTGTTCATAACCGTGAATATAAGATATATTTGTCTACATTTGATGGAACATACCAAACTTACTGGGATATTAATAATATCGGACATAAGGGTGGATTTACAGAATTCTTTAAACGAGGATCAGATACATGTTCAGCAGAGAGTCCCGAGGATCTTGGAACAACAATAACTTGTAAAATTCATGTAGAACACGAATTAGTTCAAACAGGAAAATGTAATGGTTCAAATGGAACAGATACAACTGTTAATGAAGAAGATTGTGACATAAATAAAGAAGGATATGATTTATTCGTCTTTAAAGTTGCAGATCCTGCCGATTTATTCCCAACAGGAACAGATGCAGAAGCAGGAAAAATAGCACATAATTGGACTGAGACTTCAAGAGGTCAAGAAGTTATGAAAGAAATTCAAGACAAAGGAGCTTCAGTTTCAACTTATGCTCCAGAGAATGTGTCTTACCAAATTACAGTTAATTCTAGAGATATGCGACAAATAAAGAATTATAATAGATCAGTTGAAGATGAAAACGGTTATGCCGATTTCAACCTTCACTGTGAATGTCCTACTAATCCACAAACTAACACATTAAATGGTGGTGGAGTAGGATGTACACAATGTAAAAGTTACTTTATTGAAAATCTAGAAAAAGGATTTATAAAATACGATGGTGTAGAACACAGAGTAAATATTTGGAGTTCTCCAAAATCACTTCAAAGTGTAAGAGAAACTCAATCAACTAAGGGAAGATGGTAGGTGAAATAGAATGAAAGAAAGTTTATGGGGATATTGGATAGTTGTATTAGGAATTTCAATTATGAGTGTAATGATTCTTTTACAAAACTATACAACAACAAATGAACAAGACTATTATATGATTAAGGAAGTATTAGAAGCTAGTATGTATGAAGCTGTCGATTACGGTTATTATCGTGATACTGGTGAATTAAAGATGAATGCAGAGAAATTTACAGAAAACTTCATAAGAAGATTTTCAGAAACAGTTAATATTAATAAAAAATATACAATCTCATTCTATGATATTTATGAAGAACCACCAGCAGCAAGTGTATCAATTGCTACAAGTACAAATAAAACAGCATTTGGACAAAATCAAGGTGCTAAAGATGATCAAGCAGCTGTAGTAAATCGCTTAACTGGAATCCTTTATACTAATAGTAAATATAAACCAAGAGTTTAGAAAAAAGAGTGCTTAAATGTGCTCTTTTTACTTTAATAATAAATGTAGGTGTTAAAATGTTTAAAAGAAGAGAAGAAGTATATAATTTATATTGGTATTTTGCTGCTGAAAGACAAAATATTTTTTATAACAAATTAAATAATTGTGAGCAAGAAAAATGGACTAATGATCCTATTTTAAAAGAATACAAATTTTGTAATTCTTATCGAGCAAGTGATCGTGTTTCCCAATATTTAATA
>ERZ778495.1513-NODE-1513-length-15570-cov-5.934322_pt1 | contig 15570 bp, 15 predicted proteins | sample MGYA00433100_ERZ778495 | MGnify/ENA primary metagenome ERZ778495 (study PRJEB29527, sample SAMN07138962) | mouse gut metagenome | material: feces | host: mouse | place: China:Nanjing | collected 2016-01-25 ...
TTTCTTACAGCCTGTCGCTCATGAGAAAGTCTGACAAATGTACGATCTTAACGCCGTTGATATTGCCGCCCGCAAGCTCGTCGAGTGTCACCACATACTTCGGGTAGTGATCTTTTATATCCAAAAGATTTCCTATCTCACGATCCGAATCCTCGGGAAGATTGCGGCACACCTGAACATACACACGCTCATCGCGCCGTACAGCCACAAAGTCGATCTCCCGTGTGTTGAGTTTTCCGATATACACCTCATACCCTCGTCTCAGCAGCTCAAAATAAACTATATTCTCCAGCATTGAAGCAATTGACTTCGGGTTAAATCCCATTATACAGTATTTCAGCGACGCGTCCGCAAGATAGAATTTTTCCTGCGTTTTCAAAACGGACTTTCCTTGCAGGTCATAACGCTGACAGCGGTAGATCACAAACGCCTTTTCCAACCATTCAAGATAATTGTAAACCGCCTCGACCGAAAGGGAGCGTCCCTCGCCTTTCAAAAACTTCACGATAGCGTTTGCGGAAAACGACTTTCCGACATTCTCAACAATATATTTTACCACACGATTGAACAGATCAATATTTGTTACATTGTGTCGCCTGGAAATATCGTTAGTGATTACGGAGGTGTAAATTCCTTCTACTATCTGATACACGGAACGGTCGTCAAAATTTCCGAGCGCTACTATCGGGAACCCGCCCGTCCGAATATATTCGTTCAGCAGTTCTTTTTCAGAACCACCGCTTGACTTTTTGAAATCAAGATATTCGGCAAAGGATAGCGTGAACACAGGTATAGAAATATATCTTCCGGTCAAATAGGTCGAGATCTCGCTTGACATCAGCTTGGAATTCGATCCCGTGACATAAATATCGGTATTCGCATTTTCAAGCAGACTGTTTACCGCCTTTTCCCAGCCGCTGATTTCCTGGACCTCATCAAGCAAAATATAATACCGATCTTTGTCGGTCATTTTCTCCTTGATGGCATTGTGCATATCTCTGTCGGTCATGTCCTCATCTATTTCCTCGGAGGTATACCGTTCAAATATTATGTGATCGTCGGGAATGCCGCTTCTTTTCAAATCGTCGCGCAGCATTTCCAAAATCGTTGACTTTCCGCAGCGGCGAACCCCCGCCAATATCTTGACCAGCGGAATATCCCTGTACGTTTTCAGCATTTTCATATAATGCGGTCTGATAATCATATCATCACTCCTCATTACATATTATACCCAAAAACTTCAGAAATGTCAACTGTTTTTGCTGAAATTCAATAAAAACTTTGTGAAATTATTAAGTTTTTTTGGAACATGTAATATAAAGTGGAATTACGCAGAAGATAGAAAAATAGATATTTTTTCGTTGTTCCTTGCGTTCATAACGCTTTGACAATGTTTCAAAGTTTTTTACTTGTCACTTGAATTTCTCGAATAAACGTGATATAATAATATCAAATCACGATTTGCTAATTTCAGATTAAATATTAAGCGAGGTATACTTTGAACATAGATAGTAATTTTAGAGGAAACATATATGTTGTTCAAAATAGCAAGATCGTAATAGAACATGTGTTGGGACTGGCTGATTTGGCGAATGAAATCCCCAATACAATGGATACAAAATTTGCCAGTGCGTCAGCGGGAAAAGTTTTTATCGCTGTGGCTGTATTACAATTAATTGAACAAGGAAAACTTGCTCTTGGGGATACGTTGGGAAAACTGCTTGATATTGATTTACACGATATAGATGTCGATGTGACGGTAGAACAATTATTAAATCATACTTCGGGAGTACGGATTATTTTGATGAGAGCGTTATGGACGAATACGAGGAATTGTGGTTTGAATATCCCAATTACAAGATCAGGCATAATAACAACCTGTTTTCATTGTTCATAGAAAAGCCAACGGCAACGCCGATAGAGCTAATAACACACTACCCTTATCAAACAAAGTCGTGTGCGCAACCCCAGACAACAAAACAGGCGGTATGCAGTCCCCTCAGGGAGCATACCGCCCTTTGCTGTCAGTCAGAAATCAACCGTTCAGATATTCCGAGTTTCCGGATACTAAGGCAAGCTTACCTCACAACAGGAACGCGCGGAGTTTTATTACTATCTATTTTCCGAATCGGGATTTGACGAAAAAATCATCGAGGCGGCAAGCTCGGATAGCAGAATTACTCTCTGCGATTTAGCGAATATTGTTTCGTGCAAAACTTCTATAAAACCGGAGTGAACTTTGTGCAATCCTACAAAATTTAAAAATCCTATTTTCGTGTGCATAAAACCTTCTTCTCGTGTCGGTAGGTATATAGAGGGCAATCCCGTCGTTCATCGGCGGGATTTTGTTTTTGGAAAAAATTATTGACAGGAGAGATTTAATGGACGAAAGAAAAAAAATTAAAACTTATTGACATAGCCTTTTCGGCTTTATTCAAGTGCATTCGCTTTTTTCGTAGCCGAGCTTTTCTTCGAACTTCGCCGCCACTATCGTTTGCAGCACGTCGCTGAATAGCTCCTTCATGCTGTTCATAATGTCTGTTGTGCTTGTTAATTGCTGGCTGTTCACAAATCCCTTCAGCAATTCCTTTGATGTTTTTTCACCAAAAACACTTCCTTTCAGATTTTTCCCTGCCAACCCGCTATTTTAATAATCTTTTCTTTCCGCTCCATACTTCGCGTTATACTCATCTGTTGTTAAACCGATATTCCGGATGCGCTCGGCAAGCCCATCCTCGTAAATATCACTGCGGTGGAAATTCTCAATGATATAATCTCCGCCGGAGGATTGAAGAGTGAGATCAATGGCATAAAACATCACGCCTGCCTGCTCCATAAGAGTTTTTATTTCCAACAGGATATCAGCTGCATTCTCGGGAGTTGCCGCTTTTTCCGTGCTAACATAGATCGTGAGCAGTCCCGCCTTTCCACCCAATTCGGTAATATTGTACAACGCATCGGGTACGAGGATACTGTCCGAAAGGGCAAAATCGTGTCCCTTTTCCTTACTCTTGTCCTCATCACCCTCAAAAATCAACGAGCCATACGCGATGTTCGTGGAATACGGATAAGCGGGACTTTCCAGAACGCTGTCAACCAGCTCGCGGTAACTCATATCAAGACGTCTGCGGATATTACTGCCGTTTTGAACAAGGCTCTCATAATTGTCTCCGCGAAACGAGCCGTCCATTCCGAAAAAAACCGTAAATCGGCAATCCTCGCTGTTGTTCTTTGCGACGTGAGCGAGATAATCTTTAAACTTAAAAGAATAGCTTACGCCTTCCAGAACATACCCATCCGCAGCGTATTTTTCAGCAATATATTTCTGGGCATTTTTTTTGGCGATCGAATATGATATGGGATTTCCCAACAGATCATTAGCTCCCCACAGAAGCACGCCTATCAGCGCAAACGCAATGATTGCGGCAATTATTCTGAACACTGTTAAATACCTTGAAATAAATGACTTAACGCTCATTTTCACCGCTCCCCTCTTTTTCTCTCTTGCCGAACGCGAAATGCAAAAGCATTGATATAACTACTCCTGCAAGCGCAAACAAAATATAAAAGATCAACATTAAAAAGTCGATACTCTCTGTGCCGAACAGCCCGAATGCATTGACGATCACCTGTATGATCACCAGAATTATCGGCACGGCAAACAAGGACTTACACCTGAAAACGAGATACCCAAACGCTCCTACAAAAGGCATTATCAAGCAATTGCAAAACATGTCCACACCCGCGGTAAGGCTCAGTCCGAAATAGATGCCCAGCAGCATAAGCGCCGCATAAACCCCCGAAAGCCAACGCTTGATACGCAAAATCGCTTTCGGCGATTCGGACGGCTCTACCGCGGGAACATACTTCCCATCAAAAAGCATTGCACAGTCGCCGCACTCTTGGATATGCTGCCGCACCGCCGTGTCACTTTCGGCGCTCGCAACGCCGTCCTTGACGAGGGGCATAAGGTCGCGGCAAACGCCGCAGGTTATTTTATTCTCATTCATAATCAAAGCCCTCCTCTTTCAATTTTATGCGGATCTTTTCCTTGGTCCTGAAAAAAACTACTCTCGCGGAATTTTCGGATATCCCGAGCGCCTTGCCGATCTCGTAGAACGAATAGCCGTTGATCCGCATATGAGCAACCTTCCGAGGGCGCTCCTGCTCCTCGTCAATGATTGCGTAAATACGCCTGACAAGTTCGCGGTCAAGAAAGATCTTTTCCGCGGAACGCCCACTCGGCTGCTCGAGCTCGGTCAGCTCACAAAGCTCCGCCGTTTGGATAGTCCTCTTTTTCTTTCTAAGATATTTGAGCCACCGATAGCGCGCTATCGAAAACAGCCATGTTTTAACGTCGCTTTCCGCACGGAAACCGCCTATTGACTTCACGACCTCCAGAAACACCTCCGAGGTCAGATCCTCCGAGAGTGAAACGTCACGGCACAGACTGTACAAATAGCGGTAGATATCCTTGTAATAAACGGAGAATAATTCGTCCGGTACAGTCATACATTTTCACCCTCCCTTTGTATGATTAGTACCCTTTTTTTATGTTTCGTTACAGTATTTACAAAATTTTTTCCTTATACAAATGAAAACCGCGGAAATCTCTTCCCGCGATTTGTATTTATGCTTTAAAGTTTTCAAGCTCCTCCTGCTCCTCAAGCTTTACATCCTTGGCATGTTCCTCCTGGATAGCGGGATCGTAGGAGAGCATTGGCTCAACGTTGAGCTTTTTAATGCGTCTGTCTATGTAGTTTTTGGTAATCTTGACCACCATAGGCAGACAAGCCAGTACGCCGATAAGGTTCGGCACCATCATCAGACCGTTAAACGTATCGGAGATATCCCACGCAAGCGAGCTTGTCATGATCGCGCCCGAGATTATCATCAGCACAAAAAACACCTTGTAGCCCTTTGCCGCCTTAAGACCGAACAGGTACTCAAACGACTTCGAGCCGTAGTGTGACCATCCGACTACTGTCGTAAACGCGAACAGAAGTATCGCTATCGACACAAATACGCTGCCTGCTATTCCGAAAACGTTACCGAAGCTGTCCGCCACGAGCGTAGCGTCGTTCGTGCCCTCGGCCGCCAGACCCGTTTCAAGGTCGATCTTTCCCGAGGCGAGAACTACGACCGCGGTCATGGTGCAGACAACGATAGTGTCCGCGAATACCTCAAAAATGCCCCACATACCCTGCTTAACAGGCTCGCGGACGTTAGATGCGGAGTGTACCATTACCGACGAACCGAGACCTGCCTCGTTAGAGAATACACCGCGCTTACAGCCCTGAGTGATAACGGCTTTTATGCCGATGCCAACTGCCGCGCCGCCGACCGCCTTAACACCGAACGCGAACCTGAAAATGCTCGCGAATATAGCGCCGACCTGTGTGATATTCGCGAAGAATACGATAATACAGCCGAGAATATACGCACACGCCATAAACGGAACTACCCTTTCCGCAAACGCTGCGATTCGCTTCAAACCGCCGAGTATTATCAATCCCCCAAGGACCATCAGCAGCACACCGATGATGACGTGCGTCCATTTAATATCGCCGAAAGCATTGCCAAGATCGACGTTTTTGAGTATCGCGCTGTCGAGATTGATGACGATCTTGTTGATCTGTCCCATATTGCCGATACCAAAGCTTGCCAGAATAGCAAATACCGCGAACAGTCCCGCAAGAAAGCGTCCTATGTATTTGCAGCCCTTGTAGCCGCCCAGACCATCGCGGAGATAGTACATAGCGCCGCCGCTCCACTCGCCCTCGGCATTCTTGCGCCTGTAATAGATACCGAGAATGTTCTCGGAGAAGTTTGTCATCATTCCGAAGAACGCCGCAATCCACATCCAGAATACCGCGCCCGGACCGCCTACGCATATCGCCGAAGCCACGCCCGCGATATTTCCCGTGCCGATAGTCGCCGCAAGCGCCGTGCAGAGCGCCTGAAACTGAGATACCGAGCCTTCTTCCTTATTATGGCGGGCTTTGCTCCTACGACTGAACATACCGCCGATAGTTTTCATCCACCATTCCTTTATGTGGGTAATTTGGAAGAATTTGGTTGCGCAAGTCAAAAGTATGCCCGCGCCGATCAGCAGCACCAAGCCCAGATTAGTCCACACGAAGTCATTGACCGCGCTGTTTATCTTGGTCAACTGTTCCATAAAATCCATTAGTTTACACCTCGTAATTGTTTTTTATGATATAATCATATATATTATACCATATAATCTCATTGATTTCAAGTGGTTTTTCACGATATGCGCATAATTTTATCACGGGGTTGACATATCGGGGAGATCGTTGTACAATATTACTATAAACTAACGGGGGAGCACGAATATGAGATTTATTGTGAACAACGCACAAATGAAAGCCGCCGAGGCGGATTGCAACGCGCGGCTGATAAGCTATTCGGAGATGATGTTCAACGCGGGGAAACATATCGCGGAAAGCGTTATCGCGCGGTACAAGCCGTGTCTCACCGCAGTGATGTGCGGAACAGGCAACAACGGCGGCGACGGCTTTGTTATCGCGAGGCTGCTGGCAGAGCGCGGGTTCAAGGTACTTGTGGTGCTCGTAAACGGCGAGCCGCACACCGACTGCGCCCGTGAGCATTTCGACAAATTAAACAAAGAAAACGTCTATTTGCTTAACAAGGAAAAACAGCGCTGTACCGCGTTTGTGCAGAACGCACAGATCGTCGTCGACTGCGTGTTCGGAACGGGATTTCACGGGAAGCTTCCCGAGTATGCCGCTGAGCTGCTGACCGCCGCGAATAACCGTCCCGTGCGCGCCGCAGTGGATGTGCCGAGCGGCGTAAACTCGGACACGGGCGAGCACGACCCGCGCTGTTTCAAGGCTACGGAAACTCATGTCCTCGCAGCTATGAAAAAAGGCTTGCTGAACCCCGTCGCACTTGAGCTTTGCGGCGAGATAATACCGCACGATATCGGTATCGATTCGAGCTGCTACAAGGAGTTTGAGGCGATATTCGACAATGATTATTCTCGCGGAGTGCTGCCCGAACGCACGCCCGGAACGCATAAGGGAACGTTCGGGCGGCTGCTGAACATAACGGGAAGTCTTTGTTACAGCGGCGCGGCGGTGATGTCAACGCGCGCGGCGCTGCGTTCGGGAACGGGCTTGTGTACGCTCGCCGCGCCTGTATCGACCGTGAAAGCGCTCACGGGAACACTCGTCGAGAATACTTTTCTGCCCCTCCCCGAAACATCTGACGGATTTGTCGGTGAAAACGCGCAGGAGATCATCGCCGAAATATTGCCGAAAATGACCGCCGCTGCGATAGGCTGTGGTCTTGGGAACAGTGAAAATACACGAAAATTGACCGAATATATTATTAAAAACGCACAATGCCCGATAATTATTGACGCGGACGGAATAAATTCAATTGCCGATAATATAAATGTATTAAAGGAGCGGACAGGCGATAAGGGCGGCAGGCGTGAGACGATAATAACGCCGCACCCCCTAGAGTTCTCGCGTATAAGCAGGCTTTCCGTTGCGGAGATACAGCACGACCGAATAGGCACGGCGCGGAGGTTCGCCGCCGAATACGGCGTGACGGTGCTGCTTAAGGGTGCGTATACGGTCATCAGCGACAGATCGGGCGACGAGGTCTGCGTGAATACAACGGGCAGCGCGGCTCTCGCGAAAGGCGGCAGCGGAGACGTTCTCACCGGAATTATCGCGGCTATGCTTGCGCAGGGAATTCCACCGTATATTGCAGCAAGAGCGGGCGCGTACTGTCACGGATACGCGGCTGATCTGCTGTGCAGGACAATGCACCCCGCGGCCATACTCGCGAGCGATATTATTAACATTCTGCCCGAGGTTTACACAAACGGCGCTCCTTTGAACTGAAAATTGGAGGGATAGTATTGTTTGATCGTACAAATTTCACAAAAAAAATCGCCGCGGGAGCTGCGGCGGTCATAGGTCTTACCTCGCTGTGCGGCTGCTCAAAGCTGCCGTTTAACCCGTTAACGCCGAGCGCACCGAATTTCGACAGCACCTACAAGGTCGCGGCGGAGATAGTGTACGACGACCTCACCGCAAAGGCGGACGTTACGCGCAAGGGCGCATCGGAGTGGGTGTTCTCGTTCACAGAGCCGAAGCAGCTCAACGGCGTTACTATGTCGCTTGGCACGGACGGCTGGTCGGCAAAGCTTGGCGAGCTGTCGTTCAATGTCGGAGATAACGACGTGTATACGCTTATTCCCGAGGTAATAGGCGCGTCGATAGACCAACTTCCCGCGCTAACGGGCGAGAGCCTGTCCTCGGAAGACGGCGTGCTGACCGCCGATACGGAGTTTGACGGGAAGAAGGTCACGGTCACTGCGAACGAGCGCAGCGGCGATCTGATTTCGCTAAAATGTCCCTTTCACAAGCTGTCGGTCAATTTCACCGGTCAGCAGCCGTACACACCGTTTGACCCCGAGCAGGGAGGATTGGTTACAGAGGAATAAAAAAACGCGGAGCTAAAAACTCCGCATTTTTATTAAGTAAAATTAACGTGAAACCGTTTCACCAACGTTATCCACACACAAACCAACCATACAGCTTGCAAGCTTAGCCGCGCGCTCTATGGGTATCTCGGCGGGGTGGTTATGCCATTCTAAGTAGGTGTTGAAAAATCCTCCGACAATAAATGCGGAAACGACCGCCGCATCCTGTCCGTGTCTGTTGCAGAAGCTTTCGAGGAGCTTGTCGGTCGAACTCTTTATTACATTCTTCAGACGTGACATCAACATGCCCCGCATATCCACCCTCACAAGGTGGAAGTAATAGTCGAATTCCACGGTAATAAGCTCGTTCAGCCCCAAAAACAGATTGTAGGTGCTTGCCTCGAAATCATTCTCGTCAAATTTCTTTACAAGCTCGCTGAGTGCCGCCACCAAATCGCCTTCGATTTCGTTCAGGATATCCGTGATGTTGCGATAATGCGTATAGAACGTCCTTCGGTTGACGTTCGCCTTTTGGGTTAGCTCACTTATGGTGATAGAGGAGATGTCCTTATCTTCCATGATTCTGAAAAGAGCAGCCTTAATCGCCTTTTTCGTCCGGATGACCCTTTTGTCGGAATCATGTCGAGTAGTGGTCTCGGTCATGGCAGATTCCCTTCCTTTCAAAAAAGTAAATATTTGGTTTTTCCTCACAGCGGAATGATAAAATCTGTGAACAATTACATTATAAATCTATTTTCCCCAAATGTCAAGTGGGTTTTACTGCACAAACTTCCGAAATTTTGCTTAAAAAGCAACACTCATTCAGTCAAATAGCACTATTTTTTTGAGACGTGTTGTTTCACGAACGTCGATGACCCTCTGGTTCGCACTTCCCTTCCAATGCAATTTCGCGTCAAACTGCGCTTTGACGAACTCTCCATCGACGATAACGTCCGTCATGGAAACGATTTCCAGGTCTTTGATCTCCTCGTACAGATAGCCCGTGTAAAGCCAGATAGTTTTGTCGGAAAACTTTTCCCTGAATTTCCGCGCCAGTCTCGTGACCTCGCCGCGGTTTTGCGGGTGGAGCGGGTCTCCGCCGCTGAACGTCAATCCGCTGATGTAGTCGGGTGCGAGCTTTTCAAACAGCTCCGCCTCCGCTTCCGCGTCGAACGGTATGCCGCCGTTGATGTCCCATGTATCCGGATTATGACAGCCCTCGCAGCGGTGGTCGCAGCCCGCCACCCAGAGCACCGTCCGCAGCCCGTCGCCGTTGAGCATATCGTCGGTAGTTATATTGTGATAACGCATTTTACCTCTCCAAAACTTTCATTAATCGGGCTCGACACCTATAAGAACAATCGGAACAGACGGATTTGAACGTCCCTCGCGAACAATATTTGTCAGTTCATTTTCATACCATGCAATTCCAGATGACATTTGTTTCATCATGCTATGCATAGGTATTATTTCAATACCAACGTCAATATCCCCTCTTTCATAAAAGAAAGTATGCTTAACATGAAGATCATACTGAACCGAAAAGTACTTTCCGAACTGAACTTCAACAGCAATACGATCTTTAACAAAATCAACCTGATTATTCGTATTGAAAGCTGTAAACCCTCGATCAGTTATAGCCTTTTTTTGCAATTCCTTATCTTTTATATTTACCGTTTCCATTGTTGTAGCTAAGTCTTCATTAACATAGTAATATATTTTATTTTCAAACCAACCATTACCGGAAAATGCTTTCTTGTACATAACGTTAAGTTCGGTAGGAGAATAAAGAAGCTTTCCCTTTCTTGTCTTCTCTTTGCTGATTTTGCCAAATGCCTTGCTTGCATCAACATTTTCTATTACACTTTTTACTTCATTCCAACGCTGAGGTTTATGAACAATCAGAAACTCCAAACCATTCAAATGACTGTATATCTGTGAAATCTTCATTCTGCTTTCCTCCACTCATCCGGTACCTGTGCGATTTTGTCAGTTGGTTTAGGTGCCCATATCTTCTGATAAATAGGACGAGTTTTCAGCGTGCCTTCCGAAAGCTTATGAATACGTTCCATTCCAATATCTACATATGTCTGATCCATTTCGGTTCCATATGCACAACGATTATTTTTTAGCGCTGCAATAAGCGAAGAACCCACTCCCGCAAAAGGATCATATACAATGTCATTTTCGTTTGTCAAAGCTAAAACACATCTTTCAACCAATTCAACCGGAAATTGACAAGGGTGTTCCACTTTTTCCGGATGATTATTTTTAACATTAGGTATTTCCCAAATCTGCGTTTCCCAATCGTCATAAAGACGCTCTAAAGTCATCTCCCAGACATCTTCCGGGTTTTTTCCTTTAGGGTTTCCGCTTATCGTCCCCTTTTTTTCTCCCTTGTAACACCTTTTTCCTGGATACTTTGCGGGAATTCTTACGTCGTCAAGATTAAACGTATATTCATCGGACTTTGTAAACCAAAGTATAGTTTCATATCTTCCGCTGAATCTTTTGGTACAATGCAGACCATGACCAAAGTGCCAGATAATTCTGTTACGTAAATGCAATCCGAGTTTCTTAAAATAAGGATAAAAGTAAATATCAAGAGGAAACACCTCTCCATTATCAACAAAATTACCTGTCTGCCAGCAAACACTTCCGTTATCGGAAAGAACACGGGAAATTTCATCAAGTATCGGCAACATTTTACCAATATACTCATCTATGCTACTTTTTGTTTCGTATTCTTTTCCAATGTTATACGGTGGAGAGGTGATAATAAGCTTGACTGAACCCGTTGGCAATGATCTGCAAAAATCTATTGCGTCATTGCATAAATACTTATAATTTAAAAGTTCCAAAATATCCCCCTAAAACTAAACATTCACATTGACTTTCTATCTCTTATCTCCGCCATTTTCGCGGCGTTAAGGCGCGTGTCGCCCTTTACTCTCGAGTAGCTTAAATAGCCGTTCATGCGGTCGATCTTCGTTAAATTCGTGCTTCCGCACTTGGGGCATACGTCCATTTCAAGCTGTTGATGACCGCAGTCGTCGCAGTAGGCGAGCGAAAGGTTTACTCCCTCATAAAAACCCTTCTGCATAGCGCGGCGCACAAGGCTCTTTACAGCGCCCATGTTGTAGTCAACGGGATAGCGGACATACTGTATCTTACCGCCGTTGAACAGGTTCCAGAAACGTTCCTCCTTGTTCTGCTTCTCGATAGGCGTGATGTCCTCGCGGACGCAGCAGTGAAATGAATTGGAAACATACTCGAAATCGGAAACGTTCTCAATAATACCGTACTTCTTGCGGAACTGTTGAATCTGCAAGCCGCAGAGGTTCTCGGCGGGAGTACCGTAGATAGCGTAGAGATGACCGTCCTCACGTTTGAATTTCTGAATTCGGTCATTGATGAACTCCATTGTTTTCAGCGCGAACTCGCCGCCGTCCGCAATGGATTTCTTGGACGCTAATTCCTCAAGCTCGTTGAGCGCGGTTATGCCGAAGCTCGCGGTCGCCGCCTTGAGCAGAGGCTTTATCTTATCGTGAATGCCGAGATGACCGCCGAGGAAACCGCCCTCGCAGTAAGCCAGGGGGTTTGTCGAGGCTTTCATCTCGCCGAGATAGTCATAAGTGCGTTGGTGGATACGTCTGATAAGGTTCAGATAGTAGTCGAGGACTTCAAAGAAATCCTTGCTCTCCTGCTGCGCCTTGGCGTAGATCATCGGCAAATGGAGCGATACCGCGCCTATGTTAAATCTGCCGACGAATATCGGCTTATCGTTATCGTCCGCGGGGTCCATACCGCCGCGCTCGTACCATGGTGACAGGAACGCTCTGCACCCCATCGGGCTGATTATCCTGCCGTATTTCTTGTACATATCCGCGACATAGCCGTCGCCCGTAAGCGAGAGCCAGTCGGGGTACATCGCCTTCTGCGAGCAAGCGATACCCGCCTCGAACACATCCTCAAGCTCGCAGCCGGGACCGTGGAGGTTCTCGTCGTACAGGAACACGATCTTCGGGAACAGAACGGGTTTTTTGCAGGACTTCTTCCCTTGCCCGTTCATGCGGACTTGCAGCATGGTAATACTTGCCATTTTCGCAAATTTTCCCGTACCCGTGCCCGCGGTCATCGTGATAAAAGGGTAGTCGCCGCGGCTTGACGATACCGAATTGAACTTGTACTCCCACCCCTGAAAGCCCTGTTCAAAGTCAACTTTAACGTCGTTCATAGCCTCGCGGTCTGCTGCCTCCTCGGACAAACCGAGACTGATATAGCGGTCATACTGTTTTTTGTAAGTCTTTTCCGCATACGGCTCGAGCAGGATATCCACGCTCGCGACTGTAAAGCCGCCGTACTGCTGAGACGCCGCCGCCAAGGTCACGTCACCGATAACGTCAAACGCGACCGCGAGAGTTTTCGGCTCGTTATACCAGAGGTTGCCCATTTCAAAGCCGCCCTCCATAACCGACTTCATATCAAACAGGCAGCAGTTCATGGTATCGCGGCGCGCACTCATATCGTGAACATATATGTAACCGTCGCGGCAAGCCTGAAGCTCCTCCGCGGTCATAAAGAATTTCTTGTACAGCTCTTTGTTCAGCTCATTGAGAATAAGCGAACGTTTGGTCGAGACAAGCGCCGAATCGGAGTTTGAGTTCTCCTTATCGCCGATATACATTATAGACTGCGACTTTACGTAAACCTCATCGAGCATATGCACGAAATCCTGCTTGTAGTTGCGGTAGTCCTTATAGCTCTTTGCGACGGTGGGATTGGTCGCCTCGAGAGCGCCCTCGACGATATTGTGCATCTCGGCGATGGATATTTCGTCAACATTCCTTTCATATGCCTTGTCGGTAACGAACTTACATATGTAGTCAAGCTCCTCGGGCTTGAATTTATACATAACGCGCGTCGCGGATTTATTCACCGCGTCCACGACCTTCTGAACGTTAAAATCCTCTTTTGTGTTGTCTTTTTTTATAATGCTGATCATTGATACCGTTTCCCTCTTTTTTTGATAGTGCACAATAAATAGTGCTTGTATATAATTGTAACACATTTTATTGTGCCCGTCAATAGCTTTTTCGATCAATTTTATTTTCGTTGTTTTGTACAAATCGGAGGATTTTTTTATGTTTTGTCCGTGTATCAAGGGAAGTAATTATGTTTTTTTATTTTTCGCAGCACTCGGCATAATTTTCTGTTGGATTGATTTCTATTTATTACATTTTGTTTTTTGTGTAACAGCACCGAAAAACAAAATTAACTCACATTCAGAAAAAAACAACCCCGCAGCAATGTCACGGTTTATTCCCCACATACTCATTGATAACCGAAAGAAACCTCCTGCCGTACCGCTCGGCTTTCATTGTGCCTATGCCCGATATCTCCAGCAGCTCGTCGTGGGTTTTGGGGAGACGCGCACACATATTCCACAGCACTGCATCCGAGAACACGACATACGGCGGCACCCCCAGCGATGTGGCGAGCTTTTTTCTCAGCGCCCGCAGCTCCTCGAACAGCTCCGGATTTTGATGCTCTCCGTCCGCCTTTTGAAAATGCGGCTTGCGCTCGTTCTCTTTCGGCAGGCGCATAGTGAGCGCTCTCCCCGATTTTATGAACTCGTCCGCTTTCGGGGTCAGCACGCACACCGAGTACTCACCGCACACCTCGAAATAGCCCTCGCCCTCGAGAAAGCCTATTATATCACGAACTTTAGTCCGCGGTACATCGTTCATTATACCATATGTGGACAAAGCGTCGTAGCCCTCCTCGATTATGCGCTTGTCACGGCTGCCAGTGAGAATTTGACTTATCAGAGCCTTTCCGACCGCTCTTCCCCGCTGCTTGAGCCGAAAAATGCAGGACAATATCTTCTGTGCGTCGACTGTGATGTCGACCGTTTCGAAGTCGCCGTTGCAGTTGCTGCAATTGCCGCACGAGTTCTCTGCCTTTTCACCGAAATACCGTAATATAAAAGCGCGCAGACAGTTGCTTGTCCCGACGTAGCCCTGCATTTTGCGCAGACGTATCCTGTCGCGCTTTTCAAGCTCCTCGTCCGACCTCGGACTGTTCTTTATCATGAATTCCGCAAGCGCAACGTCCTCGTAGCCGTACAGCAGTATGCACCGAGCGTCGCCGCCGTCGCGCCCCGCTCTGCCCGCCTCCTGATAGTAGCTCTCGATATCCTTAGGCATATTGTAGTGAACGACAAGCGACACATTGGATTTGTCAATACCCATTCCGAACGCGTTTGTCGCGACCATTACGTCTATCCTGTCGTACAGGAAATCGTCCTGCGCGGCGCGGCGCTGCTCCGCGGAAAATCCCGCGTGATACTGCCCCGCGTTGAACCCGTTCCTTTTCAGCATAGCGCAGACGGTCTCGACGTTTTTCCGCGTGGCACAATATATGATAGTACTCCCGGAAGTGCCGCCGTTAAGGATTTTCAGCAGCTCGCTATCCTTGTCGGCGGGCTTGCGAACCTCAAAGCAGAGGTTGGGACGGTCAAAACCCGTCGTTATCGAAAACGGGTCGTGAAGCTCAAGAATATCCACGATATCGCGCTTGACCATATCGGTTGCGGTCGCGGTGAACGCGGCGGTTATAGGGCGCGTTTTCAGCGATTTCACAAACCCCGAGATGTTAAGATAGCTCGGACGGAAATCCTGTCCCCACTGCGATACGCAATGCGCCTCGTCGACGGCTACGAGCGGTATCGTAAGCGACGAGCACAACCGCAGAAAGCCCTCCGTTTCAAGACGCTCGGGCGCGACATACAGTAGCTTGTACTCCCCCGCGGCGGCTCTGCGGTAAACCTCGTAAGAGCTTGCGCTGTCCTGCATACTGTTGATACACGCGGCGTTTATGCCGTTCTGGACGAGCGCGTCCACCTGATCGCGCATTAACGAAATAAGCGGCGAGATCACGATAACAGTGCCGTCAAGGAGTATTGCGGGTATCTGATAGCACATAGACTTCCCCGCTCCCGTCGGCATAACGCCCAACACGTCCCGACCCTTGAGAATGCTGTCGATAAGCTGCTCCTGACCGTTTCGGAACGAGCTGTGACC
>ERZ778495.1529-NODE-1529-length-15456-cov-5.499448_pt1 | contig 15456 bp, 13 predicted proteins | sample MGYA00433100_ERZ778495 | MGnify/ENA primary metagenome ERZ778495 (study PRJEB29527, sample SAMN07138962) | mouse gut metagenome | material: feces | host: mouse | place: China:Nanjing | collected 2016-01-25 ...
TGGTGCAGGGAAATGTGAGTTTTGGTGCAGGGAAATGTGAGTTTTGGTGCAGGGAAATGTGAGTTTTGGTGCAGGGAAATGTGAGTTTTGGTGCAGGGAAATGTGAGTTTTGGTGCAGGGATTTCTGTTGAAAGTTTGATTTTTGGCCTTTAAATGTGAGTTTTAGTGCAGAATATGAGTTGAAAAGTGTATATACAAAAACTCTATATTGTTGATAAAATTGTTTAATAAATTATACAATTTTAACCCTACCAATAAGTAGGAAATAAAAGCTTTTTTCATGTCCAAAATCCTTTGGATTTATGTTATAATGAAAGTAAAAGCAAGGGAAAATCTGCTGTATTTTTTACAGGAGTATGGCAGATAAGAACTGCGGATGAAATATGGACGGGAGGCCCAAATATGAAATTATCATTTCTTGGCGCGGCTCATGAAGTGACAGGAAGCTGTCATTATCTTCAAGCCTGCGGGAAAAAAATCTTAATTGACTGCGGTATGCAGCAAGGCCCGGATGAATATGAACGTCAGGAGCTTCCGGTTACGCCGGGGGAAATTGACTATGTTTTATTAACCCATGCCCATATTGACCATTCTGGAAGAATTCCTTTGCTTGCAAAGTATGGATTCCGGGGCAGTGTATGTGCAACAGAAGCAACAGGGGATTTATGTGCAATTATGCTGCGGGATTCGGCCCATATCCAGGAATTTGAAGCGGAATGGAAGAATCGGAAAGGAAAAAGGGCTGGCCGGGATCCCATTGAGCCAATGTATACAATGGAAGACGCAGAAAAAGCGATTTCTTTATTTATGCCATGCTCTTATGGGAAAACCGTCCATCTTGAGGAAGGAATTTCCATAAGGTTTACAGATGTAGGTCATTTAATGGGAAGTGCTTCTATTGAAGTATGGGTAACTGAAAATGGAATTACGAAGAAAATCGCTTTTTCCGGGGATGTTGGAAATTTGAATCAGCCTTTGATCAACGATCCAAGCTATCTGATGGGGGCAGATTATATTGTAATTGAATCTACTTATGGAACCCGTACCCATCAGAAACCGCCGGACTATTGTGAAGCCCTGGCAGAGATTATCCAAAGGACTTTTGACCGGGGTGGGAATGTTGTTATCCCGTCTTTTGCGGTTGGGCGGACCCAGGAGCTGCTTTATTTTATCCGGGAAATTAAAGAACGGCAGATTATTACGGGACATCCCAATTTCCCGGTTTATGTGGATAGCCCTCTTGCGATTGAAGCGACCCAGATTTTTGATAGGAACCGGGAAAATTATGATTTTGAAGCGATAGAACTGCTGCGTCGTGGAATCAATCCCATTCAATTTCCGAATTTAATCACGGCTGTTACCAGTGAAGAATCGAAAAATATCAATTTTGATACTACACCGAAAGTTATTATTTCCGCGTCAGGCATGTGTGAAGCAGGGCGGATTAAACACCATTTAAAGCATAACCTTTGGCGGGAAGAATGTACTATTGTCTTTGTAGGCTATCAGGCCCACGGCACAACAGGCCGTCTGATTGTAGAAGGAGCCCCCTCTGTTAAGCTTTTTGGGGAGTCTATTGATGTAAATGCAGAAGTTGTCAGGCTGGAAGGGTTAAGCGGCCATGCGGATCAGCCTGGTTTGCTGCGGTGGCTGGATTCCTTCACATACCCGCCGGAGCATATTTTTGTTGTCCATGGAGAAGCATCCATTTGCGATACCTTTTCCCAGATTCTTACAGATCGGTACCATGTCCCTGTGACAGCGCCGGATTTTGGAGAAGAATATGATCTGCTGCATAATGTAAAGATCCGGGACGGCATCCGGCGTCCAGAGGTGCAAACGAAATCTTCCAGCCTGCCTACTGGCGTTTTTGGACGCCTTATTGCGGCAGGAAAACGGCTTATGGTGGTTATCGAGCACAACCGCGGCGGAGCCAATAAAGATTTAGCCCGTTTTGCAGACCAAATCAATGCACTATGTGAAAAATGGAACCGTTAAATTAAAAAAATGAACAAAAAAAGGGGAAGCGCCGGATATTTAGTGCGTTTCCCCTTTGGATTCTCCATATAAAATTTCGTGAATGGAATGACGTTCTAATTCATGATCCAGAGTGCCTTGGATCCGTACAAGTTCTTCATGGACTTGGCAAGGCTTATGGTATTTTTCGCGCCAAGTACACTGGTAATTGTCCTGGATGCAGGCATTCACTACGCCTTTTTCGCCGATAGCGTGCATAATGTCCAACAAGCTGACGTCATGCAAATCCTTATCCAGCTTATAGCCTCCAGCCGCCCCCCGGATAATTTGAATCAATCCGGCATTTGATAATTTTTTCAAGATTTTGTAAGCGAATTGTGTTGGAATTGCTTCCTCACCACAAATTTCCTTTACGGTTTTAAGGCTTCCATGAGATAATGCTCGCATAATCCGTACTGCATAATCTGATTCCCGGGTCATTGTCATAGATCCATGCACCTCCTCGTAAAAAGATTCCTATAACTGGTAATAAGTCCAGAATAACATTCACGAGGTTTTTTGTCAATCTTTTCCTAAATATTCTGTAATATATCACAATAATTCTAAAATACAACTAGTGATTGCGGTATTTTTTATCCATATCAGGAAAAAAATTACTGAAATAATGCTTTTGCTAATCCCAGCCATTCCCGGACCCAATAACAGGGGATTACATTCCAGGAAGTGGATGCTGGCAATGCGCTGGGTTTCAACCCGTTTTTTCGTGAAAAAATCTGGCTCCGAAGCTGGTGAAAGCCATCTGTTGCTAATGCAATTTCAGTAGGTAAACCATTAGCCCGAATGATTTGAGCCGAAAAAGTGAGGTTTTCTGCTGTGGAAGTGGATTTTTCCTCCAGAAAAATCCGTTCCTGTGAAATTTTATGGTCATAAAGATATTGGGCCATAACCTTGGCTTCACTGTAAGGATCTCCGGCAGATTGACCGCCGGAACAAACAACAACACTTTCCGGGTTGGCTTCTAAGTATTTCAGGGCTGTGTTCAGCCTGCGCTGAAGCATGGGAGAAGGCTGGCTTCCATAAACTTTGCAGCCCAACACAATTACAGTAGCGTTTTCCGGCGGTGTATTCCAGATTGCCGCAGCCATTGCAATACTAAGCCCTGTCCCAACAGCAGCTCCCAGCGCAAGACATGCCGCCAAAGAAATCCGGAGTTTTTTCCACCAGGAAGGAACGGGAGGACGCCGGTGGTCGCTTACTTCATGGAGGCGCCGGGGAACCCGTCCCCAGCCGTCAAACCGGTCCCAAAGGATAGGCAGGGCCATTGCCGTACCGCCAAATGCCAATAAAGCTGCGGATCCAAGATTGAAAACAAGGGAAGGAAGGGAAAGCAATCCCAGGGAAAAGGAGGCAGCACCTCCCCAGAAGGACAAGGAACGGGCTGTTTTTCCCATCCAAGAATGCTGTCTTTTTTGTATCATAATCCTTCTTTCAACTCGCTTTCCAAATCTGCCCATTCTTCCAGACGGGCTTCTAAATCCTGCCGCATCTGGTTTAATTCTTCATAAGCTTCCTGTAATTTCTGGTAATCGCTGTAAATTTCCGGGGAGAGCTCCGCTTCTTTCTGGGAAATCATAGCTTCTAACTGGGAAATTTCCCGTTCTACATCTCCATACCGTTTTCGGCGGGAAGCATCTAAAGCTCTTTGTTTTTTTCCTTTATGGTGGGGATCTTCTTTGATTTCTTTTTTTATTTTTTCTGTTTTTCTTTCTTCAAAGCCAGAAAAAGATTGTCTTGTCTGTAAATAATCCTGATAATTATTATATTCCTGGATTCCTTCCGGGTAAAGCTCCAATATTCTCCAGGGCATACGGTTCAGCAGATAACGGTCATGGGTAATTGCCAGAACCGTTCCACCAGCTTCTCCAAATTCCTCCAAAGCCTGGTCTAAGGCTTCTCTTGTCATCAAATCCAGATGATTGGTAGGTTCATCCAGCAATAGCAGATTTGGAGATTGAAACATCATAATAGCTAATTTTAAACGGGCTTTTTCTCCGCCGGAAAGGGAACGTACTTCTTTTTCAATATCTTCTGCCCGAAATTGCAGAAAAGCTAAGGTTTGCCGGAGATCCTGTGTCACGGCCCTGGGGAACCGTGAACGCATTTCCTCCAATACCGTATGGGATGCGCATAAATGCTCCGATTCCTGCTCAAACCAGGAGGGACGCACTCCAATTCCCCAGCGGAACTGTCCCTTTTCTAAAGGATGCTGATCCATGAAAGTCCGCAATAAGGAAGATTTTCCCACACCATTTTTCCCCAATATTGCTACCCGCTGCCCTCTGGATATTTTCAGATTGACTCCCTCGAAAAGCTTCCGCCCCTGGGCAAGCCCCCCGGCCCGCAAGGAAAGATCTTTTACTTCCAGAACATTTTCTACGGGGCTATCTTGAAAACGGAAACGAATCCGCACAGGCAGCAAAGGCGGCGGAAGCGGGTGGGAAGTACGTTCTTTTTCCAGGGCTTCCAGTTGTTTTTCACGGCTTTTTGCCATGGCCGCCGTAGAAGCCCGCACTTTATTCCGGGCAATATAATCTTTGAGTTTTTCAATTTCTTCCTGTTCTTTTTGATAGTTTTTAAGCTGTTCCTGGTAGTTATTTTCCCTTATCTGGAAATATTTAGAATAATTCCCGGGATAAGCTTTTACGGTGCCTTGGGTAACATCCCAAATACGGTTGCATATCTGATCCAGGAAATACCGGTCATGGGATACTACGACCAAAGAATTTTTAAAAGAGGTCAGGTACTGTTCCAGCCATTCCAAAGCGGATAAATCCAAATAGTTAGTAGGTTCGTCCAACAGCAGCAGATCCGGCTTTTGCAGCAGAATTTTTGCCAGGGAAAGCCGGGTTTTTTCTCCGCCGGACAAAGAACCACATAACGTATTCCGGTCCCACTCTCCAAATCCCATCCCGCGCAGGACTGTTTCAATATGCACATCCATGTTATAGCCGTCGTTAGATGAAAAATAGGCTTCTAATTTTGCATATTCTTCGGCTAACTGGGTGTTTTCCTGGGAAGATGATTTTTCCATTTCCTTGGAAATTAAATCCATACGGGCTTTTGCCTCCAATAAAGGGGCATATGCACTGCGCATTTCCTCATAAATGGTATTGGAAGGGGTTACACCGCTGTTTTGGCGCAGATACCCTAGAGTAAGCCCCCGTTTTGTCATTCGCTGGCCTTCTTCCAGGGGCAATTCCCCGGTTAAAACCCGGAGCAAAGTTGTTTTTCCAGCACCATTGACGCCTACCACGCCGATTCGGTCGCCTTCTTCAATTTTAATGGAAGTGCGCTGAAAAATAACGCGGTCTGCGAATATTTTGGAAGCGCCTTCCAGGGATAAAAGCATTTTTTGTTCTCCTTTCTGTCAGACAGGTTCTAAGGCAATATCTTCCTTGCCTCTAAATAATAGCGTTTTTCGCAGGAATGTCCCATAGAAAAGGTTTTCCGGGGCAAAGAGCCTTCCTGCTGTACGGTAGGGAGCAAAGCGTTCTTTTCCATCGGCGGCAGCAGAAATCCAATGGAACCGGGCCGGGAAGCCAGATCCCGCAAAGCCCCGTCATCATGGATGTAATCTAAAACACCAGTATGTGTATTTAACCAGGTATCCAAAAACTTCTGTAAAGGCCCTATCGGAAGAATCCCGGCGGGGAATCCAACTGGAATGGTTTGTTCCTGGCCCTGGATGATACACTGTAAAGGGAAGCCTTGTCCATCAACAGGAAACGTATTCTGCAAATCATATAATAAGGCTTTCGGATCTGTATCAAATACGACCCGATGAACCGGTTCAAACTTTAAAGCATCATCCTGTAAATTGACCAGTTCCGCCAAAGCCCATCGGGCAGGATGGTTTATCCATTGCTCTTTGGGTAGGGTCTGGCGCAGTTTTTCAAAACAGGCTTTTGCCGTTGCCAGAGAATGATTGCCGTCTCCTACAAGAATTGCCGGGTTTCCTTGGGCACAATGCCGGGAAAACAGGGAACCAAAAGCAGCACAGATGGATTGATTTTTTTCTTTTGGAATCCGTTTTCCACAAATATGGCCGCCTTCCCATAGGTCAAAATCATAAAGGGTTTCATAATTACCGGATTCATCAGAAACAGGTTCTATAACAGACTTTCCGGGATCGTCGATCAGTACCATAATATGGGGCAGTTCTAAAAGAGCATGTTCCCGGATTTTTACCCGAGGTGGGATACGGCTTTCCACTGTTTTTTCAGTAGGGCGGATTAAAGACTGGCTTTTCTCGCTGTATTCATATTCCAGCAGATCTAATTTTCCAATCAGGCCCTTCCGGATGCTTCCATCTGTAAGGGTTCTTTCTACATAGAAGAAACTGTCAGGATAAGACCGGAACAGCCCCTTTTTCAAATAATCCTGCATGGTATGGTTAATGGAAGCAATCCGCTTTCCATCATCCCGGCTTAAATAGGCTTCTGGAAAAACCATATGCAGGGTACTAGGGGCGTCCCCCACATAATCTCCCAATTGATCCCAATATTCCGGCTGGGATGTATATTGGTCACATGCAATGACACTCCATTTCCGCATATCGGTATCTTGGGGCAACAGGATGTCCCCTGGGGTAAAAAGAAGTTCTAGGTTCATATTGAAGTTCCTTTCCGGCAAAAAATCAGCCCTTATACAATACCATTTAGCAGAGATACGGTCAAGAAAAAGCTTTTTTATGGAAAAATACGGGTTAAAATGGATAATATTTACAATTTCGTTAAATTAGAGTTTTATGTAATCCAGGGAAATCGTAGAAATTTGCCTTATTCAAATACGACAAAAAACGACTTTTTTTTGATTCAAACTGAAAACCCTCATTGCTCCTTTGAATAAATTATGTTATGATATATGTAATTATGGGGGGCCTTTTTTAAGTTTCCGGTTTTTGCTCGGGAAACAGCACAAGTACCGGTTTTCCGGCGGAAGCGCTTTTCCTGGCTGCCCGTATGGGTCAGCGATCCCCGTAATCGGATAAAAACAAAAAAATGAAAAGGAACCCCAGCAAGGCCCGAGGGTTCACATTTTCCCGGAGGTACAGGACTATGAAAAAGTATTCATCGTACTTTAATAAGAGATATTTTCCAGAAACAGATGATATGGAAGAAGAGGAGCCTCTTTCTGGAGAAAACCTTTCTCAAGAAGCTCCCGAACCAGAAGAACCTGTTGCAGCCCCAGCACCTGCACCGGCGCCAGCACCGGTTCCTGTTGCTGCCCCTGCTATGGCTGCTCCGGCTCCAACACCTGCACCAGCGCCAGCTCCAAAGCCGGCTCCCATGCAGCCAGTTTCTTCTATGACAGCTTCCCGTCCCGCTCCCAAAGCCCCTTCAGAAGCTTTTGGCATGGGCGGACGCGGTGCTTTTGCATTCCCTGCGTTTGATGATGAACCGGAAGTCAAACCAGAACCAAAAGCTTCTCCCTTTGCCCCGTCTTTGTCTTTTTCCATTCCGGATGTGGATTCGGAACAGCCAAAAGCAGAAGGCGAAATCACTGTGATTTCTGAAAGTGCTATCATTACCGGAGAATTAACCGTATCTGGAAATGTCCGGATGATGGGAAAAATCAAAGGGAATTTGACAGCTACTGGAAATTTAGAGATCGACGGAAAAGTAATAGGAAACTTGTCCGGCAATGATGTAGAATTAAAACACTGCGAATTAAAGGGAGATGTAAACGCAACCGGCTTTACATTTATGGATAAAGATTCCATTATGATTGGAAATTTGTCCGCTCAGGAAGTAACCCTGGATGGCAAGGTTAAAGGGGATATTAGCGCTTCTCATAAGGTCTATGTCCGCTCCAATGCCGTGGTGGTAGGCAATATTAAAGCCGCCATTATCGCCATTGATGAAGGCGCCGCGCTTCAAGGGCAAGTCATTATTGCCAGCAAAGGAAACAGCGGCTTGGATATTGGCGAGGAATCAGAGCCTTAAATCCATTTTGTCCATAAAAAATAGTTGCCCGCTGAAAGATTATCTTTCAGCGGGCTTTTTCGTGTTTCTCTATTATCTGATGTTTACTTTTTTATCAGAAATAATATAGGTCCCAAGGGTTCTGGTGCGGGTATAATAAACGTCTTCGTCTTCATCATAGGTGAATTTATTGGTCACATCCTGAAGGACACCGTTGGAATTGACTGTGTAAATATAGACGCGGTTTGGATTTTGATCCTCATCAAAAGGATTGCTAAGGGTTAATTTTGCCCGGCTGTCACAGTCAATATTTGCTGGAGTAAAGCGCCAAATTACGGCATCTGTATTGCGGAATTTGGAAAGAAGGCCGGAAGTCCATTTTGTGGAAAGCCTTGCAATGAAATTTTCCGGATTGCTGCTCCCTGTGAATTCCAGGGTTGCAATGGTATCATATTTTGTATCAAAAGAAACAAAGTTGCTGTCAGAAGCAGCTATTTTTATGGTTTTTCCTGCTCCGCCTACGGTTACACTGGTATCATATCCATTGGTCTGCTTGTTGCCTACATAAATCCGCCCGCTTAATGTCAGCCGGTCCCCAGTTTCCTTAAATTTGGAATTTTCAATAAATGCCGGATTATCCATCCAAATTGCCGCTTTTGGATCTTTGGGGTTGGCTACCCGGTCAGTCCGGCCCACGCCGTAAGAAAATCCATATCCGGTAGTGGAATCCCGCCGGACTGTAAAATTCAAGTCAAAATCCAGCCGGATTTCTTCGGAGCCTGTGTAATCTTTAATTTCTACGGCTACATATTGATGCCGGGCATAAGCTTTGACCGCATTGGTTGCGTAATAGTTGTTATTTGTTATGCCGCTTGGAACGATATAATCATCTTTATTCGTTCTGGGGGGCAAATACCGTTCTGTCAAATAAATCCGGTTGATATATTTGCTGTTTCTGTTTTTCCTTACAGACAGCCGGATATTCCGGTCGTTTCCTAAAATTTTGCCTGCACTCCCTGGCAAAAGGAAATAAACAGTCTGACCCGGCGTTACAGTTGCATCCGCAGAGGCATATTGTTTTCCGTCTTTGTCAATAGGAGCACCTGACAAGGATGTCAGGTCTTTTGCTGGATTGATGGTTTCAGCCATAACTTGAGGCGCTGCCAAGGCTGTTAAAGCTGCCAAAGCCGCGGTTAAGGCTAAAAGCCGTTTCAAAAACTTTTTCATGGTATTTTTCCTTTCCTTCCTATCATCTCATCAATCGTTACGTTCAGGGCAAATCATTGCTGTCTTTGTTTTCTTGTGTCCGCTTATAGACAACATATCCAATTGAAATTCCGCCTAAAGACAACATCAGTAATCCAATTGCTATCATAACCGGAACAGCAGATACCGGTTTTTTCGTTTCAACCGGCTGATCCGGTTCTTTAGGATCTTCCGGTTTTTCCGGATCTTCTAAATCGTCTGGCTCTTCTGGAGCTTCAGGTTCAGAAATTTCTGTATCACTGGAAGTATCGTCTTCCAAATCTGAGCTTTCATCCGGATCGGTTGCGGAGGATACGCCTCCTGATATTCCCGGGACAACTGGTGCAGGCACTGCCGGAGGCGGTGTAACAGGATTTGTGGGCAATGATGGCGCAGGTGCAGGCGGCGGAGTTGCCACAGAAGAACTGCTTGAATTTGGCTTTTGCGTGTTTCCTCCTAATAATGGATCATCGTCCACAACCGGAAACTCATCATCTATATCATTGTGATCAGGTGGGAATTCATAAAGATCGGCCAAATCTTCAAAAAGATAATAAACCCGGTTGCTGGGAATTTTATACATATTTTTTCCGTTGATGGTTACAGAATCCCGGCCATGGGTTAATTTTAACGTAATTGGACGGTCTTTCAGCTCTTCCAAAATCCATGTGGGTACCGTATCTGCTTTAGAAGCGCTGACCCGGACAGTATCGCCTTTTTTGGCTGAACGGATGCTGTCTGAAACATCTTCCCAGAATTCGTCCTCATCAAAAAAGCTGCTGCCGCCAGTGGTTTGGCCGCTGCTGTTGGTTCCGGCGCTGGAGCGTAAATCTAAAGTTGCTGTTCCATTGGAGGGAACTTTTACAGTATCTTTTCGCCCGTTTGAGCCGTTTTGGGCGTAAACTGTATAATTTCCGGGGGCTAAATTTTCAAAATAGATTTTTCCGTTTTTATCTGTTTTTACGTCAAATCCCTTTGCCGTATCCCCTGAAAGCTTTAATTCAATATAAACGGTTTTATTGGAACCAAAAGGTGTAATGATTGTCAGTTTTCCTCGATACCCGTTATCCATGCCGCTGACAGAGCTTGCATGGATAATCCCGCCTGATGGGGTGGTAATGGGTTTCCCTGTTACTTTTCCTTTGGCAGAAATCCTTCCGCGCACTGTCAACGCTCCGGAAGCTGTCAAAGAATCACAGTTCAAAACTGAGGATGCAGATATGCTTCCTGTTGTACAGCTTATTTTATCAGCATAAGTTTCGCCATTGGTGGTGAAAGCTTTTGCTGTAATATTTCCGGTATTGATTTTCCCTTTTAAAGTAACGGGGCCTTCTGCATAAATGCTGCCGCATTTGCTTTCATTGAGAGAAACACCTGTTTCTCCATAAATCCGGCCGCTTACTTTAGAGGCCGCGCCTAAATTGACAGCGCCTTTTAAAGCTTCCACAGAATCTGCCTGAACAATGGTGCCGCTGCTGCCAGTAGTAATATTTCCTTTTTCTGCTATTATGGATTTTCCACGGAATGGTCCGCTTAAACTGATCCCATCTTTAGACCGGAGTGCTCCGCTTAAAGTAAGCTGCTGGGCAGTAACGCCTCCTGTGGATGTGGTGATGCTGGACCCTTGAAATGGCTTTGTGAAAGTGACAGAAGCCGCTGTCACTGGGCCGGAACAGCTTCCGCCAGACGCCTTGAAATCCCCTTGTACGTCAATTCCGCCTGTTCCGATTGCTAATTCTGTATTGGGAATCGCCAGGGATTTAGGGGCTTTCAGTTGGTTGGATTGGATCTTTCCTGCGTTCAAAGTTCCTTCCACTGTCAGGGCCGGGGCTGATATTGTACCTGTCACTTCCATGTTACTTTTTATCTGAATTGGGTTTGTTGCTGTGAAGTTTGAAGACTTTACAATTCCGCCGTCAGAAAAGTCCTTTGTTTGAATGGTTCCGCCTCCTTGAAGTGTGCCTCCATTTGGCACAGACAGCGTCCCAGAGGCGCTTAACGAGCGATTGTTAACAAAAGATCCAGATGAAATTGTGATATTTCTCGCTTGTATATCACCGTCAGCGGAAAGGATTGATCCGCCGGAAATGGATATATCACCGGAAAGGACTCCCTGTCCATATAAGGCGGAATCTGCCTTGGAAAGGGAAAAAGAACTGTTTTCCGTAAGATTTAAAGACGTACCGGAAAGTGCATTTGCTGTTACACCAGTTTTTTTGGAAAGGGTAATCTGATCCCCGGCTGTAATCTGGCGGGCTGTTACGGACCATCCCTCAGAAGCAATCTGAATCGCTCCATTTGACTGGATGGCTCCCTTGCATAATACCGTACCGCCTGTAATAGAAAGGGGGCCTGTTGTCTGGATAGTGTCCTGTATGGTTAAATCGCCGCCTTCTACCGCAATTTCAGCCGCGTCCAAGGCGCCAAGGGAAATTTTTCCGCTTTTTATCGTAAGCTTATTTTTTGATGAAACACGACTTGCGGTAATATTTCCTGAAAAAGAAGCGCTTTGCGGGAACCATAAAATTCCATTTACTTGCAAAGAGGAAACATTCTCTAAATTTCCTGTTACCTGATAGGTGTAAGGGGTTCCTGTACTTGCCCCTTCCAATAAAATCGGGACAGATGGGGAAAGAAAAGTAACAGATGTCCCTGTACCAGGGGCTTTTCGGAAGATACAGCCAGCAGCAGGGATAGTTGTACTTCCCTTATAGTCCCGGCCATCCAAATAGGAAAAACTGATGTTGTTCCCTTGGATCTGGACTACTTTCATTAGGGAAATATCTACAATCATTTTTTGTGTTTGCGGATCAACTGAAATTCCTTCCGGTTTTTCATCCGGTTTGGGCTGTTCCGGTTCCGGGTCGGGATCGGGCTTTTGATCTGGGTCCTGTCCTTCCTGCTTGTCACCGGAATCGGTTTTATGGTCTGTATCTGTGTTTTCCTGGTTATTTTCAGTTTCCTTGTTGGATTCATCCTCCGGATTGGGATTGGGGGAATCTGTATTCTCTTTGTTCCCTTCTTCCGTTTCCCCTTCGTGGTACCCCTCCCCTTGGGGCGGGTCTTCTGCCCCAAGAACAGGCCCGGAAATACAAAAAGCCAGTGCAAATGAACAAATTAAAACCGTAAGCAGTTTCTTTTTCATCATCTCATATCCCCTCGCAGTCGTTCCTCAAATTCTTTTCACTCAATCAGTGGCGCAAACCTCCCTGATTACTGCAAAGTTTGTATTTTTTATACAAATCAACAGCCTGTTCATTCCCCTGCTCTTATGTTATACTATAAATTTAGAAAAGAGGTTTTTTTTTGCTGTTTGAAGAAATTGCTTTTGCTGTCCTGTCTGCGGCTTCTCAGGTAGCAAACCAGCTTACGGATCACTACCTTTTGGAACGAAGGCTGAAAGCTGCTTTAGGACGGCCTGCCATATTCCATCCCAACCGCTGGAGAAATCTTACCGCTGGGAACGGCGTCCCAATTCATCTTTTTTTCCCTCAGGATGTAGCCCCTTCAGGGGTCCTGCTTTTCTTTCACGGCGGCGGATGGACAAGCGGAGGAACGGAAAGCTATGCCCGGGTTTGCCAGGTTATGGCCCAGATCACAAGACGCTGCGTGGTTTCTGTTGACTACCGCCTGGCTCCAGAGCATCCTTTTCCTGCCGGGCTGGACGACTGTTATTCTGTGACGGAATCTTTCTATACCCATCCTTCCCGATGGGGGATTCGCGGCCAGGATATTGTTTTAATCGGGGACAGCGCCGGCGCGAATCTATGTGCTGCCGTATCTTTACGGGCCAGGGATACAGGAGATTTCTTGCCTACTGCACAGATTTTGCTTTACCCTGCATTATGGAATGACTATTCAGAAAATTCCCCTTTCCCATCCCTGCGGGAAAACGGACAAAACTATTTATTAACGGCAAGACGGCTGCAAGATTATATGTCCTATTACGCCCCCCAGGAGGAAAAAAATAATCCTTATGTAGCCCCTTTACTTTGCAGGGATCTTTCCCGCCAGCCGCCAACCTTGCTTTTCTCTGCGGAACATGACCCATTACGGGATGAAGGTGAAACTTATGCCGCAGCATTACGGCGCGCCGGAAACCAAGTGGAATGTTTCCGGGTTCCCAATGCCCTGCATGGATATTTTTCATTATCCCCGAGAGTTCCGATTGTTCGGATGACTTATGGACGGATCAATCGGTTTCTGAAAAACCTTTGAACGGATGATTTTCTTTGAGAAACTCTAATACGGAATGGACCCGGCTGGATAATGCCGCGAAATTATATGCATCTGTTATGGGCCGGCGCGATCCGAAGGTTTTCCGCTTTGCCTGCCAGCTGACAGAAGAAGTAAATCCTGATTTCCTGCAAATTGCTTTGGACGAAGTCCTTGAGAATTTTCCAATTTACCATAGTGTATTACGGCGTGGATTGTTTTGGTATTTTCTGGAGCCTTCCCCCAGGCTTTCCCCTAAAGTCCATCCAGAAGACCGTCCCCCTTGTTCCCCTTTGTATGCCCGTGGGGAACGCCGTCTTTTATTTGATGTAAGCTGGTACCGGAAACGGATCAATTTAGAAGTCTGCCACGTTTTGACTGATGGTACAGGTGCCCTTCAATTTCTGCGGACTTTGGTTGCCCGGTATCTTACCCTGTGCCATCCGGAATTAGGAGATATAGTGATTCTGGACTACGGAGCTTCTCCCACAGAAAAAAGCATTGACAGCTTCGCTAAATATTACCAGGAAACCGCCTCACAAACCCAGGAACGCCCCATTTCGGCCGCTCATGTAAAAGGTTCACGATTACCTGGGATTCGCGTCGTTGAGGGAGAAATGGACGTAAAACGGGTGTTAGCGCGGGTAAAAGAACTTCACTCCTCTATGACAGCTTATCTTTGCGTACAGCTTTTGCGGGCGATTGCCGGTGTACTGCCTGTCCGGGAGCTTCGCAAGCCGGTTACTTTAACGGTGCCTGTAAACCTGCGCAATTTTTTTGCTTCGGAATCCGCAAGAAATTTTTTTGCTGTTTTTCATGTTTCCCATCGCTTTACCAGCGGGAATGATCCAGAAGAAGCCGTTCTGCAATCGGTGCAAAGCTGTTTTGAACGGGAATTAACCCAGGAAAAAATGGCTCAAAGAATGAACCGTATGTCTGCTTTAGAGCACCGGTCTTTTATCCGGATTTTGCCTTTGCCTATTAAAGATATTGGGTTATCCATTGCAAACCAGTATTCCCGCCGGATGACTTCCGGAGGAATCTCCAATCTGGGACGAATTACCATGCCGGAAAAGCTGGCGCCTTATATCCATAGCTTTGATGTATTTATGAGTACGGATCATATCCAGCTTTGTGCATGCAGCTATCAGGATCGGCTTGTATTAAGTCTTACAGCGCCTTTTGTTGGAGGCGATATTCAAAAAGGCTTTTTCCGTTCTTTTGCAGCTTTAGACCCGGATATCGTAATTTCTTCAAATGATTAAAAACTACAAAACAAAGGAGATGGAAGGGCTTTTGTTCTGCAAATACTGTAAAATACATGTGACTGGCGACAGGAAGCGCTGTCCATTGTGCCAGAATCCTCTTTACGGGGAACCTGATCCAGATTCTTCCTTATTTCCCAACGTATCTCCTAAAGCCTGGAAAATACAGAAACTGATTCTGCACAGCTTTCTTTTTGTTTCCTTTGCTGTTGTTGTTATCTGTTTGACGGTAGATGCCCTTTTGCCGGAATCCCACAGTTACCCCTGGTATGTAGCCGGTGCAGTCCTTTGTATGTGGTTCTGTTTGGGGAATGCTTTATACCGAAGACATAATATTCCTAAGAATATTTTATGGCTTGTTGTATGGATTTCCCTGCTTTCTGTGGCCTGGGACGCCTGCACCGGCTGGAAACACTGGTCTGTTGATTATGTCATTCCAGCTTTATGTATCACGGCAATGGCTGCTGTCGCCATTATTTCCAAGGCTATGGGCCGGCGTTTAACAGAATATATGGTTTATTTGATTATTGACAGCCTGTTTGGGGTAATCCCGCTTATTTTTTTACTTTTAGACTGGGTTCAGGTTCGTTACCCTTCCATTTTATGTGCCGCAGGAAGTATCTTATCATTAGGGGCTTTATGGGCTTTCCAAGGCACGGCTATGGTGGAGGAAGTAAAAAAACGGCTTCATTTTTAGGAGGCTTCTTCTATGAATCTATAAATGAGCAAATTCAGGAATTGACGAAAGCAGACCGGCAGCGGTGAAGGCC
>ERZ778495.1547-NODE-1547-length-15285-cov-4.034471_pt1 | contig 15285 bp, 9 predicted proteins | sample MGYA00433100_ERZ778495 | MGnify/ENA primary metagenome ERZ778495 (study PRJEB29527, sample SAMN07138962) | mouse gut metagenome | material: feces | host: mouse | place: China:Nanjing | collected 2016-01-25 ...
TTCCAAAACATGCAGCTGCCCGCCAACGGTTAAAACTTTTTTCATTTCAGTTAATGCTTTAACTTTATCCTCAATATTCCTAATGCCAAAAGCAATGCTCACCACATCGAAACTATTTTCAGCATAAGGAATGGAAAGAGCGTCGATAATTTTTACCTCGATCCTATCCGTATCTTTTGCTTTAAGTTTTTCTTTCCCCATTTCAAGCATTTCAGGACAAATATCCCCTGCGACAATATGGGCTTGCTTATGCTTTTTCAAAGCATAAAGGCTCACATCAAGCGTTCCCGCCGCCATATCCAAAATTTTGCAGGTCGGACCCAAAACAAAACCGTCCACAAGAACTTTACGCCACCAAAAATCAAGACCTAAGCTGCAAATATGGTTTAATAAATCATAATGCTTGGTAATGGTTTTAAACATGGCGCAAACCTTTTCAGTTTGTTCGCTCGCTACAAATTCAGGTTCGAGAACCGCATTGGCATTCTTTTCTTCGTTATTCATATCATGTTTATTTTCCATACTTTTTTCCTCTTGTTCCTTAAAATGAGTATGTTCGTTATTCACTGTTTCGTGAAAAGTATCGACCGCGCCCTTTGCGTCAATCCGTTCAGCAACATTTTCAGCATGCGCCTTTTTCGCGCGGCTTTGCTTCGGGCCTGCCTTTTTTGTTCCTCTTGCCGTATTTGAAGAACTTGTCTTAACCGCCATATTTTCCTACTTTATAAAAATTATTTTTTACTTTCAAGAGCTTGTTGCCCTGCCATAACAGTTTCTAAAACAACTTTATAAACATTAGGAAATATTTCCGCAAAATTCGTAGGGGAAATACGCTGCGTTTCAATAAATTTAACCGCAATTTCCTTGCTGACTTGCAAAACTTCCTTTTCCAGTCTTTCCATGCCGACCTCGCAGTATTAAAAAACCCGTCTTGGGGAATGGCACCAACCACCATGGCAGGAACCGACGGGTAAAAAGAAAAGGGTACTCCCCTCTCCCTTTTTGTTGATTTACATATCAAAACCTTGCATAAGCAATTCTTCCGCGGAATCGCTTTCCGTCACATTATCGGGCTGCACGGCATTAATCCCTGTTTCCGGTGTTGTTCCCACAACAAAAGGCAAGGATATGCCATCAACGGTTCTAAAATAAATATTTTCCGGCTGCTCAAAATCCGTTGGGGGATAATATTGAAAAACTTCCTCAGCAAAATACTTATAAATCGGAAGTGCAGCACCGGTTCCGGTTTCGCCGCGTCCCATAGGCTCAATTTGGTCAAAACCCACATATGCGGCAGTGACAAGTTCCGGAGTCAATCCCACAAACCAAGCGTCAACCTCATTATTGGTCGTTCCTGTTTTTCCTGCGAGAGGACGGTCTATTTCTTTTAAAGCCGTCGCAGTACCATATTGGATAACCCCTTCCAAAAGCTGCGACATGATATAAGCATTTTGAGGAGTTATCACTTCTTCAAGTTCCGGTTCCGTTTCATAAAGGGTATTGCCAAAAGGTCCGACAATTTTTTGAATAAAACGGGGATTGGGGCGTTTACCCAAATTAGCGAAAGCGCTGTAGGAACAAACAACGTCAATGGGCAGCACCTCGATAGCCCCGAGGCTTACCGCAAGCGTAGGCAAAGGATATTCCCTCGCAAGCTTCATTTGCCTTGCTCTTTCAAGAACCGTATCCATGCCGATTTCCTGGGCGATTCTGATTGTTGACAAATTTCTTGAACGCGCCAACGCCCTGTTGAAACGAAGCGGACCGTCGAATTTACCGCCGAAATTTTGCGGACGCCAGACATTGTTCGCAAACGTATCGATAATCATGATCGGCGCGTCCAAAGTCATGGAGCCTGCTGTAAACCCAGCATCCAAAGCGGCGGAATAAACAAAAGGCTTAAAAGCGGACCCGGGCTGGCGTTTGGCTTGCGTTGCACGGTTGAACTGGTCACCGTCGTAACTGAATTCATAGCCTCCGACCATTGCGACCACATCGCCCGTTCTAGGTTCAAGGGCTATCATGGCTCCCTGCACGCGCGGATATTGCTGCAAAGCAACGGGCAAAACTTTTTCAGCAACAAGTTCCGCTTCTTCCAAAGCCAAATTTTGGGGATTATTCTTTTTCAATTTATCCAATTCTTTTTGAACAGGCAAATTTAAAGAAACCCAAACAACATCGCCTTTATTCAAAACCTCGCGGGCGTCTTTTACGGCATTTGCCGTAAACCGCCCGTTATAGGCTTTATGAGGCTTTCTTGCCCACCCCATGGTATTGACGGATAAAAACCCTTCATATTCTCCGAGACGAACAACCGCACCTGCTTTTTCCGTTTCCAAAACAACGGCTTTCTGCCATTCACCTTGTTTGAATTTATCAATATCAAAAGGATTTTCCTCAAAAAATGCCGATACGTCATTAATGGAAACCTGCGCTATCGCCCCTTCATAGCCCTGTCGTTTGGCAACCTCTTCAAGCCCGCGGCGAAAAGCCTTGTCCGCAAGAATTTGCTGCACAGGTTCCATGGAAGTATGAACAGTCAACCCTTGTTCATAAACAATATCTTCTCCGTAAACCCCGATGTCAAAACCAAGTTCGGCGGAAAATTCTTCCGTAAACAGATCAATGAGCTGACGGCGGACCTCTTCCAAATACCAGCCGCCCTCACGCCCCATGAATGACGGCATGGAGGAAAATTCCAGTTTTTCATAAAACGCCTGTTCAAATTCCTCGTCGGTTATCCAGCCAAGGTCGCGCATGCGCCGTAAAACATGTTCCTGTCTTTTTTTGGCGGCTTCCGGATGTCTGTAAGGGTTATGGGTGGAAGGCGATTGGGGCAGTCCCGCAATCATGGCACATTCTGCAATGCTGAGTTCGCTGGCGTGCTTGCCGAAATAGGTACGGGCGGCGGCTTCGACCCCATACGCATTGCTGCCTAAAAAAATTTGATTCAGATAAATGGTTAAAATGTCATCTTTGGAAAGCTGTTTTTCAAGGCGGTATGCAAGGATAGCTTCCTTCAGCTTGCGCTCGTAACTTTTTTCGGGCGTGAGCATGAGACGCTTCACAATCTGCTGGGTAATGGTGCTTCCGCCTTGTGAAATGTTTCCGGACTTCATATTTGCGATAAAAGCACGGAAAATCGCAGCGATATTCACCCCGGGGTGATCATAAAATTCAGAATCCTCCACTGCCAAAAAAGCATGGGGTAAATGGGGAGACATTTCACTCATGCCGACAACATACCTTTTTTCACGGTATAACTGCCCGATCAGGCTTCCGTCACGGGCGAGGACTGTCGTCACTTGTGCGGGTTTATAGTCGGCTATTTTGCTGAAACTCGGCAAATCGTTCACAGCCCAGCGGTACAGCCCATACCCCGCCACACAGGCGACAAGGGCGCCAAGCACGCAAAAAACAAATAAAAATTTAAGCACGGTATGTTTTTTTTCAGGCGCTTTTTCAGGATTTTGCTTGTTATCAGAATTTCCCATTTCCAAATTTATTTCAGAAGACATGAAAAAAACCTTTTAACCCGATATGTTAAGAAAGATGTTTCGCTAAAAGCTCATTCACGACGGCAGGATTTGCCTTGCCTTTCATTTCACGCATGATTTGTCCGACAAAAAAGCCTATAAGCTTTGTTTTTCCGCCTTTATACGCTTCGACTTCCGCAGGATTTGCAGCAATGACCTTAAGCACAGCCGCCTCAATGGCTCCGGTATCGGAAACCTGCACTAGACCTCGTTCCTTGACCAAAGCTTCCGGCATTACCCCGCCATTGACCAAATCGGGAAAAATATCCGCGGCGATTTTAAAACTAATCAAACCGCTGTCAATAATTTTAGCAAGCTCCGCCAAAGCTTTCGGCTCAATGGCAAGTTTTCCGTCCTGTCCTTCCGCAACGCGCTGGTTCATTTCACGAAGCAGCGGACCTAAAATCAAATTCGCAATTTTTTTAGGTTCATCATATAATTCAGCTGATTTTTCCAATAAGCCTGTCAAATACGGATCAAAAGCGATAAGTTCCGCTTCCGATTCCGCAATTTGCCATTCGGTTTGGAAACGTTTTTTCCGTTCGGCAGGAAGTTCCGGCATTTGTGATTTCCAAAGAGCGAGTTCCTCATCGCTGATACAAACAGGCAAAAGGTCGGGATCGGGGAAATAGCGGTAATCTTCCGCGTCTTCTTTGCTCCGCATAGCCAGTGTAATATTTTTCACGCTGTCGTATAACCGTGTTTCTTGACGGACTTTGCCGCCGTCAAGGATAACATCTTCCTGACGGGCTATTTCATACTCGATAGCTTTTTGAACGTGCCTGAACGAGTTCAGATTTTTAAGTTCCGTACGCGTTCCAAATTCTTTTTGTCCTTTCGGACGGATGGAAACGTTGGCGTCGCACCTGAAACTGCCCTCTTCCATATTTCCGTTGGTAACGCCGAGATTGACGACAATGGCATGCAGCGCTTTCAAATAGGCGACAGCTTCTTCCGCGCTTCGCATATCGGGCTCGCTCACAATTTCGATAAGCGGTGTCCCCGCACGGTTCAAATCGACAAAACTATGGTTTTCCGTCGGAGAATGGATATTTTTTCCCGCATCGTCTTCCAAATGGATACGGGTGATTCCGATACGCTTTGTTTGGTTATCAACCGTAATATCCAAATACCCGTGTTCGCACAGCGGCAAATCATATTGAGAAATCTGATAATCTTTCGGCATATCCGGATAAAAATAATTTTTACGGGCAAAAACAGATTGTTGATTAATCGCCGCATTAATGGCAAGAGCGGTACGGGCGGCAAATTCCACCGCTTTTTTGTTCAGCACGGGCAAAACCCCCGGCATTCCGGCGCAAACCTCGCACACGTTGCTGTTCGGGGCGTCCCCGAAGGAATTGGGACAAGAACAGAAAAGCTTGCTCTCGGTCGCCAAATGCACATGCACTTCAAGCCCGATTACTACTTCAAAATCTGACATATATGAAAATCTCCTGATAACCTTGTAATTTTATACCATAAGAAAGCAATATAGCATATTCTTTTTTATGCCACAAGCAAAAGCAAAGGTTAAAAAATTTTACAAAAAAACCCTCTTCCGAAAAGTTCCGGAAAAGGGTTTCAGCCGACCATGGCAGTCAGCTAAATTTCATTCATGCTTTTTACAGCGTATCACATATTTTTGTAAAGAGACATTTTTTTACTCATCAAACCGCCTGCCATAAGTCCTCCCGCCATTTGTCCCATTGCCGCGGGACGTGATTGCGGAATGCTTTTTTCCTGTTGCTCTTCTTCATTTTGAGAAGAAACACTTGCGGTGTTTTCTTGCGGTACGGGAGGCTGAACAGCCTGCATCTGATTTGGGGCTTGATTTTGCATTTGCTTTGGAGCATAGGCATTTGCCATGGCATGCATGGCTTGGCTTGTAACTTTTTGCTGTGCAAACGCTGGATTTTGCGCCATAGCAGGAGCCTGTCCTGCCTGGTTTTGCGAAGCCGGCTGCGCAGCCTGAGCTGTTTGCGGCGCAGAATTTGCCTGCACAGTCTGATTCTGCGTTCTTGCCTGCATGAAAGGGCTCAATCCCTGCTGCTGCATAAATGCACGGCTGGCTTTTTGCGCCATGGACATGGCAACAGGCTTGTTATGTGCCGCAACAATGTTTTTTCCGAGTAATTCTTCCAATTCTTTCTTGGCAAGCGATTTTTCCTCATCATTTTCCGCGTTCGCAAGTTTTGCCTGAACCCTTTTTATCGCTTCGGCTTTCTGCTGCGCTTCTTTAATTTTATCAGCACGCTCCTGAATGCTGCCGCCAAATTTCATTTGGGCATTGCCGTTGGAAGCCTGAACAGGCACAGGTCCCATTTTCATAAGCATTTCTTTCGCTTCTTCCGTCTGCATGGCTTCATAAAAAGAATCGCGCACAACCTGCATATTGGCACGAACGCTTTTCAATATCGCCAAATCGTTTTTCAAATTCGCCATGAGCAAATTCTTATTCGTAAGAAGATATAAATTATGCAACCCTTTTGATATTTCACCGCCTTTTTCCATATTGAGGGTGGAATCCAATTCATTGATGATGTCAAGAGCCCGTGAAATGTAATTGCCTTTATCCTGAATTTGCTTTTGCTCCATTTTTTCAGCGGCCAAATCAAGAAAACGCAATAAACCGTCATAAAGCATGAGCGTGATATCCGCCCGCCCGACAGTGTTCACCTGTGCTTGTTTATAAGACTGCGTAGCATTTAACATAATCGCCTCTATATCCTTAGCCGGCATTCAATTGTTGGGCATAAGAACTGATCGTGCTGAGTTTTGAGTTATATTCAGTCAATGTTTGCTCCAATCGGGAATACTTTAATTTTTCCCGCTGCTCCCAAGCTGCAATCCGGCTTGTTTCAGAATCAATCTTGTCTTGCAGCTGCTCAATGCTTTCTCTGAAACTTGCTATGATGGTAGGAATTTTTCCTTGTTCGACACCTTCTACCGTGCTTGATACCGTTTCTCTCTTTAAAAATTCAATTAATTCATTGAGTTTTCCTTGGCGGATATTGATTTTGCTTGAATAAGACCCTTGAGCCATACCGCCGTTGGCAAATTGAATAGCGACACCGGCAGCTTCGTTATGCATGTCGCCGACAGTCCATCGTCCGGGGAAATTAGGGTCGTTTTGGGCTAACACGCCATTGATATAAACATTAGTCGCCTGTCCGTTCGCATCAACATCATACGTAACGTTATAAGAACCCGCTTTTGCGGAAACCCCTGTTGAAGCGACCGTGAAATCGGCTGATGTCGTTGTTCCGGACATGGAGGAAGACAACAGCTCAATTACGGCAGCAGAGTCCTTTTCCAAAGCTTCATCGAGTTTTTCATCGTCAATTTCCAACAAACCGAAGTTTTCACTGCCCGCACTCGTGTTTGTGTTAATGCCTATCTCGCTCAATGCGGTGAAAAGATCGCCGAAAACATCATCGACGGATTGTTTTTTTGCGAAACCGGTGCTTGAACCGCTGACGATATTGTTGTATTCCGACAAAACAAGCTGAACGCCGTAGTTGCCTGTCAAGGCGCTGCCCATTTGCCAGGTGAGGGAGGAAGACATTTTGTCCGTATCGTATTCTCCCGTATCTTTTTCCGTATCGACTTTGGACAATTGCAAAATCGTACCCTTGACCATATTGAGGGCTTCAACGACTTCCTGAATATTTTCCTTGATTTTTTCACTGTCCTGTGTCGTGTTCAGAACGGTTTTTCCTGTACTTTTTACGGTAATCTCCATACCTTCGATCACTTCTGAAAAGGTATTGCTGCTTGAAGTGAATTTTTGTTCCCAGCCGTTCACATAAAATTCCGCGTCCTGAGCTTCCTGCCTGTACCACTTTTCACCGTCAGGAATGACTTCCTCACCGTTCGCATCTTTATAAACAAGTTTATAGCCGGATACGCCTTCCGCAACTTCGGCAGTCAGCCCTGCGTTTTTAGGGTCCGCATTGAAAGCGTCACGGGCGGCTTCCGCCTCTGTTCTGCCGGAAATTACGGGGCGTTTTCCAAAACCCTCCAAATCGGCATTCAAACAGGCGGCTTTAGGATCGACATAATCGACAGCAACGCCCGCATTTCCCTCAAGAGCGGGAACTTCCGCGCATTCCACGGTAAGCGAAGAGGGATTGCCGTCCTTGTCCACATAACTGATTGTCGCGTTATTGCTTGCGTCGATATCAATTTTCGCGGTCACGTCCAATTTATTGCTTGCGGCATAATCATTGAATTGCTGCACGTAATCGCGCAGACTCATATCCTTTTCAATGGCTATTTCACGTTTCTTACCGTTACTGTCGGTAATAACGACCTTACCGGATTGACCGGGGTTCACAATACCGTCTTTATAGGTGAAATCAATTTGCCCCGTGGCGCTGTTGAACTGCGCTTCCAAACCGTCATGCTTGGGGTTGGCGTTGATTTCGTCAATCAAATCCTGAACGGTGGCTCCGTCCGCAATTTTCACGGAATAGTTTTTTCCCAAATACGCATAAGAAACGGTTTTCTCGGAACCGGAGCCGTTGATGACATCGCTTGCGGAGCCAAACGCCTTACCGCCAAGCGCCTCAATGGTCGTGCTTGTCTTCAGGTTGCTCACGGCATTGCCTGTCGTTCTGTCCGTGAATTGCAGCTGATAGTCGGAACCGTTCAATTTCAAGCTTGCTTTTAAAGGCTGCCTGCTGTCTTCATTGAATTTAGCCACAAATTCATCAAGCGTCATACCGGCGGGAACATTGAACGTACGCTCCTTTCCACCGTAAAAATACGTGAACGTGCTGTCCGCGGCGGACATGACCGCCCCTGTTCCGGTGTAAACCTTGCTGCTGCTGTCCAAACTTGACAAGGATGAGGAAATGGAAAGATCGGATTTCGCTCCTGTGCCTGTGCCTTGGATTTGGAACATATAACCGTCACCGTTTTTAATAAGCGTTGCGCGAACTCCGGGATTTTTCGCATCATTGTTGATACGGCTGACCAGCTGTTCCAAATTGGTTCCGTTGGCGACATTGATATTGCGGGTCACTCCTTTATACGTATACGTGAACGTTTCATCCTGACCCGTATTATTAATAACGGCATCTTTGGAATCAAAAATCTGTTTGTAACAATAAAGGGAAGACGTGGCTGTTTTTTTGACATCCAGCGTATAGGAGCCTTGCGGGGTATTGCCTGTCTTTTTTACCGTAGCGGAAGCAACGGCGGATTCGGAACTTTCAATGGACAAGTTGTACATTTTGTTCGCAGTATTATATTTCTGCAAGACTGAAAGCGCGTCTTTCATTTGCGTGACGACTTCTTCCAAAGCGGAAATACGGTATTCATACTCCGCCTGAGAAAGTTTATATCTGTTGGATTGAATTTCTTGTGCAGACTTCAAAGACGCTATGATAGAATCGGTATCAATACCTGACCCTAAACCTGAAAAACTAATTCCGCCTGAAATTGTATTGGACATAATAACCTCACCGGGAAAATTCTACCCGCATAATTCTTCAATAATTTTTATGCAAAAATCATTCCAATTATTATATTTGATAGAATTTTTCCTCTGTGAAGCATATCGGCAAAAACGTTAAAAACTTAATGTTTCATTTTTGACAGCAAGGACAAAAAACCGTCGTTCTGCCCGCGGCAGTTGTTTTTTCCAATATCTGCTTGCAAACACGGCATTTTTCCCCCTCACGCCCGTACACATTGAATTTATTTTGAAAACTGCCCACATCGCCTTTCGCCGTGCGGTAATCTTTTATGGAACTTCCGCAAAAAGCGATGGATTCCAACAAAACTTCCCGCAAACGCTGAAAAAGGGAAACAATTTCCTCATGCTGTAACGAACAGGTTTTCCTATGGGGTAAAATTTTCGCCCGAAAAAGCGCCTCATCGGCATAAATGTTGCCAATGCCGGAAACAATATCCTGCCGCAGCAATACGGATTTTATGCCTGCCTTTTTTCCTTCAAGCGCCTGCAAAAATTCTTCCGCACGCATTTCCAGCGGGTCTTTCGCCAAATTCCGCCAAAATTTCCAATTTTCCGCGCTCTTATTTGTCAAAAACCGGCAATAGCCAAATTTGCGGACATCATCAAAAAAAACTTCCCCCTTTTCCAAATGCAAAACAAGGCGCGTATGTTTTTCAAGCTCGTTTTTTTCCGCATAATAAAAAAGGCGCCCGGACATTTTCAAATGAAAAGCCAAACCCAAAATTTCCTGCCCCATATAGGAAAACGGGCTGAAATAAATGAGCAAAAGCTTCCCTTTTCTACCCACAGCCTGAATTTTGGGCTGAACAACATTCAAACAGGCAAAATCAAGTCCGTCTTCCCACGAGGATTCATTCAAGCATGAAAAAGAACAAATTTTCTTCCCCACAATATCGGGGGCGAGCGTTCTTGCGACTGTTTCCACTTCCGGCAATTCTGGCATACTGTTTTCCTTTTATTTGTTTTCGATTTTAAAATATATGTTATTAAATATAAATATCAGCTAGCTAATAAGCAATGAGTGCTTGCAAATTAAATTTTTATGGACAATAATAAATCAAAACTTCTCACTCCAAACACTTTTACCCTCACACAGCCCATGATCATCAGTGCAAGCAGAAGAACAGACATTCCGTCATATTACAGCGAATGGTTTTTTAAACGCCTCCAAGAAGGCTATTGCTATACGACCAATCCCATGAACCCCAAAATTTTCTATAAAATTCCCCTTGACCAAGCAAATATCGACGCGATTATTTTTTGGTCGAAAAATCCCTATCCCATGCTGAAAAAACTTCATTTATTAAACGGATACGCCTACTATTTCCAATATACAATCACCCCGTACTCCCCTGACATTGAAAAAAACCTGCCCATGAAAAAATACCTTGTCGACACTTTTATCCGATTATCCGAGCGGATAGGAAAAAACCGCATTATCTGGCGGTATGACCCCATTCTTTTTAACACAACCTACACGTATGACTATCATATAAGACATTTCAAGGAACTCTGCCAAAAACTCGCCCCTTACACGACAAAAGTCATCATCAGTTTTTTGAGCATATACCGCAAAATACAAAAAACCTGCGAAAAACAAAAGCTTTACAGCCTCGATGAAAACGAAAAAAACAACCTGCTCAAAACCTTTGCGAAAATATGTTTTGAAAACGGCTTACGCATGGAAATTTGTTCCCAGGAACTTCCGAAAATTGAAAATTACCCTGTTTTTCCAGCCCGCTGCATTGATTTGAATTTAATCAACGAATTAACCAATAAAAAACTTATCATAAAAAAAGACCCCAATCAGCGCGAATTATGCGGCTGCGCGAAAAGCTGCGATATCGGCATGTACAACAGCTGTTACAACGGCTGCATTTATTGTTACGCCTCATACCAAAATGAACGCCTTGAAGAAAATAAAACGCGCCATGACGCCGAAAGCCCCATTCTGTTGGGCGAACTGCCGAAACACGCCCAAATCATCGAAAGGAACATAAACCCCGTGGCAAACGATCAGCTGCTGCTTATCTAGTTCCGTGTTTCCCGCGCGAAAACTGCCTGCCGCAATCACTGCAGCAAAAACATTTCCAAATTCTGCACGGTATCGATAATGAAATCCGTCTTGTATTCCAAGAACTCTTCCTTTGAACCATACCCGTATAAAACGGAGGCAACCTGCAATTTATTGTCTTTCGCCCCGATAATATCGTGCTTCCTGTCTCCGACCATGATCACTTCCGAAGACGCCTGTGTTTTTGTTTGCTCCAAAGCAAAGGCAATCACTTCCGATTTGGAAGTTCTTGTGCCGTCAAGCTCACTTCCGGAAATAAAATCAAAATATTGCGCCAAAGAAAAATGTTCCAAAATTTCACGGGCATAAGAACGAACTTTACAAGTCGCAAGAAAAATTTTCTTATCCGCCCGCTTTAATTTTTCAAGCATGCCGGCAAAACCCGCATAAACGGTTAAATCAAAAATCCCGTTTTCATTTGTATAATATTCACGGTATTTAGCAATCGCAGTGTTCACATCCCGTTCTTTCACCCCATAATCCAAAAAGGAATCCCGAAGAGGCGGACCGATGAACACGGTGAGGCTGTCCAAAGAAGGATAAGGAATTTTCAAATAATCAAGAGCATAGGCAACCGATTTTGTAATCCCGCTTTTAGGGTCGCTGATTGTTCCGTCCAAATCAAATAAAATTGTTGAAAACCGTGCCATAATTCCTCCTTGATGAACCATGCCTTTCAGGTATCATTTTTTTTAATGAAAAACAATACGCAATATGACAAAAAACTAGACTTTTCCTATGAAAAAGCATAAATCCTTCCTATGAAAAAAATAACACCCTCAACAATCCTGAAGGCTTATATCGTGTTGTTCTGCCTTATTCTCTGCGCCTGCAAAACAACGCGGACCACACAAACAATTTCCGATTTGCCAAGGGCGGACAGCCGTTATATCGGTTGGCTCGAAAAAGAATCCATTTTCAACGCAAGTCCGGAAAAAATAAAAATCGTTTCAGGAACACAGTTCGCTTGGAATTTTTCAAGTTCCAAACACGATAAGCACAATATTTTGGCTGTCACGCCCCTTTGGCTGCAAATCAATCCATTCAATTTGAAACACAAAGACCAAACTCCTCTTAAAATCATCAATAACAACAGTGCATTGCTTAAAAAAGCACAAATTTTCGGGCTGTATCTGTATCCCAATAAGAATGCCGGTTTTGAAAACTTGTATTCCATTGAAAATACGAACGAAGCGGAACAGCACAGCCCTGTTTCCCTTTCCATATCCAACGACATAGGTACGGAAAAAGAATATTACGCCCTAGAAGCGAATGCCATCCAGCCGGCAGGAAACATCCTGCCCCTCAGCCTTGGCGTCGGCTCCGATTTTTTGCTTGCATTGCACAATGTCCGTGAGTACGCGGGACTTTTCATGATGCTTGAAATACCGAAAGAACTTTGGTCTGTTTTGCCTGCGCAAACCGGTGAAAACTCTTTCAGCCCGTCAGCGCTTACAAAAGAACAATTTCAACGATTAAAAGAAATCGGTTTAATTCCGAACCATTTTTACAGGGATTTTTTTGACGGCTTCCCCAAAAGCGGTTTTGCCGCCAGCAATGAAATTTTAGGATACGACGGAGTGACAAGGCGCTGGCTTTATCGCTATGTAAATTCACCTTATACCCCTGTTCTCAATGTTTACGACCCGAGTTTCCAAACCCAGCGCATGCTCCAGGCAAGCATAATCCAAGAAATCGGCACACTGAAACAAGGACTTGTTTCCGTTTCCGTCCAAGACATCTGGGGGCAGGAAAGCATAGAAAATTCCGCAGCACGGCAAAATAGTTCACCTTTAAAAAATCACCATCCCGCCCTTTCCACATTGGAAACCATCAACCGCGCCGTGCATGGTTACGGCGCTTGGACATTTTGCCGTGACAATTTCCCCCCTGACCATATGAAATTGCTGCAAAACGCACAAACAGATTTCGTTGCCGATACGCTTCTCATGCCGGCTTTGGAGCAAGCGCTTTCACAGGAAAAAAACACACCTTTGCTTCAGGCTTTTCAAGTTTTACAGGAACAAAAAATCGACGAGCAAAGCCTTTGGCACGGGACACAACGTTGTTTTTCTTTTTCACCCTATGCGTATCCTGCGCTTACACAATTTATTCTTAAGAAAGCAAACATTACCGGGCAGGAATGTTCCGTTCTGAAAAAAATGCGGGAAAGCCCGCTTCTTAGGGAAAACAACCTAAAACTCAATGAAAAGCTCCTCCATGCACAAAAAATGCAAACACTTTTTCTTGGTTTCCAAAGCCTTTTGCCGGGGCTTAATATCATACATGCAGAAGACCTGACGGGCACGGTAAACAGCCAAGAAAAGCACAGCCCTTTCAACAGGGATTTGCAGCAAAACATATTGCTTTTCGGCACCTTGGCGGGACAAATCAGCCACGGGGAAAGCCCGCTTCACCAACTTCAAAGCATTTGGAAAATCCGTCAGGAAAAACAGCTTCATTCAGCGAAATTGTACTCGATTGCACCTACGCAAAACCCGAAAACGTTCGCTTTTATTTCCGAAACACCCCGAAAACAAAAAATGCTGTTAGCAATAAATCTCAGCGCCTCCGCGCAGCCGATCAAAATCACAGCCCAAAAAAAATTCTCCATTCCCAAAACAGAACGAACCTTGCAGCCTTATGAATTGTATTACGCCTTTTTTTAACAAGCACATTCACCTTGCGCCTCAGCTATTTACTTTTATGGATAACTACGCTAAAAATAAAAAAAATATTTTGACAGGAAAAATTATGAGCAACAGCAACGAACCGAACACGGATGAACAAATCGCGCAGTTGGACCAAAAACTCCGCGCCATGAATACTTCTGCAAATCAAAACAGGGCATACGAAGCAGCCGATCCGCAAGACCCGCTTTTTGCGCAACATGCGGAAGAATATGAAAACCATACAAGATACGCTGAAAATAATCCGGCTGACGCTGACCCGCAGGAGAAAGACGAAGAAGTCCCTCTTTCCGCACAGTTTCAAGACGAACACGCCCGACATTCTCAACAGGCTGAACATATGGAACGGACGGAAGAAACAGAACGGGCAGGACAAACAGAACAGGCGGAAACTCCGAGCATGGCGGAAAAATGCTTCAATGTTTTTTCAAAGCTCGGTCTGCCTCTTTTAATGCTTTTCACCCTTATCCTTTGCGGGCAGCAATTCTTATTTCCCCGTGATTTTTGGTTTTCGGAAGAAGTCCGCTATGCGGATATTTATATGAATATGCTTGGTTCCAACAACTTTTTCTCCCTGACATTAAACGGTCACCCTTACGCCGAAACAGGTCCCCTGTATTTCATCCTCGTATGGCTTCTCGATGCAATTCCCACAATCAATATGCCCCAGGCTTTTTTCGGTTCTTCCATCCTTTTTGCCATGCTTTTCGTCGCCAGCACATGGATTTTAGCGCGCGGCTTAGGGTATTCCAATAAAATAGCTTTCACCGCCGGGCTTATTCTTCTTTCAACGTTTTTCCTTGCGGGTTTTACCAATTATACCCGCATGGACCTGCTTTTTGCGGCATTTCTGAACCTCAGCTACGTCTGCTTTTTTAGGGCATGGCAAAAAAAATCCGCACCTATCTGGCTTATTTTCGCATTCCTTTTCCTTTGCTTCGCAGCCCTTACTTCAACACTGACGGCATTCATCTTTCCATTGATCGCTTCTTTCTTTTTCTTCATTTGGACCGGAAAATACAAACGTATCAACAGCGCCGACGGCATTATCGGATTTTTGCTGGCAATCCTCATTATTTTCGCATGGTTTTCCTATTTATACCTTCAAGGCGACGCAGAATATATCAGTTTGATTTTTGAACAACAAATCATGCAAAAAATCAATCCTCCGCATGCCTACCAAAGCGACCCCTACTGGTATTATCTGGCAGGGCTTCCGCTCGCGCTCTTTCCATGGATCTTTGTCATTCTTTTTGCCTCATGGGGGGCATGGCTTAAAAATTCACCGCAAGCCTTTAAAAACCGCAGGCAGGAAAATGCCGGCGCATGGCTTTTTCTTTTGATTTTAACACACCTTGCCGTATTCTCCCTTTTAAAAAATAAAAGTTTTTCAAATCTTGTTACGGTCGCCCCGTTTTTTGCGGTTTTATTCGCAAAGAGCTTGCTCGATTTCAGCAAATTACGCAGTAAAATCTTTTTCGGCATTTTATCCGTGCTGAC